>Ga0075431_100002395_pt1 | contig 18036 bp, 21 predicted proteins | sample RhiMetdeltSRZDD5_FD_75297 | JGI IMG/M metagenome (GOLD analysis project Ga0075431, IMG submission 75297) | Populus rhizosphere microbial communities from Tennessee, USA - Rhizosphere MetaG P. deltoides SRZDD5 | ecosystem: Host-associated > Plants > Roots > Rhizosphere > Soil | place: USA... | reverse complement strand
TGCGAGCTGCGTCACGAGGGCGAGTTCGTGCTCTCTCTGGCGATCCGTCCCGGCATCACCATGCCGGCGCGCGGTTCGAGCGTCGATGCGTACTCGCACGCCGACGGCGTGCTGCGCCGTACCGCGTGGTCGATGGAGCCCGCCGGGATGCGCGGCCGTCCGACGGGCGCGGTGCTGTCGCTCGGCGACCACCCGATCGCCAAAGAGCTGCGCAGCCTCGGCTTGCCGGGGCGCGCCGTGTTCAGCAGCTCGATCGACCACGTGCGCATGCAGTTCCAAGCTCCGGACGAGCTGTGATGCCGCCGGCGCCGGCGGTCGCGCTGGTCACCGGCGCCGGGAGTGGCATGGGCCAGCTGGCGGCGCGCCGCCTGGCCGCGGCCGGCGCCTCGGTCGCCGCCGTCGACGTGAACGACAAAGGCCTCGCCGCGACGGTCGGGCGGGCGCCGACCATGCGCTCGTGGACCTGCGACGTCTCCGACGCGGACGCCGTCGAGCGCGTCGTGAAGGAGGTCGAGTCGGCGCTCGGCCCGATCGACCGGCTCGTGCACGCAGCCGGCATCTGCCTGCCGTCACTGCTCGCCGAGCAACCGGTCGACGAGATCGACCGCACGATCGCCGTCAACTTCCTCGGCACTGCCTACATGGTGAAGGCGGTGCTGCCCGGGATGCTCGACCGGCGTCGCGGCGACGTCGTCGCGTTTGCGTCACTCGCGGGGTGGCTGCCGAGCCCGCGCCTCGGCGCGTACTCGGCGTCGAAGCACGCGGTCGTCGCGTTCATGGAAGTGCTGGCGTACGAGAACCGGGGGAGTGGCGTGCGGTTCGCGTGCGTGTGCCCACCCGTCGTCGACACGCCCATGGTCGCCGGCATCCAAGCCCGCGACGACGCCGCCCTGGGCGGTCAGCGCGGCATCGATCCTTCCGTCGTGGTCGATGCGATCGACACCTCGCTCGAAGCGGGTGAGCTGTTCGTTCTGCCCGGCAAGGGCACGAAGACCGCGTGGCGGACGCGCCGCTTCGCGCCCGCCCTCATCTGGCGCCAGATCGAGCGCGCGACCAGTCGTCGCGCGTGAGCTCGTAGATCACCTCGTCGGTGTGCGTCGACCCGTGGGCTTGCATGCCGAGCTTCTTCATCAGACTGAGGGCCGCTTCGTTTCGTGGATCGGTGCGACCAACGACCTTGGCCAGTGCGAGCTCGACGAACGCGTGCTCCAGGGCGGCAGCGGCGGCTTCGGTGCCGATGCCCTTTCTCCAGCAGCGGGCTGAAACCAGGCACGAGAGCTCGGCGGCGTCGTCCTCGGAGTTGATCCCGAGGAAGGTCGATCCGACGAGCTCGTCGTCGAGCGTGATCACCCACGAGCGTTGAACCGACCAGTCGACGCCGACGTTTCAGGCCACGACCTCCTCGGCGTCCGGTTTATGAGGGCTCAAGTAGCGCCGATAGTCGTCGTCGGCGGCGTAGCTGGCGATCGCCTCGCCGTCGTCGGGTCGGAACGGCCGCAGGACCAGCCGTTCGGTCTGCAGTCGGGTGGGCTCGGAGCCGGACACGGGTTTAGCTCTACCCAAACGCGGAGACGCCACGCTCCCGGCTCTTCAGATCCCTTCGGTGCGGTTCCGGGCTTCGTCGGCGGCTCGGCGCTCCGATCGCTTCTGCCGCTTGGCCGCTCGCTTCTCCTGGAGCGTCTTGCCCTTCTTCTTGTCCTTCGAGAAATGTGGCGACTTGTCGGCCATTCGTCCTCCCCGCAGCCCGGGATCTGCCGCTCAAGTGTTGCCAATCGCGCTCCAGCAGTCCACTACCGGGCCAAGCCGAGCTGGACGACGAGCACGATCGCGACGGCCGTGACGCAGAGCAGGTGATCGCGCAGGATCGAACGAGCGAGGCGGCTCTGCCCGGCGACGGTGTCCGAGCGTGTCCCGAGGCGCATCGCGCTCGGGACAGTATGCACCGCGGCGAGGGAGATGGCAGCCGCCGTCAACACGAGCGACACGACAGCCGCCCAGCGCGGGGCATCGCCCTGTACGAGCTGCACGACGATCGCGACGATCGTCCCCAGCATCACCAACGCGACAAGCCGGTTCATCGGACGCGCCGCGGTCGTCACCCGCCGGTAGTAGCCGGCCGTCGATGCGAGCACGTCCTCTGCGACGTCACGGTCACGATGGCGCAGTGCCTGCACGTCGAACATGAGGTCGAACCACAGCACCGCCAACAGGAACCCGGCGCCTGCGGTCACGAACGCGGTCATATGAGGTCGATGACGCGAGCCTGGACGTCCACGGTGGACGCCGGTCAGGACCCGAGCGTCACCGGGAGGGACTCGAGCCCGCGCAGCACGACGCGGCCGTTCCGCTCCGGCTCTCCTGCGAGCTCGAGGTCGGGGAACCGCCGGACGAGCGTGCCGATCGCGACCTGGGCCTCGGTCCGTGCCAGCGACGAGCCGAGGCAGTGGTGGATGCCGTTCCCGAACGACATGTGCTGGCCGGCGTCGGGTCGGGTGATGTCGAGCTGGTCGGCCGTCGGGCCCCAGCGATCCTCGTCGTGGTTGGCGGACCCGAGGCACGTGAGCATGAAGGTGCCCGCGGGCACGGTCTTCCCGTCGACGTCCAGGTCCGCGGTCGTGATGCGCCGGGAGAACTGCACGGGGCTGTCGTAGCGGAGCAGCTCTTCGACGGCGCCGCCGTCCAGCTCGGGGTCCGAACGCAGTCGCGCGAGCTGGTCCGGGTGGCCGAGCAACGCAAGCGTTGCGTTGCCGATCAGGTTCACCGTCGTCTCGTGGCCCGCGACATAGAGCAGGAGCACCTGGTCGACCAGCTCCTCCTCGCTCAGCCGGTCACCCTCGTCTTCCGCCGCGAGCAACCCCGTCAGCAGGTCGTCGGCGGGGTGGTCGCGCTTCCAGGCCAACACGTCCTGCACATGGGCGAGCATGTTGTCGGCGGCAGTGAGAGCAGCCTGGACCTCCTCGGGGCTGAGGATCGGATCGAGCGTCTTCGTGAGCGTGTGCGACCAGCCGCGCACCTCGTCCCGGTTGCCGTCGGGCATGCCGAGCATCTCCGAGATGACCGTGAACGGCAGGGGGAACGCGAGGTCGCCGATGACGTCGGCATCACCCCGCGTCGCCATCGTGTCGAGCGCGTCGTCGACCAGCGCTTGGATCCGCGGCCGCAGCTCGTGGACCATCTTCGGCGTGAAGGCCTTCGACACCAGCCGGCGCAGGCGCGTGTGGTCGGGCGGGTCGATGTTGAGGATGGAGTGCGCGCCCCGTTCCTGCGCCTCGGCCGGCGCCTGCTCGGCGAACATCTGCATGCGCGCCGTCGGCGTCGCGTTGTCGACCTGGACGCTGAGCGACGAGTCCCGCAGGACGCCCACGATGTCGTCGTACCGGAACAGGACCCACACTTCGAGCGGGCTGCGGTGCACCGGGTCGTGCTCGCGGAGCGCCTGGTACTGCCGGTACGGGTCGTCGAAGAACCCGGGCTCGAAGGGGTTGAAGATCACGGGCTCGCCCGTGGTGGTCCCGGCCACGCCCGCAAGCTACCCGCCGTCGGTGGCGCCGGCTCCCGGCCCGCATCCAGGGGGGTCCTTCCCCCGACAGTCACATTGGACTAGTTTCGGCACTCCAACCACACCAGTACTGCCCAGCATCATCGAGCGTTTCCCGCGGCCCAGGGGCGGAGGGGCCCCACGTGCGCCGGAGGACCGATGAGCGCCATCGTCGAGGTCGTCGCCCGGGAGGTCCTGGACTCGCGCGGCAACCCGACCGTCGAGGTAGAAGTCGAGCTGATCTCCGGCGCGCGCGGCCGGGCGGCCGTCCCCAGCGGCGCGAGCACGGGCGCCCACGAGGCGCTCGAGCTGCGCGACGGGGGGGAGCGCTACGGCGGCAAGGGCGTCCTCCGGGCCGTCGACCACGTCAACGGCGAGATCGCCGACACCGTGCTCGGACTCGACGGCCTCGACCAACGCCTCGTCGACGACGCGCTCGTCACCCTCGACGGGACCGACACCAAGTCCCGCCTCGGCGCCAACGCGATGCTCGGCGTGTCGCTGGCGACCGCGAAGGCGGGCGCCGACGAGGCCGAGCTGCCGCTGTACCGCTACGTCGGCGGCGCCGGCGCGCACGTGCTGCCACTGCCGCTCATGAACGTCCTCAACGGCGGCGCGCACGCCGACAGCAACGTCGACCTGCAGGAGTTCATGCTCGCCCCGGTCGGTGCCGCGAGCTTCACCGAGGCGTTGCGCTGGAGCGCCGAGACGTACCACGCCCTGAAGGACCTGCTGCACGACCGCGGCCTCTCCACCGGGCTCGGTGACGAGGGCGGCTTCGCGCCGAACCTCGCGTCGAGCGAGGAGGCGGTGACGCTGCTCGTCAGCGCGATCGAAGCGGCCGGGTACCGGCCCGGGGAAGAGGTGGCGATCGCGCTCGACCCCGCGGCAACGGAGTTCTTCGCGGACGGCCGCTACGCGCTGACGCGCGAGGGCGCGTCGTACACGCCGGCGGAGTGGGTCGACTGGCTGGTAGCGCTCGTCGACCGGTACCCGATCGTCTCGATCGAGGACGGCATGGCCGAGGACGACTGGGACGGATGGGTGCTCCTCACGCAGCGCATCGGCGACCGGGTTCAGCTGGTCGGCGACGACGTGTTCGTCACGAACGCAGCGCGGCTGCAACGCGGGGTCGACGCGGGGGCGGCGAACTCGATCCTGATCAAGGTCAACCAGATCGGAACGCTGTCGGAGACGCTCGACACCATCCTGCTGGCGTCGCGCCACGGCTACGCCTCGGTGATGTCGCATCGCAGTGGAGAGACGGAGGACACGACGATCGCCGACCTCGCCGTGGCGACGAACTGCGGGCAGTTCAAGGGCGGCGCCCCCGCCCGCAGCGATCGCGTCGCCAAGTACAACCAGCTGCTGCGCATCGAGGACGAGCTCGACGCCGCCGCCCGCTACCTCGGCGGCGATGCCCTGAGTCGGGGAGGCCGGCGTGCCTGACCGACAGCACGGCTCCAAGGCCGGCGAGCGTCAGCCTCGACGCCCGCCGACGCGCAACCCCGCGGCCACCGACCTACGGCACCGGCGCCGGATGCTGGTACGCGTGCTCCTCGGCGCCATGGCCGTCGTCGCGCTCTTGTTCGTGTTCGTGTTCCCGGCCCGGACGTTGCTCGCGCAGCGGCACCAGACCGAGAACCAGAAGAAGACCCTCGAGCTGCTCCACGAGCAGAGCCGCAAGCTCGCGGAGGAGTCACGACGGTTGCAGAACAACGCCGAAGTCGAGCGGATCGCGCGTGAGCAGTACGGGTTCGTCTACCCCGGCGAGCACCCGTACGTCGTCGTCCCTCCGTCGACCACGTCGCCGCCGGCACCGACGACGTCGGCACCGGCGACGACGAGCCCTGCTCCGAAGCGCTGACCCAGGCGGATTAGGCGGCGGCTTCGTCGGCGCGGGCGTGGTCGAGACCCCGGATGCGCCCGGTGAGCTCGCGCAGCAGGTTGCGAGCCAGCGTCGGCGTCTCCTCGAGGACGCTCTCGAAGCGGCGGGCGTCGATCACGTACACCTTCATCGGCGTGCTGGCGACGACCGTCGCCGATCGGGGCCGGTAGTCGAGCAACCCCATCTCGCCCACGATCTCGCCGGCGCCGACCCTGCCGATGACCTGCTCGCCGACCTTCACGCTGGCGTCGCCGTCGTCGATGACGAAGGCGGCCGTGGCCACCTCGCCCTGCCGGCACAGCACCTGCCCGGTCTCGAGGACCGCCTGATCGGTGATGCCCGCCAGGCGTGTCAGCTCCTTGGGCGTGCAGTGCTGGAACAGCGCCACCTCACCCAGCCGCCGGATCTTCGGGTCGTCCACGTTCCGCATCCTGTCCCCTCCCAGATGGACTCGCTCCTGCGTGCAGCCTGAGCCATCCGGGGCTCGCCGCCCATGACCGCGATCACACAGGAGCGGTGACGTCCGTCACGAGCGGTCGTCTACGCGGGCTCGGAAGCGCGCCGGCGAAGGGCGGGAAGGTCGGTGAGCACGATGCGCTGCCGGGCCGTGGTGAGGCAGCCCTCGGCCCGGAGCCGGCCCAGCGCCCGGCTCGTCGCCTCGCGCGTCGCCCCGACCCAGGCCGCCAGGTCGTCCTGGCCGAGCACGAGCGTGACCTCGACGCCGGAGCCGCGATGCTCGCCCAACCGCTCGGCGAGGTCGACGAGGCGGCGCGCGACTCGGCACGTGATGTCGCCGGTGTCGCGATCGACGGACCGGCGGTCGGCATCGCGGATCTGGGCGGCGAGGGTGCGCAGGAGCCGTACCGCGATCCGCGGATGGCCTTCGATGAACTCGACGAAGGCCGGCGCCGTCACCACGAGAGCGTCGACGGGCTCGAGCGCGATCGCCGTCGCCGAGCGCGGGCGGCCGTCGATCGCAGACAGCTCCCCGACGAGATCGCCCGGCTCTTTGATCGCGAGGAGGATCTCGCGGCCCGATCGCGTCTGCACCGACACCTTGACCCGCCCGCCGAGCACGGCGATCACGTGGTCGCCGGGCTCGCCCTCGCGGAACAGCCGTTGGCGCGACCGGAAGCGCCGCGCCCGGCCGGCCGCCTCGAGCGTGCGCCATTCGTCGCCCGTGAGGAACCCGTGCGGCCGTCCCGTCCCCGTCACGGGCCAAGTGTACGAACGGGCTCTCCGTACACTTTGGGCGACGGCGGCGGCTTTGCCGACCGGCGGCGCAGAGCCGGAGCTTGCGACGGCGATAATGAATCTGTGCCCGCCACCGCCGACGACGTCGCCGAGCTGACCGCGCTGCTCGGCCGGCCGCCCCAGGCGGAGTTCGAGGTCGTGGTGCGCACGCCCGCCGGTCGGCCGGCGGTGATCCGCAACGCACCGCTGCTCGACGACGGCACCCCGATGCCGACCCGGTACTGGCTCGTCGACCCCGACCTCGTGCTCGCGGTGTCGCGTCTCGAAGGCGACGGCGGTGTGCGCGCCGCCGAGGCCGCCGTCGCCCCCGAGGAGCTCGCCGCCGTCCACGCGACCTACGCCGCCGAGCGCGACGCGGCGCTGCCTCCGGGCCATCGGGGGCCTCGGCCCCATGGAGGCGTGGGCGGGACGCGAACGGGCGTGAAGTGCCTGCACGCGCACTACGCCTACTTCCTGGCCGGCGGGGACGACCCGGTCGGCCATTGGGTCGAGGCGCGTCTCACGGATGCCACGGGTGAGCGGTCGTGACGAGCCGTCTCGGCGCGATCGACATCGGCACCAATTCCGTCCGGCTGCTCGTCGCCGACGTCGACGGCGCCGGCGAGACGGCAGAGCTCGAGCCGCTCGACCGACGCATGCGGATCACGCGCCTCGGCCAGGGCGTCGACGAGTCCCGCCGCCTGAACCCCGAAGCCATTTCCCGGACCTTGGACGTGCTCCGCGAGTACCGCGGCGCCCTCGACGAGCTGGGTGTCGAGCGGGCTCGTGCCACGGCGACCAGCGCGGCGCGAGATGCCGGCAACCGCGACGACTTCCTGGGGCCCGCCGCCGACGTGCTGCACTTCGAGCCCGAGCTGCTGCCCGGCACCGACGAAGCGCGCCTGTCCTTCCTGGGCGCGACCGCCGGGCTCGACGAGCCCGCGCCTTACGTCACCCTCGACATCGGGGGCGGGTCGACGGAGTTCGTGGTCGGCACGCACGAGCCCGAGGGGCTCATCTCCGTCGACACCGGAAGCGTCCGCATCACGGAGCAGTACCTGCGTTCCGATCCCCCCGAGCCGGAGGAGCTGTCGGAGGCGGTGTCGGTGGTGCGGGCCCACCTCTCCGACGTCGAGCGCGAGGTCCCGGCCGTGCGCGAGGCGGCGACGCTCGTCGGTCTGGCCGGCACGATCACGACGGTCGCCGCGATCGAGCTCGGGCTCACCGAGTACGACCACACCAAGATCCACCACTTCCGACTCGACCGGACCGGCGCCGAAGACGTGTTCCGCACGCTGGCCACAGAGCCGGTGGATGTGCGGCGCCACAACCCGGGGCTCGATCCCGGGCGGGTCGACATCATCGTGGGCGGCACGCTGATCCTCGTGACCATCATGCGGACGTTCGACTTCAACGAGATGCTCGTGTCCGAAGCGGACATTCTGGACGGGCTCGTCCGCAGCATCAGCGCGCGATAAATCCGTCGCGAAATCCCTCACTTCGCGTGCCAACGCGCCGAAGATACGTCTAATGGATGTCGCCGAGTTCAGCCGGGCGCTCGAAGGTCTCACCGCCGAGGACGTGCATCGCATCGCGGCGACGTTGACCAGCAACCACTCGGACTCGGCCGCCGACGAGGTCGAGGCCTGGCGCGTGACCCTGACGATCGACCGCGTTCTCCGCCGCACGCACCGCACCCGGCTGGCGGCGCGCGCGGCGTCGTCCGTCACGCACACCGTCCTCCAGATCTCTGCCGCGCAAGGCATTCGTCTCCCCGACGAGGAAGTCACGCACGTCGCCCGCGCCGCCGCCGAAGTCGCCCGCGGGCTCATCGCCGGTGACGACGTGCGCGCCGAGGTGGGCGCGCTCCTCGTCGACTGGTCACCCCTCGTCGGCGCACCGGCGTAGGAGGCCGCGGGAGCGTTAGCGTTCGCGGCGTGCCGCAGAGTGAACGTCTCCTGCTCGGGCCCGGGCCGTCGAACCCGTACCCCGAGGCTGTCGCCGCGCTCACCCGTCCCGTCCTCGGTCACCTCGATCCCGAGTTCCTCGCGCTGCTCGACGAGACGATGGAGCGCCTCCGCACCGTGTTCCGGACGAAGAACGCACTGACGCTGCCGATCAGCGGGACGGGATCGGCGGGCATGGAGGCGTGCTTCGTCAACCTGCTCGAGCCGGGCGACACAGCGATCGTCGGTGTGAACGGGGTGTTCGGCGAGCGCATGGCGGACGTCGCCCGCCGCTGCGGCGCCGACGTCGTCCGCGTCGAGGAGGCGTGGGGCCGGGCGCTCGACCCGCAGCGGTTGATCGACGCGCAGCGCGAGCACCCGCACGCGCGGCTCCTCGCTGTCGTCCACGCCGAGACGTCGACCGGCGTCGAGAACGACATCGCTCCGCTCGCCGCGATCGGCGACACGGACACGCTGCTCGTCGTCGACACGGTCACGTCGCTCGCCGGGATCCCGGTCGAGGTCGACGGCTGGCGCGTCGACGCGTGCTACGCCGGAACGCAGAAGTGCCTCGGGGTGCCGCCCGGGCTGGCGCCGCTCACGTTCGGCGAGCGAGCTGTCGATCGGTTGCGCAACCGGTTGCATCCGCCGCAGTCGTGGTACCTCGACCTCGGGCTGATCGGCGCGTACGTCGGCGGTTCGACGCGGCGGTACCACCACACGGCACCGATCGTCATGATCTATTCGCTGCACGCGGGCCTCGGTGCCGTGCTCGACGAGGGCCTCGACGCGGTGTGGGAACGGCACCGGCAGGTCGGCGCCCGGCTCCACCGGGAGCTGCCCGAGCTCGGCTTCCGGCTCGCGGCCGAGAAGGGCCATCAGCTTCCGGAGCTCACCACCGCATGGCTCCCCGAAGGAGCGGACGACGCCGCGCTCCGCAAGACGCTGCTCGAGACCTACGGCATCGAGGTCGGCGGCGGACTGGGCGAGTTCGCCGGCAAGGCCTGGCGCATCGGGCTCATGGGCAACTCGGCGCGTGACCGCTCGGTCACGGCGCTCCTCGGCGCGCTGCGAGAGCTCCTCGCATGACGCGCTGGAGGCGTGCAGCGTGCGCGGGTGCCGTCGCCGTCGTCGTATCCGTCGGGGCAGGTGTGCCCGCCTCGACGCCTGCCTCGGCGCAGGGCTCGCCGACGGTCTGGCTCTGCCGCCCGGGCCTGAAGAACAACCCGTGCGAGTCGAGCCTCACGACCACCGTTGTGAACCCGAACGGGAAGAAGACGACCCAGCGCGCGGCGGTGGCGAAGGACCCGCCCGTCGACTGCTTCTACGTGTACCCGACGGTGAGCGCGCAGACGACGGTGAACGCGAATCTCAACATCGACCCCGAGCTGATCGCGGTGGCCGAGAACCAGGCGGCGCGTTTCTCGCAGGTGTGTCGCGTGTACGCGCCCGTGTACCCCCAGCTCACGCTCTCGGCGATCGGTGGAGGCGCGAGCGCAGAGGCGCGAGCAACGGCGTACGCCGGCGTGCTCTCGGGCTGGAAGGAGTACCTCGCCAAGTACAACAAGGGGCGGGGAGTCGTGTTCATCGGCCACTCGCAGGGGTCGGGGATGCTGATCCAGCTCCTCAAGACGGAGGTCGATCCCAACCCGAAGCTGCGCCGGCAGACGGTGTCGGCCTTGTTGCTCGGCGGGAACGTCACCGTCCCCGAGGGAAAAAAGGTGGGCGGGGACTTCCAGAACATCCCCGCGTGCCGGTCCGCCAAGGAGACCCACTGCGTCGTGGCCTACTCGACGTACGCGCAGCAGCCGCCGCCCGACGGCCTGTTCGGCAAGACGCGCGTCGGGGCCGGCCCCGGCGGGAGCAACCTCCAGGTGTTGTGTGTCAACCCGACGTCGTTCACGGGGACCGGATCGCTCCAGCCGTACTTCAGGACGAAGGCGTTCCCGGGCCCGATCGGCGCCGCCGCCGGTGAGCCGCCGTCGGCGTCGACGCCGTGGGTGGAGTATCCCAAGCTGTACAGCGCGCAGTGCCAACAAGGCAACGGATTCACCTGGCTGCAGGTCACCGACGTCGGCAAGCCGGGCGCGCCCCGGTACCAGCCGCGCGGCACGTTGCCCCCGAACTGGGGCTTGCACCTCGGTGACGTCAACCTCGCTCTCGGCAACCTCGTCGGCATCGCTCGACAGCAAGCTGCTGCCTACCGCAAGTAGCGGGAATCACTCGGTCGGCGCCTCTACGCCCGGCTTGGGTGCAGGTGGCGCCACCTCTTCGGGTGGGCGCAGGATCGTGTCGCGGTAGTAGCGGAGCTCGGCGATCGACTCGCGGATGTCGTCGAGCGCCCGGTGCGCTTCGGCCTTGCTCGGGCGCTTCTTGTACACGGCCGGGTACCAGCGCCGGCAGAGCTCCTTGATCGACGACACGTCGATGCTGCGGTAGTGCAGGTACCGGTCGAGCTCGGGAAGGTACCGGTCGAGGAACCGACGATCGACGCCGATGGAGTTGCCGCACATCGGCGCCGTGCCGGGTTCCGGCACGAACCGGGTGATGTACTCGACCGCCTGCTTCCCGGCGTCGTCGAGGCTCAGTTGCGACCGCTCGATCTCGCCCAGCAGGCCGGACTTCGTGTGCATCTTGCGCACGAAGTCGTCCATCTCCGCCAGCGCCTCGGACGGCTGGTGGACGACGAGGTCGAGCCCGTCTGCGAGCACCTCGAGCTGGGCGTCGGTGACGATCACCGCGAGCTCGACGATCCGGTGCCGATCGACGTCGAGGCCGGTCATCTCGAGGTCGATCCACACGAGGCGGTCGTCGGCGCTCGCCGGAGCCTCGGGCACGGCGATCACGCTACCGTTCACGCGACATGGCGACGATGACGACCATGACATGACGAGCGTTCGCAACGTCAGGTCCACGGTCCTCAGCGGACCCCGGGTCGAGCTCCGCCCGCTGCGGAGCAGCGACTTCGAGGATTGGCGCGAGGTGCGCACACGAAGCCGGGACTGGCTCGAGCCGTGGGAGCCGCTCGCCGAGCCCGGAAGCCCCGATCCCGTCACCGACCCCGAAGCGTTCCGTGCCCGCTGCGGCGCCTGGGAGCGCCAGCGTCACTTCGACACCGCGTACGGGTTCGGCTTGTTCCTCCAGGGCGGCTCGCTCATCGGCGAGGTGAGCCTCGGGAGCGTCCAGCGCGGGCCGTTCCAGTCCGCGTTCGTCGGCTACTGGATCGACGCCCTGCACGCGGGACAGAACCTGATCCCCGAGGGTGTCGCCGTCATCCTGCGGTACGGGTTCGAGGAGCTGCACCTGCACCGCATCGAGGCGGCCATCGTCCCGCGCAACGGCGCGAGTCGCCGCGTCGCGTACAAGCTCGGCCTCCGCGACGAAGGAGTGGCGGAGCGCTTCCTCCAGATCCGAGGCGCGTGGGAGGACCACGTCCGCTACGCGATCACGTCCGAGGAGTGGGACGTGCGGCGCGACGAGATCACGAGGCGGTTCCTCACCTGAGCGAGACCGTGCCGGGTCGTCGCGCCCGAAGCTTCACCACCGAAGACGCGTACGGTCTTCTGCTCGGGATCATCGTCCTGACGTTCGTGCTGCTGTCGCAGGTCGAGCCCGCCCGATGGACCCGCCTCGTCGTCGCGCCGGCCGTGGGGGCGATGCTGCTTCTCGCGCTCTATGCATCGCGCGCCAGGCCCCAGCTCATGCGCGCAGCCGTGATCGCCCTGGTGGCGTCGTACGTGATCGTCATCGGCGAAGCGCTGTTCGACAGCGAAGCCTTCGCCGGCTCGATCTACCTGATCTACGGCCTCCTGATCGTGATCACGCCGATCGTCATCATCAACCGGATCCTGCGCCATCCCGAGGTGCAGCTCTCGACGATCCTGGGCGCGATCTGCGCGTACATGCTCATCGGGATGGTGTTCGGGTTCGCGTATGCGCTCATTGGCCGGATCGACCCGCCGTTCTTCGCCAACCACGGTCCCGTCGATCAGTTCGATTTCTTCTACTTCAGCTACGCGTGCCTCACGACGGTCGGATTCGGCGACTTCGTGTCACGCGGGGATCTCGGGCGCAGCCTGTCGGTGCTCGAAGCCGTCGCCGGTCAAATCTTTCTCGTGACTCTGATTGCCCGCCTCGTGTCGCTGTTCAAACCCCCGCAGCGCGACGCGCAGTCGCCTCGTCCTGAATGATCGATAGCCGTTACGCAGGCGGGCGGAGGCCGAAGGCGAGTTGGGCGGCCCGGCGCACCATGCGCAACGGCGCCGGCACCTCCTCGAGGGGCGGGAACGCGGCCTCGTCCATCTCGGGCACGAACAGCGCGCCGCCGCCGCTTCCGTACACGTAGACGGGGTAGGCGGCCATCGACAACATCGTGGACACGCCGTTGTGGTACGGGTTCCGGAAGCCGGGGATCGGGCCGACGTCGCCGTGGACGGCCTCGGGCTCGGCGGGCGCGCCGAACCAGTGGAGGGCGCTGCGCAGCATCGGCGAGAGGAACGGGTCGGGCAGGCCGGTGTCGCGCAGCACCACGCTGTCGACCGCAAGCGCGTCCCGTCCTGCATACATCCGCAGCGGCGCGGCCGGTGAGCGGCAGCCCATCACGCCGAACGGCCCGTCCGCCGCCTGCTCGTACGCGTCGACCAGCGCGAAGTCCGGCTCGAAGGCGTCGACCACCATCATCATCGCCGCCCGGTAGTGCACCTGGCGGTCCGGGAACAGGATCTGATCCTGGCGTTCGCCCAGCCCCTCGAGCGACGACAGCGAGAGATGGGCGAGCTCGGACGGGTTCGTGCGCAACTTCGAGAACACGACCCGCACATCTGCGTTGCTCCACGTGCGGCTGATCGTCGACTGCGCCATACCGCGCGCGTACTCGAACGGCACCTGCTCCTTCGATGTGTCGACGATCCGGAAGCTCGGTGATTCGAGCCCGAAGTACCGCGCCACCTCCTCGACCGATCGGTGGCCGTAGAAGTGGTCGTAGACGGTCGGCGCCTCGAGGACGGCGACGTCGGTGCAGCCGTGCTCGCGCAAGAAGCTCGCGAGCTCGTATACGAGCTGGACGTCGATGACGTTGGACCGATCGCGCCGGTTGTACCCGAGCATGAACGCGGTCTTGATCGCGACCCGAAGATCACGCCCACCGTTGGCATCGCGGCGCTCGGCGATCAGCGCAGGCAGTCCGGCCTCTGTGACGATGTCACGGAGGACGGCGCGCTTGTCGACGGGCGACTGTCCCTGCCTGCACCACACCGGGCTCCCCGTCCCGAACACGCGCCGGATCGGGCCGGCCGCCCGGTAACGCTGGGGGAGGAACCACTCACCGGCCTCGCGGACCTGCTCGACGAGCTCGTCCGGAGTCACGCCCGAACGCAGGCGGTCGTCCTCGCCCAGCGCCTCTTGGAAGATCGTGAAGATCCGTCCGTGGCGGACCTCGTCGTCGCGGACCTGCGCGAACTCCTCGCGTTGGGTCTCGCCCTCGGCCAGGTCGACGAGGCGCGCCCAGCACAATTCGGCGCTGCGCTCGAGCTCGACGTTGAAGGCGCAGAATTGGCGGAACGGGCCGTACTCGAGGGCGCGCCGCAGCGCCTTCGTGAGCTTGCCCGTGACCTGCCCGCCGAGGGCCAGCACCGAGGCGAGTGCGACGGATACCGGCGCGTCGCGGAACTGGGTGTGTTGCTCGACCGCCGCCGCCCATCCCGACACCGCGCCGACGATCTGCTCGCCGTACGCCACCGCCTGCAAGACCGGATCGCCGCGGTTGAGGACCACGCCGCGGATGTAGGCGGTGTGCATCTCCTCGTCCTTCCACACCCAGACCATCGCGTGACGGATCAGGTCGCGTACCTCTTCGGCCAGCGGCATGCGCGCGATCCGGTCGGCGATGGCGCTCTCCCGGTAGGCGATGCTCACGACCTGCTCGCGTTCGAGCGCGAGCAGCCAGAGGCGGCGCCGCTCCCGGTCGGGTCGCCCGCGGTAGCGGTCTCGCCAGCGGGCGAGCTGGCGGGCGGACTCCTCGTAGACCTGGCCGGCGGTCGCAGCTGAGCCGTGGGCCGCGCTGCTCATGACCGGGCGCGGCGCGCTTCCGCCTTGGCCCGCTGCTCGGCGAAGAAGCCCTGTTCGAGGCTCCATCGCTGGCGTTCCAGCTCGAGTGCGACGGCGTCGTCGAGTGACGCCAGTCGCGGGGTCTCGCGCAGCGACGCCTTGACCCGGCGGGCGAGCTCCCGCGGCAGGTCGGCGGCGCGACCTGCGAGGCGCGTCGCCTCGTCGAGCAGGTCGCCGTCGTCGACACACGTCCACGCGAGCCCGATCGCGGCGGCGCGCTCGCCGTCGGGCGATTCGCCGGCGAGCACCATCGCCGCTGCCGCTTGCGGGCCGACCGCCTCCGTGAGCAGCCGCGTGTGCCCGCCGCCCGGGTGCAGGCCGATTCGGGCGAAGCGGCAGTCGAAGCGCGCCGCCGGGCTCGCGACGCGGATGTCGCAGGCCAGCGCCAGGTTCATCCCCGCGCCGACGGCGGGTCCGTTCACGGCCGCGACGGTCGGCAGCATGCACCGATAGAACCGGAGGAAGCCCTCGTAGACGGAGGGAAGAGCACCGCGATCTTCGCCACCTCCGCTCATCGCTCCGAGCGCGCCGACGTCGGCGCCCGAGCAGAACGCGGGCGGCGCGCCCGTCACGACGAGCGCGCCGATCCCGTCGTCGTCCTCGAGCCGGTCGACGCCGGTCACGATCTCCTGGACGAGGTCCACGGTGAGCGCGTTGCGGCGATCCGGGTCGTCGAGCGTGAGCACGGCGACGCGCTCGCGCCGCTCGAGATGGAGTGGCAAGGGTCGCTACCTGCGGCCTCGCACGACCGCCGGTGAGTGCCGGAAGAACGTCTCGACGTCGCGCTCGTAGCGGTATTCGGGTCCGCCCGAGCCGACCGCCCGCTGGAGGCGAAGGCTGCGGGCGAAGGCGTCGACCGTGCCGGCCGTCGTGTACTTGTAGCGGAACCCCGTCCGCTTGAACCGTGAGTTGTCGACACCGCGCCCGTAGCGGAGCAGCGCCAGCATCTCGGGCGGCAGATCGACCAGTCGCATCGCCCGCAACGGCTCGACCGCGAGGTTGGCGAGCACCGGCGGAAGCGGCACGCGCGGCCGGCCCATGATGCGGCAGACCTCGCTCCAGGTGACCAGCCCGTCTCCGGCGACGTTGTAGATCCCCGCCACGTCATGGGTGGTCGTGTACATGAGCGCATTGACCACGTCGTCCTCGTGGATGAACTGGAGGCGTGGATCGAACCCGAGCAGCTCCGGCGCGGCCGGCAGCCGCAAGGCATGCGCGAACGGCGTCGCCATGTGGTCGCCGAGGACGTTCGAGAACCGCAGGACCGTCACCAGCACGTGCGGGTTGTCCTCGGCGAAGTCACGCACGAACGACTCACTCTCGAGGAGCGACCGTTCGATCCCGGTCTGGGGGCCACGGGTGCGGGGTGTCTCCTCCCGGAAGAAGTACGGATCCTGGTAGTTCGACCCGTACACGAGCGTGGAGCTCTTCACCACGATCTTGCGCACCGGGCTGTCGGCCGCGCCCGCCGCCGCCAGCAGGTTCATGGTCCCGATCACGTTGATCTCGTGCATCGCGCGCCCGCTGAGCTTCGTCGAGTCGACGACCAGGTGCGTGTGCAGGATCGTGTCGACCTGCGTCGCCTGGACGATGCGCTGGAGGATGGAATGCGACGAGTCGGTGCGCACGAACTCGGTGCGTTCGAGCGGCAGCATCGGTTCGGTCGTGTCGACGCCGACGACGACCTCGACGTCGCGGCGGGCCTCCAGCTCCTGGGCCAGGCGGCTGCCCCAGAACGTTCCCAACCCGGTGACGAGCACCCGCACGGCGCTAGCCCGCCCAGACGCTGCGGCGCGCCCGCAGCATGTCGAACAGCGCGAGCTGGATCCGCTCGCGGATGTGCTCCGCCTCGTCCATGACCCGGCTGCGGGAGTAGCGCTCCTGGTCGGGCGGGACGTCGAATTCGACCGGGGGCAGGACCCGCAGCTTGAACTTCGCCGGGAGGTAGAGGAAGAGGCCCGCCGGCCCGAACAACAGCATGTTGGCCGTCACCGGGACGTACGGGACGTTGAGCAGCTTCGCCAACCGGGGGCTCTTCCACACCATCGGCATCGACTCCTCCGCCCCGACCACCGCGATCGGCACGACCGGGACGCCGGCGCGCATCGCGATCTCGACGAACCCGCCGCGGCCGAACCGGTTGAGCTTGTAGCGGTCGCGGTAGAGCTTTCCCGTGCCCTTCGTACCCTCGGGGAAGACGAGGACGAGCTGCTGGTCGTCGTGCAGGAGTCGGTACGCGTTGTCGGGGTGCGCGGGCACGCCGCCGACGCGTGACCAGATCGTCCCGAGCATCGGGATGGCGCGCAGCAGGTTCTCGGCGAGCCCGTAGACGGGACGCTGGAGCTCGGTCTCGATGCCGTGCATGATCGTCGGCGCGTCGGAGGGGATCGCGGCGGCGTGGTTCGCGACGAGCAGCGCGCCGCCTGCACGGGGGATGTGCTCGAGGCCTTCCCACTCGACGCGGAACCAGTGGCGGTACATCGGGTCGTAGATCATGCGGGCGACCTCGCGCAGGCGCTCGCTCCGGCCCCACGCATCCACGTCTCCCCGCCGCAACAGCGAGTCGTCGTCGCCTTCCGGTTGCGGCACCGGCACGAGCTCCGTGCTCTGCGGCGGCGCCTCGACGTTGAGGTCGTCGGACTCCCGCAGATGGACCGTCGGCGCTTGCTGGTCCCACTGATCGGACATGCCGGGAAGGAAACCGCGTCGCGGCGGATGGTGCAAACCGCCCCGTGTCAGGCGGCCCGCACCGCGCCCGTGACCTGCCAGCGGGACCCGACGTACCGGACGGCCATGCCGACGCACCGGGCTCCCATCCACAGGACCAGCGCGCCCCAGAGCCACAGCAGCCCGCCGCCGAACACGAGCACGGCGGCCGCTGCCGGTGCGAACACGCCGAGGGTGGCGGCGAGCATCGCCACCGCCAGGTATGTGACGTCGCCGGCGCCGATCAGGATGCCGTCGAGGACGAAGACGACGGCGTTGAGCGGCTGCATCGCCGCCACGATCAGCAGCACCTGGAGGGCGAGGGCCTGCACGTCGGAATCGGGGGTGAACAGCGGGACGATCGCCGGGCGCAGGACCACGAGGAGGACGCCGAACACGACGCCGACGGCGACACCCCACTCGATCATGCGCCGCGCCGCGGCGCGCGCTTCGCCGGCGTCCTCCGCGCCGAGGAAGCGACCGACCATCGCCTGCCCGGCGATGGCGAGCGCGTCGAGCGAGAGCCCGAGGAACAGGAACACCTGGAACGCGATCTGGTGGGCGGCGACGTCGTCGTCGCCGATGCGCGACGCGATCGCGGTGGCGGCGAGGAACGCGGC
>Ga0075431_100002392_pt1 | contig 18042 bp, 17 predicted proteins | sample RhiMetdeltSRZDD5_FD_75297 | JGI IMG/M metagenome (GOLD analysis project Ga0075431, IMG submission 75297) | Populus rhizosphere microbial communities from Tennessee, USA - Rhizosphere MetaG P. deltoides SRZDD5 | ecosystem: Host-associated > Plants > Roots > Rhizosphere > Soil | place: USA... | reverse complement strand
ATCGCCTACGGCGACGAGCTGACCGGCCTGCCCGCGCGACGCGCGCTGACGGAAGCCCTCGGTCGCCTGGACGGCACCTACACGATCGCCATGGTCGACATCGATCACTTCAAGAAATTCAACGACGCCTATGGCCACGATGTGGGCGACCAGCTGCTGCGCATGGTGGGCGCGCGCCTCGGCGAGGTCGGCGGCGGCGGCCGAGCCTTCCGCTACGGCGGTGAGGAGTTCGCGATCATCTTCGACGGCGCCACCGTCGAAGAGGCGGTGCCCCATCTCGAGGCCCTGCGGAAGCGTATCGAGATCACCGGCTTCGCCCTCCGCGGCCCGGACCGTCCGCGACGGCGGCCGGACGCGCCCCGCGTCACCACCCGACCGGTGCAGCGCGTGTCGGTCTCGGTCAGCATCGGCGCCGCCGCCGCCAACGGCGGCGACGACCAGCCCGAAGACGTTCTCGACGCGGCCGACGCCGCGCTCTATCGCGCCAAGGACCGCGGTCGCAACCGGCTCTGTACGTGATTCGTGTCTCGACGACCCTCAGCGGTGGCGCATGGCCCGCCAGATGGACTCGGGTGTGAGCGGCATGTCCAGATGGCGAACGCCGAGCGGCGCCAGCGCATCCACGACCGCGTTCACGACGGCAGGAGGCACGCCGATGTTGCCCGCCTCGCCGAGTCCCTTCGCGCCGAGCGGATTGCGCGGCGTCGGCGAGTGCGCGTGGTGGATCTCGGCGCGCGGCACGTCGTCCGCGCGCGGCATCGCGTAGTCCATCAGCGTCCCCGTCAGCAGGTGGCCGTCCCTGTCGAAGCGGATTGCCTCCATCGTGATCTGCCCCCACGCCTGCGCGAGCGAGCCCTCGAGCTGACCGTCGGCGAGCAGCGGGTTGACGATGGTGCCGGCATCATCGATCCAGACGAGGCGCTCGAGCTCCCAGCGGCCCGTCTCACGCTCGATCGACACCACGGCGGCGGCGGCGCCGCCGCTCCAGACCTCGTGCTCCGGCGCCAAAACGTGCGAGGCTTCGAGGCCACGCTCCTCGCCGCTCGGCAGCGGGCCCTGCCAGGCGAGCCGCGCCACGTCCGACCAGCGCACGACGCGATCCGGCACGCCGGCGACGCCGAAGCCAGCCGGCGTGAGCCGCACGTCGTCCCCGTGCGCCTCCAGCAGCCGCGCGGCCAGCCGGCGCGCCTTGGCCACCACCGCGTCGGCGGCGTGAGCGAGCGCGCCGCCGCCGAGCGCCACGCTGCGGCTGCCGAAGGTGCCGACGCCGGTGGCGATCGCGGCCGTGTCGCCGTGGCGGACGGTGATCGCGTCGGGCTCGACGGCCAGCCGATCGGCGAGCACCTGCGCGAACGTCGTCTCGTGACCCTGGCCATGCGCGCTCGACCCGGTGACCGCCGTCACGTGGCCATCCGCCTCCACGCGCACCAGGCCGCTCTCCCAGCCGAGCGCCGATGGCTCGACGTACACCGCGAGGCCGATGCCGACGATCTCACCGCGTGCGCGCCGCTCCGCCTGTGTGCGTCGGAGAGCGGGATAGTCGATGGCCGCCAGGGCGCGGTCCAGCATGGCGGGGTAATCGCCGGAGTCGTAGCTCTGGCCGGTCGCGGTGGCGAAGGGAAACCGCTCCGGCGGGACGAGGTTGCGGCGGCGCATGTCTGCGGGATCCAGACCGAGCGCGCGCGCCGCCTCGTCGACGAGCCGCTCGATCAGAAACGCCGCTTCGGGCCGGCCCGCGCCACGATACGGCCCGATCGTCGGCGTGGTGGTGAACGCGCCGCTGGCCTCGATGTCGACATCGCCGATGGCGTACGGACCGGGCAGGCAGCGGACGTGATTGCGTGGCGTGCCCGCGGCGGTATAGCCGACGTGCGGACCGAGCGGGCACAGGATCCGCGCGCGCAGGCCGAGGATGGCGCCATCGGCGGCGACGGCGAGCTCGCCGTGGGACACGCTGCCACGCCCGTGGTGCGTCGTCACAAGATCCTCGACGCGGGTCGAGATCCACTTCAGCGGTCGACCGAGTCGGCGCGCGAGCCACGGAATGATGATCTCCTCGCGATACGGGCCGCCCTTCACTCCGAAGCCTCCGCCGACGTCCGGGGCAATCACGCGAACGCGCTCCGTCGGCAGCCCGAGCAGCCGCGCCAGCTCGTCGCGGATCCGATGCGGCACCTGCGTCGAGCTCCACACGGTCAGCGCCTGGCCATCCCAGCGGGCGGCCACGCCGCGTGGCTCCAGCGGAACGCCGGCCAGCCGGCTCTGGCGCACGTCCACGCCGACCACCCGGGCGGCGGCGGCGAACGCGCGCGCCGGATCGCCGGCACGCACCGAGTACGTGAACGATCGGTTGCTGTCGCCGCCGACCACCGGCGGCGCGCCCGGGGCGAGAGCGGCGTCGGCCTCGGCCACGCCGGGCAACGGGGCGTAGTCGATCCACACCGCGGCCGCCGCGTCGGCGGCGAGCGCGGCCGACTCGGCGACCACCGCGGCCACCGGCGTGCCCTGCGCGCGCACGACGTCGGCGGCCAGGAACGTCATCGGCGGCAGCACCATCCCCTCGAACGCACGCACGAGGCCGAGCGGCGGAAACGGGTCGAGGTCGGCCGCCGACACCACGGCGATCACGCCGGCCGCCTTGCGCGCGGGCTCGAGATCCATGGCGGTGATGCGCGCGTGCGCGTGCGGGCTGCGGACGAAGGCCAGATGCGCGACGCCCTCGAGATCGAGGTCGTCGAGGAAGCGGCCGGCGCCGCGGAGCAACGGCGGATCTTCACGGCGCCGAACGGAGCGGCCCACGTAGGTCACGTGAGCCCGGATTGTACAATCACCCCGATGCGCATGCGCCTGCGTTCTCCGCTGACCACATGGTTCCCCAGCGCCGCCGCGCTCGAGACGTTCCGTCGCCGCGCGCTGGGGCGGCGAGCCGCCGTGCGGGCGCCGCGCGACGGCGCGTGGCGGGACATCGCGCCCGGCTTCGACGGCGCGCTCGGGCTCGTGCGCACCGGGGCGCCGTTCCAGATCGCGCTCGAGCGTCGCTACGATCGGTCCGGCGATCCGTCGCGGCTTCACGCCGCGTTGCGCGCCGGCGCGACGATCTATTTGCCGCAGGTGCATCAGGTCCTGCCGCGCGTGATGCGGCTCATGGTGGCGCTGCGCGCGGCGGTGCTGGGGCCGTTTCGCGAGGAGACGTCGTTTCTGTTCCTCGTCGAGGGGCGCGGGCGCGCGGGGATGGGCCTTCATCACGACGGAGACGTCGACCAGTTCTGGCTGCAGCTCGAAGGCCGCCGCCGCGTCACGCTCGGCCCGCCCGTGCCGGCACGCGCCCCGCAGGATCTCGCGCCGCCCCGTGAGCCTCGGCGCGGCTGGCACACCTTGGATCTCACGCCCGGCTCGCTCCTGCATCTGCCCCCGCGGACGCCGCACGAGGTCGTCTGCCCTGGCCGGTCACTGGCGGTGTCGCTGACCTGGCAGCGGCCGCGGCGCTCCGCGCGCCTCGGCAGTCGCCCGTACGTCCTCGCGCTGGCCGCCTGGGACGTCACCTCCGGTCGCGCACATCCGCGCCCGCGCCCGATCCGCCGGCAGCTGTGGACCCAGGTGCCCGTGGTGGCCGGGCGCACGCGCGGCGAGCGCTTTGCGCTGTGGACCGCAGACGGCGCGGTCTGGCTCCCCCGCAGCGCGCGACCGCTCGCCTCGCGCCTGTCGACGATGCCGGTCGTGGAGCACGCCGGCGCCTCCGCGGCCGCGCTGCTCGAGCACGGCGTGCTCGCGGACGAGGACCTGCCGCTCACGATCGTGCCGGACGCACCGCGCGGACTCGACGGCTGGCGGTTCGTCTGAGCGTGCGCGCCCGGCTGCCGTTCTTCTACGGCTGGATCGTGGTGGCGGTCGCCTTCGTCACCATGGGCATCGGCGTCAACACACGCACGGCGTTCTCGCTACTGTTCCCGCCGATCCTCGCCGAGTTCGGCTGGGATCGCGCGGCGACGGCGGGCGCCTTCTCGGTCGGCTTCGTGGTCGCCACCGCGTACGTCCCGTTCATGGGCCTGGCGATGGACAGGCTCGGCCCGCGCATCGTGATCCCGTTCGGCGTGGTGATCTGCAGCGCCGGCCTCGCGCTGGCCACGCTGATCTCGCGCCCGTGGCACCTTCATCTGACTCTGGGCGCGCTCGTCGGCGGCGGCTCGATCTTCCTCACGTACATCGGCCACTCGCTCTTCCTGCCGCACTGGTTCGTGCGCCGGCGCGGGCTGGCCATCGGCATCGCGTTTGCCGGGGTCGGCGTGGGCTCGATCGTGCTGTTCCCGTGGCTGCAGCGCATGATCGAGGCGGGCGGGTGGCGCGCGGCCTGCTGGGCGATGGCCATCGTGCTCGTGCTCGTGCTGCTGCCGCTCAACATCCTCTTCCAGCGGCGACGCCCGGAAGACGTCGGGCTCGCGCCCGATGGCGAGGCGGGTGGCGCGACGGGACGGCGAGCGGCCGACGACAACGTCGTGGACCACGCGTGGGCGTCGATCGACTGGACGCTGGGGCGCGCGATACGGACGGCGCGCTTCTGGTGGCTCTTCGTCGGCTTCTTCTGCGCGCTGTTCTCCTGGTACATGGTGCAGGTGCACCAGACGAAGTACCTGCTGGAGGTCGGCTTCGATCCCACGCGCTCGGCGTTCGCGCTCGGCCTGGTCGGCCTCTTCAGCATCGCGGGACAGATCGGTCTCGGGCACCTGTCCGATCGCATCGGGCGCGAGTGGGCGTGGACGATCGGCGGCCTCGGCTTCGTCGGCTGCTACCTCGCGCTGTTGCTGCTGCCCGCGCATCCCACGCCGACGACGCTCTACACGATGGTGGCGTGCCAGGGGCTCATCGGGTACGGCCTCGCGTCGGTCTTCGGGGCCATCCCGGCCGAGATCTTTCACGGGCGTCACTTCGGAACGATCTTCGGCACGCTCAATCTCGGCGGCAACGCGGGGGCCGCGTGCGGCCCGTGGCTGGCCGGCGCCGTGTACGACTGGACGGGCAGCTATACGGGCGCGTTCTGGGTCGCCATCGCGGCCAGTGTGGTGTCGATGCTCGCCATCTGGGCGGCGTCGCCGCGCCGGGTGCGCGCGGTGGCGGGGCGGATCAGACGAGACGTGGCAGTAGCGCGCTGATCGAGCCGCGCAGGACGACGTCGGCGAGCGAGTCCATCTCGGTGGGCTCGGCGTTGACGATGACGATCCGCGCCCCGGCCTCTTTCGCCACCGGCACCACGCCCGCGATCGGATAGACGGAGAGCTTCGTGCCGACCGCGAGCAGGAGATCGCACGCGCGCGCCGCGCGCTCGGCGCGCCGGAGATCCTCGGCCACCAGGCTCTGGCCGAACGAGATCGTGGCCGATTTCAGGATCCCGCCGCAGGTGCGGCACGGCGGATCCTCCTCCCCCGCCCGCACGCGCGCCAGCGCCCGTTCCATCGGGGCCCGCTCGCCACACTCGAGGCACGTCACCTCGCGAGCCGTGCCGTGGATCTCGACCACCAGCGACGGCGAGGAGCCGGCCTTCTGGTGCAGGCCGTCGACGTTCTGCGTGAGGAGCGCCAGGAGCGTGCCGCGCCGCTCCAGCTCGACGAGCGCCTTGTGACCGGCGTTGGGCTCCGCCGTGAGTGCCGGCGACTCCAGCCGGCTCCGCCACGCGCGCTTGCGGACCTCGGGATCCGCGACGTAATGGTGGATGGTCGCCATCTTTTCGGCGTCCGGGTTCCGTGTCCACAGGCCTTGTGGCCCACGGAAATCCGGGATGCCGGAGTCGGTCGAGATGCCGGCGCCGGTGAGCACGACGATCTGCTGCGCCTCCGCCACGAGGCGCCGGGCGGCCTCGACGGCGCGGTCGGGGTCGGCGGTGCCCGCGGTCATGGCCGTTCCATACCACGAGGCCGGTTCGCGAGGCCGATGGCCCGGCCGGCCTGGGGCGGCCGCGGCAGCGCGTCGTGCGCGCGCTGCACCGCGGCGAGCCGCGCCAGAACGTCGGCCGCCATCGGCGCGGCGCGCCGGGTGGCGCGACTGACGTGCAGCGACATCAGCTCGTTGGTGGCCGCCAGATAGCCCTCGGTGGTGTGGTACATCGCGTGGAGATAGTGGATGCGCTTGGCGTCGTGACCCAGCAGCACCGTCGTGAAGCGCAGCGGATCCGCCGCCCGCACCTCCTGATGGTACGTCACGTGCGCCTCGACACAGAACGTCGTCACGTCGCGCGCGCCACGATGCGCGGCGTCGAGGCCGAGCCAGCTCAGGAACTCGTCGGTGGCGAAGTCGAAGACAACGAGGTAGTAGCCCATGTTCATGTGCTGGTTGTGATCGATCCACTCGGGCCGGACGACATCCCGGTAGGTGTCGAACGGCGCGGGAAGGTCAGACATCGAGCTCGACGATCTCGGCGTCAACGCCCGCCGACTCGACGGCGAGCCAGGCCACGGCGATGGGCAGACGGAAGCGGCGCGGCCCCGCGCTCCCGGGATTCAGATAGAGCACGCCGTCACGGCGATCGATGCGTGGCTGGTGGGAGTGTCCCGCGATGACCGCGTCGAAGCCGGCCGTGCGCGGATCGAGATCGAGCTCCTTCACGTCATGGAGCACGTAGAGGCTCCGCCCCCCGGTCTCGACCACCTCCGTGTCCGCCAGCGCGGCCGCCCACGGGCCGCGATCGTTGTTGCCACGCACGGCGACAACCGGCGCCACCGCGCGGAGCGCGTCGAGCACCTGCGGGCTGCCGATGTCGCCGGCGTGCACGATGAGGTCCGCGCCGGCTAGAGCGCGCAGCGCCTCGGGCCGGACCAGACCATGCGTGTCGGAGATCACGCCGATGCGGGACATCGAGGGCCGAGCGTAGACGAGCGTCGCCGGCGTGGCAACCGCCAGGCAGCTTGCCGCTCACCGGGGGATTCCCTATCATGGGCCGATCGGAGGACCGAAAATGACGATAGCCGTGGCTCCGGAAGTGACCGTGCAGATGCTCGAGCGGTTCGGCGACGCGTGGAACCGCCACGACGTCGACGCCGTCATGAGCTTTATGGACGATGATTGCGCGTTCGAAACGACAGCGGGGCCGGAGCCGTGCGGCAAGCGGTACGAGGGCCGCGAGCGCGTGCGCCAGGCGTTCGGGCGAGTGTTCGCGATGTTCCCCGACGCGCGCTTCGGCGATGCGCGGCACTTCGTGGCCGGCGAACGGGGCCTGTCGGAATGGCGGTTCACGGGAACGCGTGACGGCGTGAAAGTCGAGGTCGACGGCTGCGACGTGTTCACGTTCCGCAACGGCAAGATCGCCGTGAAGAGCTCGTACTTCAAGCAGCGCACCGCCTGAGGACATCCGCGTCCATGTCGCAGCGCACCGGCGACCTTCGCATCGAGAGCTTCCGGCCGTTGTTGCCGCCCGCCATCCTCGTGGAGGAGCTGCCGCTCGGCGACCGCGGGTCGGAGACAGTCAGCCGCGGGCGCGAGGCCGTCAGCGCCATCCTCAATGGCCGCGACGACCGGCTGGTGATCGTCGTCGGCCCGTGCTCGATTCACGACCCGGTAGCCGCCATCGATTACGCACGGCGGCTGCGGCGGCTGGCCGACGAGCACGCGCGTGAGCTCTGCATCGTCATGCGCGTCTACTTCGAGAAGCCGCGCACGACCGTCGGCTGGAAGGGCCTCATCAACGACCCACGGCTGGACGGCACGTTCGCCATCAACGAGGGGCTCCGGCTGGCCCGTCGGCTGCTCGTCGACCTGGCCGACCTCGGCTTGCCGGCCGGCTGCGAGTTTCTCGATCCGATCTCGCCGCAGTTCACCGCGGACACCGTCTCCTGGGGGGCGATCGGCGCCCGCACGACCGAGAGTCAGGTGCATCGCGAGCTCGCCTCCGGACTGTCGATGCCGATCGGATTCAAGAACGGTACGGACGGCGACGTGCAGATCGCGATCGACGCCGTCCGGGCCGGCGCCCATCCGCACCGCTTTCTCGGCGTCACCGAGCAGGGTCTCGGCGCGATCGTGGCGACGCGCGGCAACCGCGACTGCCACATCATCCTGCGCGGCGGCCAGAGCGGTCCGAACTACGACGCGGCGAGCGTGGAGAAGGCGGCCACGGCGCTGCGTGACGCCGGCCTGCCGCCGCGCCTCATGATCGACCTGAGCCATGGCAACAGCGGTAAGGACCATCGCCGCCAGCCGCTCGTGGCCAAGGACATCGCCGCCCAGGTCGCTCAGGGCGAGACCGCGATCTCCGGCGTGATGATGGAGAGCTTCCTCGTCGAAGGACGGCAGGACCTCGTCACGCCGGCGACGCTGCGGTACGGGCAGTCCATCACCGACGCGTGCATGGGCTGGGACACGACCGTCGACGTGCTCGCCGGGCTCGCTGCGTCGGTTCGCTCTCGACGCTGAGCGCCCCGGGATACCCCGGGGCGCTGCGCCTCACGCCAGGGGCTCGCCCGTGATGTAGGAGGGCGCTGTCCGCGTGCGGAACGCCTCGCGAACAGCGGCCTCGCGTGCTGCGGCGTCCCGCGGCGGAACGTCGCGCGGTGGCATCCGCTGATCCACCGGGGGCCGACCGCCACCGCCGCCGCCACCACCGCCACCACCACCACGCCCGCCACGACGACGACGGCCGCCCCGTCTCGAGCGACGCCGGCCTTGGCCGCCATCGTCACGGCGAGGCTCGTGGACGAAGCGTCTGTCGTTTCCGGGCTCGATGATTTCGGGCTCGACCGTATCGTCATCGGCGACCGGCGTCGGCGCCAGCTCGGGCTCGTCCCTGAACGGTGCGGCTTCGGCCGGCTCCGGGACGACTTCAGCCTCGACGCTCCTGTCCGATTCCACGGGCCGGGGGGCGCCGTCATGCAGCGTGATGACCCCCGAGCGGCTCACCTCTAGCTCCTTGATGCGGCGGAGCCGGGTGATGAGACGCGGCGAACCAGGCGGACGACTGAACCCGCGTGCCTTCAGCGCGTTCGCCAGCGAATCGAGCGTGACCTGCCGTCCGGATCCCGACTGCGCAAGCTCCCGCACGACCGCTACGATCTCGTCGTGGGGCGCGGTGTGAGGCTCTGCCTGCGGAGTGGCCGCCGCCGGCGTGGCCACGATGCTTGGCGGCGGCAACGGGCGGGCACCGTGCTCGGGACGTCCGTGCCGGCGACCGCGCCGGCCGCGACGCGGGCGCCCGCCGCCGTGGCGTGTGCTCTCCGTCGGCTGCTCGCGCTCGGGCACGTCGGCGACCGGCATGCCGAGCAAGCCGCGATAGGACAGGCGGTGAAAGGTCACGCCGAGGCTGGCCGCGACGTCGCCGACCGCGTCAAAGGCACGATCGTCGGAAACGATCTCGATGACGTCGTCGGGACGCGCGCTGGCCAGCCACACCCCGGACGCGACGGCGATCCGCAGGTCGCTCCAGTCGCGGACGCCGACGGACGGCGCGCTGTGGACGAGCTGGGCGCCGTGTCGCGCGAGCAGGCGCGCGGTGTCGTGGCCGATCACGCGCCAGTTGCCGACCGCAAAGAACTCCGTGCGGCGTCCGTTTCGGTCCACCGCGAGATGAGCGATCACGCGCGAGATGTGCTCGGCGCGGCTCGTGTTCTCGACGTCGAAGAAGATGGCCCGACGGCTCGCCGGCAGCGGCCGCTCGGGCGGCGCCGGGGTGACGCGAGCAGCCAGCGCCGGCTCGGGAACCGAGAGCCGGAGCGGCGGCTCGCTCGCCCCAACCTCGGGGGTGGGAGCGGGCGCTGGTGGTGCGCCCGGCGGCCGCGGACGGGCGCGGGCACGGCCACCACGGGCGCCGCGTTGTTTCGGTGCAGATTTCTTGGCTGTCGCCACGATGCCTCCTTGGGGCCCGACCTGGGGCGGCGCCAAGGGCGCGCGCGGGGGCCCACGCCAGTGTACGCGGCTACGGGCGGCCGCGCGGGCTTCTTCGCAGCGTGCGGTAGGTGACCGAGTACCGCTCGCTCCGCGCGGGCGGAATGCTGTGCTGCCACTGCCAGCGCGCGGGACCATCGAGCGCGTACGCGGACCGCGGCTCGAGGGTCGCGATGGCGGTAAGCCGGTCGGCGCCCTTGCCCCGCTGAAAGCGAAAGCGGCACGCGCTCGCGAGCGACACACCGACCACCACGCCGAACATCGGGGCATCACGGTGCCAGCCGATCCCCGCGCCCACGGAGTAATGTGTCACGAGCACCTCGACGAGATCCTCGGCCGCGACGCCACCGACGGCGGCCGCCCGATCGCGCAGCGCGAGGAGAAAGTCCGGGATCGGCGGCCCCGGCTCGATGCGCCACGTCTCGTAGCCGTAGGTCCAGCCGAAGTGCGAGGTGCGCCGGCGCGCCACCTGGCCACGCATCTTCACGTCGTGAAAGTCGAGCGCGCTGACGCCGGCGAGGACCTCGCGCTCCTCCTCGGCACCGAGGAAATCGGGGCGGTAGAGGAAGCCCGGCGGCGTGTCGCTCACCCGCCCAGCATACTCACGGTTGGCGGCCGTCGCGGTTTCTGTCAGGATAGCGCCCCACCCTGACGCAGGAGGCAGACGATGGCCGACACGGGACGCATGGCGGTTTTTCACGGAACCGGCAAGCCCTTCGAGATCCGTGAGTATCCGGTCCCCGATCCGCAGCCGGGGGCGGCCTTGATCAAGATCTCGCTGGCGAACGTGTGCGGCTCGGACCTCCACTACTGGCGCGGCGAGCAGGACTACGCACGCATGGGACGCCCGCTGCCGCTCAACACGGGGCACGAGCACGTGGGCACCATCGCGAAGCTCGGCGACGGTGTGACGACGGACGCCGCCGGCCGCCCACTGCAGGTCGGCGATCGCGTGGCCTACCGCTACTTCTTCCCGTGTGGCCGCTGCAAGGCGTGCCTGGCGCGGCACTTCAAGTCGTGTCCCGTGCGCCAGGCGAACTGGCTGGTCTCCTGCGAGCAGTGGCCGCACTTCCAGGGCGGGTTCGGCCAGTATTTCTACCTTCGCCCGAACCACGCGATGTTCAAGCTCCCGCCGGAGATCACCGACGAGATGGCGGCCGGCGTGAACTGTGCCTACACGCAGGTCTACGCGGGGCTCGACGTGGCGGGGCTGCGTGCCGGCCAGACCGTGGTCGTGCAGGGCGCCGGTGGCCTGGGCGTCTATGCGTGCGCGGTGGCGCGCGAGATGGGCGCCGGCCGCGTGATCGTCATCGACGGTGTCGACGAGCGGCTCGAGCTGGCGCGGGAGTTCGGCGCCGACACCTTCGTGGACCTTCGTGAGTTCAAGACGCCCGAGTCTCGCGTGAAGCGGGTGAAGCAGCTCACCGACGACTGGGGCGGCGACGTGGTGCTGGAGCTCGTCGGTCACCCCGGTGTGGTCGACGAGGGACTCCGCATGACCGCGCCGGAAGGCACGTACGTCGAGATCGGGAACATCAACGTCGGCTGGAAGGCGGAGTTCGATCCATCGTGGATCATTTTCGGCAATCGCAGGATCATCGGTCTCGCCCACTACGAGGCCGAGCACCTTCGCGGCGCGCTCGACCTCATGCTCCGCACGCTGACAAAGTATCCGTGGGGCCGGGTCGTCTCGCACAAGTACCCGCTGGACGAGATCGACCGCGCATTCGCGGAACAGGACAAGGGTCACGTGACGCGCGCCGCAATCGTGCCCAATTGAGCGGGCCGCCGCGCTACCCGGAGCTGCGCCCCGACCAGATGACGGAGGCGCAGAAGCGCGTGTACCAGTCGATCGCCGGCGGCCCGCGCGGCGGGGTTCGTGGACCGTTCAACGCGCTGCTTCGCAGTCCGGAGCTGGCCGACCGCGTCCAGAAAGTCGGCGAGTACCTGCGGTTCAGCAGCTCGTTACCGCCGCGGCTGAACGAGCTGGCGATCCTGGTCAATGCCCGATTCTGGGGCTCGAAGTACGAATGGTATGCGCACCGCCCGCTGGCCGAGAAGGCCGGCCTCGCGGCGGCCATCGCGGACGACCTCGCGCGCAAGGCGCGGCCGACGAGCATGCAAGCGGACGAGACGATCGTCTACGAGTTCTGCACGGCCCTGCACACGACGCACGCGGTGGACGACACGCTCTTCGCGCGCGCGGTGGACGTGCTCGGCGAGCGTGGGGTCATCGACCTCATCGGCGTCAGCGGGTACTACACGCTCGTGTCGATGGTGCTCAACGTCGCGGAGATCCCGCTGCCGGCGGGCGCCGCGGCGCCCTGGTAGTCGCAAAATGAAACAGCGCGGCGGAGACGACCGCCGCGCTGTCAGATGCGCGCGTTGCTGCCGATCAGGCGACCTTGACCAGCCGCTTGTCCGTCTTCTTGACCTCGCTCAGAACGTCGTCCAGCTTCAGGCCCATGTCGCGGGCAATGGCCGCCCAGCCCTGCCCCGACCGACGCGGACCGAGGACGCGATCGAGCGCCTGCTGCTGGGTGAGCTTGTCGCGCTTCATCAGCTGACGCGAGAACGCGAGAGCGACGGTGATCTCGCCGTACCCGAGCTTCCGGCCTCGCAGGTCGGTGACGAGCTTGTCGCTCACGTCCATCTGCTTGGCGATCGCCTCGGCAACGCGCTTGCGACCGTCCGGCGTCGCCGCCGCCGTGCGCGTGTCGCTGTCGACTCTGCGCTGCTCGACCCACAGCTCCTCGGAGAGCTTGCGCTCCGCCTGCGTCAGCGGCTTCACCGCCGTCGACGGCTTCGCCACCGCCTGAATCCTGGCAACCGTCTGCGACCTCGCCCCGTTCTGAGCCTTGGCGACGGGCTGGCTCTTTCCGGCCATGTCGGACTTCGGCTTCTGCGCGACGACGACCGCGACCACGATGGCGAGGCCGAGCGCGGCCGCGCCGATCGCGCCGCCCCAGAAGCGAATCGGATCTCGAGTCTCCATGCCCACCCTCCTCCCGGCCGGGTCGGTACTCCGTCGCCCGGTCCGAGGCCGTTCTGCACCGTGCATGCCACGATGGCGGACGAGCGAAATCACACGCTTGGGTGGCTGGTCGACAATTGTGGCGCGCCAGGACGGGCCGGTGTGCCAACGGGCCAATGCGAAATCGCGCGGCGTCCGTGAGCAGCCCGAGCGACGGCTCGCCAACAACGGCGTTACACTCCCTGCACCGCGCCCGCAAGGAGGTCCCATGGAGTACGGACTGTTCACGATGCCCTCGCATCCCCCCGAGCGAAGCCTGAACGACGGCCATCAGTGGGACCTTCAGCAGCTGCGCTGGGCGGACGAGCTCGGCTTCAGCGAGGCGTGGATCGGCGAGCATCACACGGCGCCCTGGGAGCCGCATCCTGCGCCCGACCTGCTGGTCGCCCAGGCGCTCATGCAGACGCAGCGAATGCGGATCGGGCCCGGCGGCTTCCTGATGCCGTTCCATCACCCCGCCGAGCTCGCGAATCGCGTGGCCATGCTCGATCACCTCGCCCAGGGCCGGCTGAACTTCGGCGTGGCGGCCAGCGGACTCCCGAGCGACTGGGCGCTCTTCAACGTCGACGGCATGGCCGGGCAGAATCGCGAGATGACCCGCGAATCGCTCGACATCATCCTGCGGCTCTGGAGCGACGAGCCCGAGTTCGACTACAAGGGCAAGTTCTGGCACGTCACGAAGACGGGGACGCTCTTCGGCACCCTGCGGCCGCACATCCGCCCCTTCCAGCAGCCGCACCCACCGATCGGTGTGGCCGGCCTCAACAAGGGCTCGGACACGCTCAAGCTCGCCGGCGAGCGCGGCTTCTGGCCGATGAGCCTGAACCTCAATCCAGCGTACGTCGGCAGTCACTGGGAAGCGGTCGAGCAGGGCGCCGCTCGCGCGCGGCGCACGCCGCGGCGCGCCGACTGGCGGCTCGTGCGCGAGGTGTTCGTCGCCGATACCGACGCCGAAGCGCTGCGGCTCTCTGCCGGCGGAATGATGGGCCGCATGATGCGCGAGTACTTCCTGCCGCTCCTCGCCGCCTTCGGCTTCACGGAGTATCTGAAGCACGATGCGGGCGTCGCCGACGCGGACGTCACACCGGAGTACTGCGCGCGTCACAACTGGCTGATCGGCTCACCCGACACCGTGGCCGATAAGCTGCACGGCATCTACGAGGAAGTTGGCGGCTTCGGCACGCTGCTCGTGTTCTGCTTCGACTACAGCGACCATCCAAAGGCGTGGCGACATTCGATGGAGCTGCTCGCGCGCGAGGTCATGCCGCGATTCAAGGAGCTGGTGCCGAAGTAGCTCAGCCGCGCGAAGTCTGCTCCTGCTGGACCAGCAGCCGGCGAAGAATCTTGCCGGAGGCCGACTTCGGAATCTGGTCGATGAACTCGAGATGCCGGATGCGCTTGTGCGGCGCCACGCGCTCGGCCACAAATGACGTGATGGCGTCCGCGGAGGTCTTCCGCGACGCCTCGTCGGGCTTGAGCACGACGAAGGCCTTCGGCACCTCGCCCGCCTCCTCGTCCGATTTGCGAATGACCGCCGCGTCGAGCACGGCCGGATGCGTCAGCAGCACCGCCTCGAGCTCGGCGGGCGCCACCTGCATGCCCTTGTACTTGATCAGCTCCTTCGTGCGATCGACGATGAAGAACCATCCCTCGTCGTCGACGTAGCCGACGTCGCCGGTGTGATACCAGCCGTCCCGATCGATGGCGGCGGCCGTCTCCTCCGGGTGATTCAGGTAGCCCTTCATGATCTGCGGTCCGCGGATCAACAGCTCGCCTTCCTCGCCGCGGCCCACCTCTCGCTCGCTGTCGACGGCGACCAGCTTCACTTCGGTATTCGGCACCACGTGTCCGATGGAACCGGGCTTCGCGGATGCATCCGTGGTCGGGCTCAGATGCGTCACCGGGCTGGCTTCCGTCATGCCGTACCCTTGCACCACCGGGCACCCGAGCTTCTTGCTGAGCTGCCGCGCGATGTCCGCGCCGAGCGGTGCCGCCCCCGAGAAGACGATCCGGATGTGCGAAAGATCGACCTCGGCCACCGCCGGGTTCTTGACCATGCCGAGCACGATCGGCGGCACGAGCGGCGCCGTGGTGACGCGGTATTTCTCCAGCGTGGTGAGGAACTCGCGGAACTCGAAGCGCGGCAGGCTGATCACGGTGCCGCCTCGAGAAAGCGTGAGCATCATGATGACGACCATGCCGTAGATGTGGAAGAACGGCAGGACGGCGATGGTGACGTCGCTCTCCTTGAAGCCGTCGAAGCTCTTGGCGCCTTCGCACTGGCACAGGTTGGCCACGAGATTGTGGTGGGTCAGCATCACGCCTTTCGGCAGACCCGTGGTCCCGCTGGAGTAGGGCAAGGCCACGACGTCCGTTCGCGGATCGATCGTGATGGCGGGCGGTGACGGCGGCGCGTCGAGCAGCTCGGAGAACGACCGCACGCCAGGCGCGCTGCCGAAGACGTACACGTCCCCGATGCCGACGGCGGCTGCCGCCTCCTTCGCCTTGTCGAGCACCGCGGGTACCGTGATCAGGAATCGCGCTCGGCAGTCGCGGAGCTGGTTGGTGAGCTCGGCGACGGTGTAGAGCGGATTGACGGTCGTGTTGATTCCCCCCAGCGACGCGACGGCGTTGAAGACGACCGCATACTCCGGAAGGTTCGGGCTGTAGATGGCGAAGACATCGCCCTTCCGAAAGCCGCGACGGGCGAGGCCGGTGGCGACACGACGGATCGCGTCGGCGAGCTGGCCATATGTCAGCGCCCGGCCGCTGACGCCGTCGACCATGGCTGGCTTGTCCCGCAGCCGCTCGGCATGCCGCAGCACGTACTCGGTGATAGAGGATTCGGGAACGGTGACGTCAGGCCAAGGGCTGCGGATGACCATCAGCCGCGGCTGCGGGAGGCGGTCGGCGCTCGGCGCATCGCCGCGGGCGGCGGCAGTGAGGGTTTCAGCGTGGCGAAATGCTTGGCGGCCGCCTCGGCGTTCTCGGTGGCCCTTCGGAGAATACGGTCGAAGCGCCGGCGAACCTCACTCACATCGCTTGGTGTGAACTTGGACCTTTCGCGTCGATTGATCACTGCGGGCCCTCCTCTGTTGTCCTAGAGCGGAGGCCGCTAGAAATATCAATTGGTAGGACCGCACGCAAGACGCACCGCGGCATGGCGCGCGCACGTGGCTGTGCACCGAGCCCTGTGCTCGTTGACTCGGGATGGCCGCCTCTGATGTGATCCGCGCGTGTATTACCAGAACAAGGTCGGCGCGCTCCAGCAGATCTTTGGAGTCGCCGACGTGGAAGTCAAGCCGCATTCGGTGCGGGTCGGCGGCGCGGAGTTTCCCGTGCGCGACGATGTCATCGATGTGATGGCGTCGACGGCCGACGTCGCCGAGGACATCCAGTACACGTTCGGCGCCGAGTGGCAGGAGCACCGCGCGATCCTGCTCGAACATGCCACCGAGTTCGCGCAGTACTTCGATCTGGTCGACCTCCGCTCGCTGCGCGACGCGCGCGTGTGCGACCTGGGCTGCGGGAGCGGCCGGTGGAGCTTCTTCCTGAAGGACTACTGTCGCGAGATCGTATTGGTCGATTTCTCCGAGGCCATCTATGTCGCCCGCGATAACCTCCGGCGCGCCGACCACTGCCTGTTCTTCAAGGGCGACGTGCTGTCCCTGCCGTTTGCGAGAGACTTTGCCGACCTGATCGTTTGCCTGGGCGTGCTGCACCATCTGCCCGTCCCGTGCCTCGACGCGGTGAAATCGCTCGCGCGATTCGCGCCGCGATCGCTGATCTACCTCTACTATGCGCTGGACAACCGCCCCGCCTTCTTTCGCGCTCTGCTGCGCGTGGTGGACGGCGCCCGGTCGACCCTCAACCGGGTCCGCTCGCCGCGCTTCCGGCAGGCATTCGCGCTCTTCGGCGCCATCGGCGTCTATCGGCCGCTGGTCGCGCTTGGCCACCTGCTCGAGCCGCTCGGCCTGGGACGCCACGTCCCGCTGCACGATGTCTACCGGGGCAAGAGCACCCGGCGCATCCAGCAGGACGTCTACGACCGCTTCTTCACGCGCATCGAGCAGCGCGTGTCGCGAGCGCAGATCGAGGCCCTCGGAAACGATTTCACCGAGGTTCGCGTATCGAGCGCGCTCCCGTACTGGCACTTCCTGATCATCCGATGAAGCGGCCCGCTCCGCGCCCGGCGCGCCTCCCCATCCGGCGGCGGTCGTCGAGCGGCACCGCCCCTCTATTTAGAGGCCCGCGCCCACTCGCGTAGTTCTCACGCGTCCGGCGGGGCGGATGTCATCATGTCCTATGCCTGACATCGAGCCTCGTCGGTGAAGCTCTCGGAGAAAGTCGCTCGGCAGGAACTCGAACCAGCGCGACTGGAGCGGATCAGCCGACGGCGGATCGCCGCCGATCGCGTCGACGTCGTGCGGCGTATGCTGGCGCTGCCGAGTGAGACGCCGAAGACGCGAACATCGCGACGACGGAAGACTCAACCTGCGTCGCGCGAATCACTGCCGTGAGAGGCCATTGCCCCTTCACCAGATGTCGCCTCCCGGAGTGACGGCTCGCAAAGTGCTGCTGGCGCCGGACCGGACGATTCGCGGAAGGATGGCTCCCCGGGCAGGGCTCGAACCTGCGACATCCTGATTAACAGACGAGGGCCGGCAGCGAGCCGGCCCTCCGCCTTTCTGCGCACCTCTGCCTGACCGCGCGCTGCGTCTCGATTTCTCCCCGCTTCCCGCGCGGACTGAACAGGACTCTCGGCGCGCTCGGGGACTGAAGTCGGCCTCGCTGACGGGTGCGTTCAGCGCAAATTAGCGCAAGCAGTTTAAGAGCGCGGCGGCCTGCTGATGGCGGATCGGAGTTCTTCAAGCCTGCCCGACACCCCGGCCGTCAGATATATGGCGGCGCTACGACTTGGATTAAGAGAGCGGGGATATGTCGAGCGAAAGAACATCATCATCGAGCACCGGCTCTCGAGGGCCCCGAAGGACAACGCCGCAATCGAATGCCAACGGTGGGAAATTTGAGCGCGCAAGCGCGCGACGGCCTGCTGATGTCGTACTCACCCGATCTCGTAAGCGAAGGCTCTCAACCTCACCATCCCGCCGTCGCTGCTGGCGCGGGCGGATCAGGTGATCGAGTGA
>Ga0075431_100002390_pt1 | contig 18044 bp, 12 predicted proteins | sample RhiMetdeltSRZDD5_FD_75297 | JGI IMG/M metagenome (GOLD analysis project Ga0075431, IMG submission 75297) | Populus rhizosphere microbial communities from Tennessee, USA - Rhizosphere MetaG P. deltoides SRZDD5 | ecosystem: Host-associated > Plants > Roots > Rhizosphere > Soil | place: USA... | reverse complement strand
GTCCTCGGCGGGGGCGCGCGCCAGGGATCCCACCCCTGGCACCAGCGCCGCGCGTCGCGGGGTGCCAGACCTGCGCGATACTGGGCACCTCGGCGATGACGAGCGAGCCTGCGCAGGGGGACTTCCGCGGTCGGGTGGCGATCGTCACCGGCGCCGCCCGTGGCCTCGGGCGCGCCGCGGCGGAGCGGCTGTACGAGCGGGGCGCCTCGGTCGCCGTCCACGTCCGCGACCTCGAGCGGGCGGCCGTCGTCGCGCGCGCGCTGGGCGACCGGGCCCTCGCCGTCGAGGGCGACCTCGCCGCCGACGGCGTGCCCGAGGCAATCGTGCGGCACACCGTCGAGCGCTTCGGGCGCGTCGACGTCCTCGTCAACAACGCGGCGTTGCCCCTGACGACGCGCTTCGAGCAGATCGGCGCCGAGGAGTGGCGGCGGGCCCTGGAGGTGAACATGACGGCGCCGTTCCTGCTCACACGGGCGGTGGTGCCGCACATGCGGGCGCAGGGCTACGGTCGCGTCGTCAACGTCTCGTCGACCGCGGGCCGCATGGTGAGCACGCTCGGCGGTGCGCACTACACGGCGTCGAAGACCGGGCTGCTCGGCCTGACGCGAGCGGCCGCCAAGGAGCTCGGCCAGTTCGGCATCACGGTCAACGCCGTTTGCCCCGGCATGATCGACACCGAGCTCACCCGCGAGAGCGCGTCGTCGGAGCGGCTCGCGGCGATGGCGCAGGGCTTTCCGGTGCCGCGCCTCGGCACCGCCCTCGAGGTCGCCGACCTCATCTGCTTCGCCGCCTCGGAGGCCGCCGGCTACATCACCGGCGCGTCGTTCGATATCAACGGCGGCGACCTCATGATGTAGTGACCGCTCGATGAAACAGAGCAGCTGGGTCCTCGTCGCGCTCGGTGCCGGACTTGCCGCCGGCGCCGCCATTGCCGCCAGCGGGAGCGCGTCGCTGCTGCGCGCCGTCGACCTCGTCGCGCCGGTCGGCGTCCTGTGGGTCAACGCCATACGGATGACGGTGATCCCACTCATCGTCTCGCTGCTCGTCACCGGCGTCGCCTCCGCGGCGGACCTGCGCGCCATCGGTCGGCTCGGCGGCCGTACGCTGGCCGTCTTCGTGCTCCTCATCGCGGGCATGGCGGCGCTCGCGATGCCGCTCGCGGTCGCAGCGTTTCGCCTCCTGCCGCGCGACTTCGCCGCGCGGCCCGCGCTGCCTCCCGGCGCCGTCGAGGCGGCGGGTGAGCTCTCGGCGGGCAGCGCGTCGACGGGATTCGCCGCCTGGCTGCCGTCGCTCCTTCCCACCAATCCCGTCGCCGCGGCCGCGAACGGCGCGATGATGCCCCTCGTCGTCTTCACGCTTCTCTTCGCCCTCGCCGTCGCCAAGAGCCCGGCGGGAGCGCGCGAAACGCTCCTCGGGTTCTTCGCCGCCCTCGGCGAGGCGATGCTGGTGCTGGTGCGCTGGGTGGTCGCCGCGGCACCGGTGGGCGTCTTCGCTCTCGTTCTGCCGCTCGCCGCCAGGGGCGCGGGCCTGGTCGGCGCGTTCGTGTTCTACGTCGTCGTCTACTCGGTGGCTTGCGTGCTCGCGATCCTCGTGCTCTACCCAGTTGCGGCTGCCGGCGGCAGGGTGTCCCTGCGCACGTTCGCCCGCGCCGTCCTGCCGGCGCAGACGATCGCCTTCAGCTCGAGCTCGTCGATCGCCTCGTTGCCCGCCCTCGTCGAGGGCGCCGATCGCGTCCTCGAGATGCCTGCCAGGGTGAGGAACTTCGTGCTGCCCCTCGCGGCCTCGACGTTCAAGGTGGCCGCGCCGGTCTCCTGGACGATCGGCGCCCTGTTCGTCGCCTGGTTCTACGGCGTCGAGCTCGGCGCGGGCCAGCTCGCCACCATCGCCTTCGCGGCCACGTTCCTCTCCTTCGCGGTCCCCGGTGTGCCGCGCGGCGCCTTCCTCATGCTGGCGCCGCTCTTCCTCGCCATCGGTCTCCCGGTCGAAGGCATCGGCGTGCTGATCGCCGTCGACGCCATCCCGGACCTCTTCGCGACGGTGCTCAACACTACCGGCCACCTGACCGCCGCGGTGCTCGTCGCCCGCGGCGCCACGGGGTCGGAGGCGGACCGCACCGAGATCGCGCCGGCCTTGCCACCGCCCGGGTCCGCCGAGCCGCTGGCGCCCTAGTCTGCGCCGGTCTTGCGGGCCGGGGCCCGCGGACCGGGGTTGCGGCCGCCCGCGAGAGGCGTACACTCAGCCCATGCGATTCAAGAACGCGCTCCGCATCGCGGCGGTGGCAGCGGTCGCGACGGCGGCCGCGGCATTCGCCGCGAGCCTCCCACCCGGTGGCGGCAGACCCGCCACGTCCGGCTACTTCAGCGTGCAGCCGGATCCGCGTCTCTGCCCGGCGCCCACGTGCGGCGGGTTCTTCGTCAGCATGCTCAACCAGGCGCGGGTCTCCTGCCCCGGACGTGGCAGGGCGGAGATGTGCCAGGTCGCGTCCATCGACTGGAGCAAGCTCGGCCTCGACCCGGCGGCGACGACCGAGCTCGAGAACGCCGTGCTCGACGGCCGCGGCGTCGTCCGCGGCGATCTCGTGGCGGCACGCGGGACCGGCTCGCCGCTCGGGCAGCTCGTCGTCAGAGAGGGTTGGCTCGCCGCCAGCGCGCGGCGGCCGCGTGGCGGATTCTTCCAAGTCGCGAGCAACGGCGTCGTCTGCTTCACGACGCCGTGCTTCAACCTGCGCAAGTCGTTGCTCAACGCCAAGACCCAGGCCAACGTCTCGGGTCTCGATCTCGCCCCCGCGGGCGCCACCGAAGCGGCCCGCAACGAGGCCATGCAAGACGTGATGACGAGCTCCATTCTCGTGTCGGGCCGCGATCGCGCCGTGCCGGCGGCCGGGCCCGCTGGCAAGGGCGTGGAGCTGGTGGCTACCCAGTTCTACCTTCGCGTCGGCGGTCCGCCGCACTAGCCTCGATCGCCCGCGCGACGCGGGATACCGCCCACGCCGGCGGGTGGTCGAGCTCGTGCATCCATGGTCTCGGCAGCGACAACGAATCGAACAGGAGGGTCGTCGATGATCACCCGGAAGTCCGCAGCGAAGTCGGTCAAGAAGGCAGCGAAGGGAGCGAGTCGCAAGGCCGCGGTGGCGGTGAAGGCGGCGAAGAAGGCCGCCAAGAGCACCTCGAAGAAGGTCGCGAAGGCGGCCCGGAAACCCACCAAGAAGGCGAAGAAGGCGGTCGCCGGCGCAGCAAAGGCGGTTGGAAAGAAGGTCAGGACGGTGGCCAAGAAGGTTGCGCGGAAGCTCGGGGGGTAGCCGCGTCGCCGACCGGCGAAGAGCTCCTAGCGACACGCGCCCTCTGACACGCGCTCAGGGGCGCGGGAGGTGGAGCTCGAGCGCCATGTGCGCTCAGTGTCCAGCCGACGCCGTGATGCAGCGGGCGGGATCTCCGCCCATGCCCGGCAAGCGCCCGAAGCGCGATAGTGCAGCGATTGTCCCCGAATTGAAATCGCTCGAGCCGAGGCGCGACACGCGGTCTCTGGAGACCTCCACCATGCGTTGCAGCCGCTCGTCCAGGGTGGGCCTTGCCGCTTCGGTGTTGGTGGCCGCGTCGGTGCTGATGGCCGTCGGCGTCGTGCGAGCCCGAGGCCAGAGCGAGCCGGGAGAGCAGCAGCCCAACCTGGCGCAGCTCGAGGCGGGTGTGGACGCGGCGTGGAAGGCGGCGCTGGCGCTGCCCGACGACACCTACCCGATGTGGAAGTCGCAGGCGTGGGGCGTCGTGGTGATGTCCGAGGTGGTGCTCGCGCAGGCGAAGCTCCAGGTCGCGGGCGGCGGCGCGGCCCCGGCCGACGCGCAGGGTGCCGCCGTCGTCGAGCGCGTCCTCTCCCGCTGGCAGCAGCTTCGCCCCCGGGATGCGGGGCCGGAGCTGTTCCGGCTCAACGAGGTCACCGACTCCGCCGCGCGCCTCGCGGCGGTGCTCGCCGTCCTCGATCGCCACCCCGACGACCTCATGGCGATCCAGCAGGCGACGATGCTGCTGCGGCAGGCGGGGGAGACGCAGCGCGCGGTGGACGTGCAGGAGGGGTTCCTCGCACGCCATCCCGACCGTCCCATCGCCTACCGGCTGCTCTCCGAGCTCTACAGCGGCCTGCGCAACGCCACGCGAGACGAGGAGCTGCTGGTGCGCTGGGCGGCCCTGGCGCCGGACGACCCGGTGCTCGTCTCGCGCTGGCTGTCGTCGGGCCTGGCCGCCGCGGATCGGGAGGCCACGCGGCGGCTCCTCGACCGCTTCTTCGCGGAACGTCCCACGGGGCCCGACGTCGGTCCGGCCTGCCTGCAGGCGGCGAAGACGATGGGTCCTGCGTACCGTGACGAGGCCCAGGCGTGCCTGGCGCGGATGGCCTCGGACCCCGACCTGCCGCAGAACGTCGCCGAGAGTGCACGCTCGGGACTGGCGGAGCTCGCCGCCACGAGCGGCGACTGGAACGGTCTCCTGGCGGCGCTCGAGCGGCTGCCGCCGGCCGAGCGTCGCCGCGCCACGCTGAGCGCTGCAGGTGCGCTGCCGGCGCCGGCGCAGTGCGACGGCCGCATCGCCCTCGTGCGCGCGGCGATCGACGGCGCGAGCGGCGACGACTACCCCGCCAATGCCGGGTACGTGCTCGCAAAGTGCGAGGGGCGACCGGCCGCACAGGCTCTGTTCCTCGACATCATCCGGCGCGTCCCGTTCGAGCGGTTCGCCCAGGCGATCAACGGCTGGGCCTCGAACGTCAACGGCCGCTGGACCGGCGAGCTGCCCGCCGCGCAGGTGGCGCCCATCCTCGAGGCGCGCCTGGCGGCCGAGGGGGAGAGCGAATACGCCTTCCGCGCCCTCGACATCGTCTACGCGCTGGCGGCGATGGACGACCGCCGCTTCGCCAACCTGCGCCGCTGGCACGAGCGGTTCCCGGGGTCGATGTGGGGACGCGAGGCCGTGACGCTCGCCGAGGAGCTGGCGATGCGGGGGCAGCTCGCGTCGGCGGCGACGCTCCTCGAAGGGCAGCTCGAGCGGCGGCAGGAGCGCGAGGTGGTGGATGCGCTGGCCGGCGTCTACGCCGCGCTCGGCAAGTCGTCGCGCGCATCCGACTTCGCGGTCAGGCTGATGGCGAGCGACGAGCCCGGCCGCGCGGCGATCGGCGAGCTGCTCGCCGCCCGCGACGCTGTGATGGCCGGCGACCTCGCCGGCGCCGAGCGGCTCTACTGGCGCCACGTCGCGGGGCCGCAGCCGCACCGCGACGCCGGCCTCGAGCTGCTGGCGGTGGTGGCGACCCAGAAGGGCGGCGCGCGCCGCCTGCCCGAGGCCGCGGCGCGCATCTGCCAGCACACGGCAGCGGTGCAGGGGCAGGCCGAGGCCAGCCGCTGCGCCTCCGACTTGCTGTCGCGGGTCGGCGACCCGAAGACCGCTACCGCCGTGCTGGCCCGCCAGGCGCTCGCCGCGCCCGACGACGTCGAGTCGCTGCGTCGCCTGGCCCAGACGGCGACCGCAGGCGGCCAGCTCGAGCTCGCCGAGGCAACCCTGCGGCGCATCGTCGAGCTCGACCCCAGGGACGTCGGCGGATGGGAGCAGCTCGCGAGCTTCCTCGAGAAGCAGCGGAAGGTTTCCGCCGCCGACGAGGTGCTGGCGCGGGTGCGCCGCACCTTCGCCCAGCCGCCGCTCAACGTGCTGCGAGCCGTCGGCAGGACGCACCTTGCGGGAGGCGACCCCCGGCGCGCCATCGACCTGCTGCGCGAGGCGCGCGCGGCGCTGCCCGCAGGCGCCGACCCGGCGTGGATCGATCACGAGCTGCGGCAGGCTTACGCGGCGCTGGGGGAGGAGTGAGGGCGTCCGCGCGAGGTCGCTTCCTGGTGGCGGTGCTGGCCCTCGTCGCGATGGTGCCGCGCGGAGCCCTCGCGGCGGAGCCCGCCGCCGCGGCGCCGCCACCGCCGGCGCGCGAGTTGCTCGCCCGCGCCGAGGCGCTCAACGGTAGCGGCGGCACGTACGATCCCAAGGGCGCGCTGCCGCTGTTCGAGCAGGCGGCCGCCGGCGGCGACCCGATGGCGAGCTACCGCCTCGCCCTGCAACTCCACCTGCGTCACGAGAGTGGCGAGCTGCCCGGCTCCGAGCCGCTCGCCCGTGCCGCCACGCTCTATGCGCGCTCGGCGAAGGCCGTGGAAACGATGGCTGCGACGGGCGACGCCATGGCCCAGGAGGCGGTGGGCACCGCGCGCATCGTCGGCCTCGCCGGCGCCAAGGACCTTGTCGAGGGGCGGCGACTGCTCGAGCTCGCCGCCGCGCAGGGGCGCGGCTGGGCCTGGTACAACCTCGGCTTTCTGACCGAAACTGGCCGCGGCATCCCGGCGGACCGCAACACCGCCCTCGCGCACTATCGGCGCGGCGCGGAGACCGGCAACGTCGCCGCCATGGCGGAGGCGGGCCGCCTGCTGCTCAACGGCCGCAGCTCCGGCGCCCCGTGCAAGGAAGGGATCGAGTGGCTCGACCGCTCGGCGCGCGCCGGCTCGCCGTGCGCCGCGCAGATCCTCGGTCTGGTGCTCTACCCGGGGCTCGGCACCTGCGTCGCGCCCGAGCCGGCGCGCGGCCTCGAGCTGCTCGAGCGCGCGGTGGCGGCAGGGGAGACCGAGGCCGAGAACGTCCTCGCGGTGGCCCTGCTGGCAGGCGACGGCGGCCGCCGCGACGTCCCGCGCGCCATCGGGCTGCTCGAGCGGGCCGCCGGCCGCGACGAGCGCTTCGCCATCGAAATGCTCGCCTTCCTGCACGGCACCGGCGTCGCCGGCGAGCGCAGCCCCGCCAAGGTGGGGCCGCTGATGGAGCGGGCCGCCGTGGCCGGCTCCGACGGCTATCAGGCGATGGCCAACGCCGTGGTGTGGACGCCGCCGCTGCGCCGCCTCGTCGCCGACGGCGTCGCCCGGCTACGTTCGCTCGCGGCCCGCGGCGATGGCGCCGCGGCGGCGATGCTCGTCCGGCTCTTCGTCTCCGGCCACGTCCCCGACCTCGACGACGCCGGTGCCGCAGCCCTGGCGCGCACCGCCGCCGACGCCGGCGAGGCCTACGGCATGCGCATCCTCGCGCGCTCCTACGTCGAGGGCAGCAGCGGCCTCGCGAAGGACCCGGCCGAGGGCCTGCGCTGGTGGCGCCGCTGCGCCGAGACCGGCGACAGCTTCTGCATGATGTTCTACGGCAAGGAGCTGGCGAGCGGCGAGATCGTCGCCGCCGACGTGCCGAAGGGCGTCGAGTGGCTCACGCGAGCCGGCGACAAAGGCAACTACTGGGCGATCGCCAGCCTCGGCAACCTCTACGACCAAGGGTGGTTCGGGCTGCCGCGTGACGAGGCGAAGGCGGCGCCGTGGAAGCGGCTGGCGGCGAAGCGGGGGGACAAGGAGGCGCGGGGGTGGTTGCTGTATCGCGGGTTGGCGGTGGAGTGATGGGCGCGCGAGACGTCGAATGTAAGGTTAGGCGTCCCGGTGAAGATCTCGGCTTCGGAGTCGCATAGGGCCTTCGGAGAGGAGTACTCCCCACCGTTGAAGTATCAGCTCGTACTTCAGTTCCAGGCGGCAGACATTCACGACTACGATCGGATGATCGCCCTCGAGGACGCGCTCATTGCGTCGCTGCCTTCATCCTCAATCGTCGACGGTCACGACTTCGGCAGCGGCGAGATGAACCTCTTCATCCACACAAACGCACCAGAGGCGACTCTCAAGCAATGCCTGCCCGCTATTCGGGCGTCCGACCTCGTGCTTAGCGCCTCCGCGTACAGACTGCTAAACGGCGACAACTACAATCGCCTCTGGCCGCCAGACGACATCGCTCCGTCTCGCGTCATCTAGACACTGCTCCACTCCATGGGCACCAGCCTTGGAACTCCGGCAAACCCGCTCAGATCTCTACGGAACATCAGCGGCGGGCACGCCTAACCCCTCGTTGCAGCGGACAACACACGGGCGTTCGCCCGTGCGTTGCCGCTGAACTCATACGCCGTTAGGCGACCTGGTTCGTCGGTTGTATGCGAGTCGTTGATTCAGAGCACTATCTGGTCCGCATCGGTCTCCGGCGCGACCGCGTCCCGAGCTTTGATGACTACCCGTTCTGTCTGCCGGTCGTGCGCAACCTGACCGAGCTCCAACTTCATCCGAAGGTCACGTACTTCATCGGCGAGAATGGCACCGGCAAGTCGACCTTGCTAGAGGCAGTGGCCGTGGCCTACGGCCTCAACCCCGAGGGCGGCAGTCGCAACTTCGCCTTTTCGACCCGCTCCTCTCACTCCGATCTGTTTCGCTACCTCCGCGTCGTCAAGGGCATCCACAAGCCGAAGGAGAGCTTCTTCCTGCGAGCAGAGAGCTTCTTCAATCTCGGCACCGAGATCGAACGCCTTGACGCGGAGCCTTCTGGCGGCCCGCCGATCATCGGGTCATATGGCGGCCGTTCGCTCCACGAGCAGTCGCATGGTGAGTCGTTCTTCGCCCTCTTCATGAACCGATTTCGGGGAAACAGCCTGTTCATTCTCGACGAGCCGGAAGCCGCGCTTTCGCCGGTCCGCCAAATGGCCTTCCTCTCCGTCATCCACGACCTTCTCAAGGCGGGTTCGCAGTTCATCATCGCTACCCACTCCCCGATCATCCTGGCCTATCCGGAATCGGTGATCTTTGAACTCTCGCCGGAAGGCATCAGGCCTGTTCCGCTCGACCAAACCGACCCTTTCGTAGTGACCAAGGACTTCCTCAACAACCCTCGCAAGGCGCTTGACGAGCTACTTCAGGACTGAGCTCGGGATGTTTTTTGGCAGGTCGCCTGACCCTCGTTGCAGCGGACAACACCCGGGCATTCGCCCGGGTGTTGCGCTGAGCTCACACGCCGTCAGGCGTCTGGACAACTGATGAAGCAAGTGCGAAGGGTCTTCCGGATCGTGATTCTCGGAACGGCCCTGGCGCCGACTGGAGCGCGCGTGACCGCCGAGCCCCTGCCTTCGATCGGCATCGACCACATCTTGATCGGTGTTGCCGATCTCGACCGCACGGTCGATGACCTTGCCAAGGCGCTTGGTGTCCGGCCCGTGTACGGTGGCAAGCACCCGCGGGGTACTCACAACGCACTGCTCTCGTTGGGTCCCCACACCTACCTCGAGCTCATCGCTCTCCAGCCAGGTGTCGCAGGAGCGGACATCGGCATGGACGACCTGGTCGGTCTCACCAAGCCCGTCCCCGTCGGCTGGGCAGTCGGCGCCCCCACCCTGACCTCTCTGAGTGCTTCCCTCGCGCACAGCGATTTCGCGCTAGGCGCACCTGAACCTGGCAGTCGCACCACGCCATCAGGCGAGGTCCTGCAATGGCAGGCTCTCGGACTCACCAACGAGCCTGCAGGGGCACCGTTCTTCATCATCTGGTCGCCACGAGCCCGTCACCCTGCAACGACTTCACCGCCAGGGTGCAAGCTGGCCGGGCTCGAGGTCACCACCCCGGATGCGACGAAGCTCCTCGCACTCAGTTCCAGGTTGACTCTGCCAGTCGAAGTCCTCGACGGTCCCGCGGTCCGCTACTCCGTTGCACTTGACTGTCCCACCGGCCCAGTCACTTTCCGGACTGAACCATAGGCATGGTGCTCAGACGCCTGATACCTCATTGCCTCCACTGCCGAGGGTTCGGCGGCGGGCAGCCGTCGCGACCAGGTTCCGATCGGTGAGCTCTACTCCTTGTATGTCGACGCAGAGCATCGGACGCCCGCGGGCCTAGCTTGCGGAGTGAGTCCGGGGCCCGAGCAACGAATCGCCCGTCAGCCCGCGCTCACCAGCGCCTGGATGCCGCGCAGCGGGATCCCCGCCCACTCCGGCCGGTGGTCGAGCTCGTAGGAGAGCTCGTAGAGCGCCTTCTCGAGCAGGAAGGCGTCGAGCAGTAGCGCGCGGTCGTCGTCGGCGACGGGCAGGAAGGGCGCGCCGACGGCGCGGGCGAAGTAGGAGCGGGCGAAGGTGGCGGCGGCCCACCGCTGCCAGTAGCGCGCCCAGGCCTCGGCGAGGGGGAGCTGCTCGGCGGGCACGACGCCGCGGCGCTGCGCCTCGGCAAGGCCGGCGTGTGCCACGTAGTCGAACGAGCGCACCATGCCGGCCACGTCGCGCAGCGGCGAGCGTTTGTGGCGCCGCTCGCTCAGGGGGCGGGCGGGCTCCCCTTCGAAGTCGATGATGACGAAGTCGCGGCCGGTGTAGAGCAGCTGCCCGAGGTGGAAGTCGCCGTGTGTGCGCAGGCGCAGCGCGTCGATGCGCCCGGCGAGCAGCGGCGCGACGCGGTCGAGGAGCGCCTGGCGCGCGCCGACGAGCTCCGTCGCCACCGCGCGGTCGGCGTCGGGGAGCCGCGCGAGCGTGGCGCGCAGGAGGCGCAGGGTGCGTCCGGAGAGCGTGCGGATCGACTGGTAGAGCGAACGCTGGTAGAGGCTCGTGAACGCCTCGGCGGCAAACGCCGGGTCGTCGCTGGGAGCGGCGAGCGCGAGGTGCATCTCGGCGGTGCGCGTGCCGAGCAGGGTGGCGGTGCCGACGTAGAGGCCGAGCGCGGCGGCGACCTCGGGCGCAGGGTCCTCCGCGGCCAGCTCGAGCAGGGGTCGCTCCTCGAGCTGCGGCGGCGTCCGTTCGGGGCGCGTCATCACGCGCTCGAGGTAACGGCCGAAGGCGTCGAGCGAATAGCTCCAGGCGTCCCCCTCGTTGGGCACGTAGGCCTGCAGCAGCGCCAGCGTCGAGGGCTCGGCGGCCGAGCCCCCCTTGCCGCGCCGGAGCTCGAGCCAGCCGGCGAGGGGCGGGGTGTGGAGGAAGCCGCGCGCGGCGAGGTGGCGGCTCAGCTCGAGGTCGGGGTTCGTTCCCGACTCCACCTTGCGGAAGAGCTTGAGCACGAGCCGGTCGCCGTAGATGAGCGAGCTGTTGCTCTGCTCGGCGCTGCCGAGCGCGGGGGCGAGGTCGGCGGTGTCGCGCAGCAGCGGCGCAGCACTCGTGGTCACCGCGCCGACGACCTCGCCGTCTTCGCCGCGCAGGCTGCGCCGGCCGGCGATCGTCTCGAGCAGCAATCTGCCGAACGACGGGTCGTGCATGGCGTCGTAGAGCACCCCGTGCTCCACGATGCCGCGGTGGCGCACCTGGAGGCGTGCGAGCGCCGCCTCGGGTTGCGTCGCGAGCAGCCGCTCGGCGCGATCGCCCGCCGCGAAGGCGACGGGGAGTGCGTAGGTGTCGGCCTCGCCCTCGTGCTGCTCGACGCGCAGCAGCAGCGCGAGCGCGCCCCGCCCGTCGACGCTGCCCCGCGCCCCGTCGGCGAGCGGGATGGCGCTCTCGATGCGCAGGGAGCGCACCCCGCGCGCCTTGCCGCCGAACCAGCGACGGCGGCGGAGCACGTCGGGCAGCACCGCGGCGAGCTGCTCGCGCGCGCTGCCTCGCACGCACGCCTCCCAGCTCCCGGCGACGGCCAGCTCCGGGAGCTCCGCGCCCGGGCCGTCGAGGCGTAGCGGGCTCGGCATCTCGAGCGCCAGCCAATAGAAGCCGTGCGGTCCCAGCGTCAATGGAGTGGGGCGCTCGCCGAGCCGCGGCAGCCGGTTGCCGCCGAAGAGCTCCACCGGCTCGGCTCCCGCAAAGGTGCCGAGGTCGAGCTCGACGTGCTGCATGAAGCGCGACAGGTTGGCGACGACGAGGATGCTCTCGTCGCCGTGCCGGCGGACGAAGGCGAGCACCCGGTGGTTGTCGGGGTTGAGCAGCTCGAGCGTGCCGCGGCCGAAGGCGCGGTGCCGCTTCCGCAGCGCGAGCAAGCGCCGCGTCCACCAGAGCAGCGAGTGCGGGTTGCCGAGCTGCGACTCGACGTTGGTCGCCTCGAAGTGGTATTCGGGGTCGATGATGGTCGGCAGGTAGAGCCGCTGCGGGTTGGCGCGCGAGAACCCGGCGTTGCGGTCCGGGTTCCACTGCATCGGCGTGCGCACGCCGTTGCGGTCGCCGAGGTAGATGTTGTCCCCCATGCCGATCTCGTCGCCGTAGTAGAGGACCGGCGTCCCCGGCAGCGAGCAGAGCAGCGCGTTCATCAGCTCGATGCGGCGGCGGTCGTTGCCGAGCAGCGGCGCCAGCCGCCGGCGGATGCCGAGGTTGATGCGCGCCTGCGGGTCGCTGGCGTAGACCCGGTACATGTAGTCGCGGTCCTCGTCGGTCACCATCTCGAGCGTCAGCTCGTCGTGGTTGCGCAGGAACACCGCCCACTGTGCCGTCTCGGGGATGTCGGGCGTCTGCTGCAGGATGTCGACGACGGGGAAGCGGTCCTCCATGCGCAGCGCCATGAAGAGGCGCGGCATGACGGGGAAGTGGAAGGCCATGTGGCACTCGTCGCCGTCGCCGAAGTAGGCGACGGAGTCCTCGGGCCACTGGTTGGCCTCGGCGAGCAGCATCCGGCCGGCGAACTTCTCGTCGACGTGGCGCCGCAGCTCCTTCAGGAAGGCGTGGGTCTCGGGCAGGTTCTCGCAGTTCGTTCCCTCGCGCTCGTAGAGGTAGGGGATGGCGTCGAGGCGGAGGCCGTCGACTCCCATCGAGAACCAGTAGTCGAGCGCCCGCAGCACCTCGCGGCGTACGTCCTTCGAATCGAAGTTGAGGTCGGGCTGGTGGTGGTAGAAGCGGTGCCAGTAGTAGGCCTTCGCCACCGGGTCCCAGGTCCAGTTGCTGGTCTCGAAGTCCTTGAAGATGATCCGCGTCTCGCCGTAGCGGGTGGGGTCGTCGCTCCACACGTAGTAGTCCCGCGCCACGGAGCCGGGACGCGCATTGCGTGCGCGCTGGAACCACGGGTGCTGATCGGAGGTGTGGTTGATGACCAGCTCGGTGATCACCTTGAGCCCCCGCCGGTGCGCCTCGCGCAGGAACGCCTTGAAGTCCTCGAGCGTGCCGTAGGACGGGTGGACGGTCCGGTAGTCGGCGATGTCGTAGCCGTCGTCCTTGAGCGGCGACGGGTAGAACGGCAACAGCCAGAGCGCCGTGACGCCGAGGTCCTGCAGGTAGTCGAGCTTGCCGGTCAGGCCGCGGAAGTCACCGATGCCGTCGCCATCGCTGTCGGCGAAGCCGCGCACGTGCAGCTCGTAGATGACGGCGTCCTTGTACCACCGAGGATCAGAGGTAGTAGTCAAAGTCGACCTCGCTGCGGACTCGCCGGCGCAGCCGGAAGATCGCCGCCGGCACCACCCGCGGGTCGAGCGCGACGTAGTTGCGCGCGCCCTGCCAGAGCAGGCGGGCGTCGGTGAGCAGCTCGTGGAGCTGGAACGGGCGCGCCGCGCGGGCGTTGGGCACCGGAGGTCGGGAGGTGTCGCCGGACGCCGGGTCTTCCTTGGGCCCGTGGAGCGCCGGGCCGAGCGCCGCGAGGTCGAGGTCGACCCAGCCGCCGTGCGGATGCGCCGGGTCGAGGTTGACCACCACCAGGATCGTGCTGTCGCCAGACGGCGCCACCTTGCTGAAGCAGAGCAGCGCGTCGTTGTCGACGGGGTGAAAGGCGAGGCCGCGGTCGTGTTGCAGCGCCGGGTTCTCGCGACGGATGCGGTTCACTCGCGCGATCAGCTCGGCGAGGCTCGGCCGCCCCTCGAGGTCCCAGGTGCGGAGCTGGTACTTCTCCGAGTCGAGGTATTCCTCGCCACCGGGCTCACGCGGCTCGGCTTCCATGAGCTCGAACGGCGGCCCGTAGATGCCGTAGCTCGCCCCCAGCGTGGCGGCGAGCACGAGCCGCTGCACGAAGGCGGCGCGGCCGCCGTGCTGGAGCTGCTCGGTGAGGATGTCCGGCGTGTTGACCCAGAGGTTGGCGCGGAAGAAGTCCGCCACCGGCGGCCGCGTCAGCTCCGTCAGGTAGCCCGTGAGCTCACGTTTCGTCGTGCGCCATGGGAAGTAGTTGTACGACTGCGAGAAGCCGACCTTGGCGAGGCGGTACATCACCTTCGGCCGGGTGAACGCCTCGGCGAGGAAGAAGACCTCGGGGTGCCGCGCGCGCACCTCGGCGATCATCCATTCCCAGAACGGGAACGCCTTGGTGTGGGGGTTGTCGACGCGGAAGATCTTCACCCCCTCGCCGATCCAGTGCTCGACGACACCGGCGAGCGCCGCCCAGAGCTGTCGCCATTGTTCGCACTCGAAGTCGAAGGGGACGATGTCCTCGTACTTCTTCGGCGGGTTCTCGGCGTGCTGGATGGTGCCGTCGGGCCGGTGGCGGAACCACTCGGGGTGCTGGCGGATCCACGGGTGGTCGGGCGAGCACTGGAACGCGAGGTCGAGAGCGATGGCGATGCCGCGCTCGCCCGCGGCGGCGACGAGGGCGCGGAAGTCGGCGCGCGTGCCGAGGGCGGGATCGATCGCATCGTGTCCGCCGGCGGCGCCCCCGATCGCCCACGGGCTGCCGACGTCGCCCGGCGCCGCCCTGGTGGCGTTGTTGCGCCCCTTTCGGTGGCTCGTTCCGATCGGGTGGATGGGAGGCAGGTAGAGGACGTCGAATCCCATCCCGGCCACGTGGTCGAGCCGCTCGACCACGTCGCGCAGCGTGCCGTGGCGGCCCGGCTCGGACGACGCGGAGCGGGGGAACATCTCGTACCACGTCGAGAATCGCGCCGCCGACGGGTCGACCTCGAGCGGGGTGCCGCGGTGGCGCGTGGCGAGCTCGAGGTCGGGATGGCGCGCCACGAGGCGCTCGAGCTCGGGATCGAGCGCCAGCGCCACGCGCCCGGCCAGCCCGCCACGGCCGAGGTCCGCCGCCAGGCCTTCGAGCGCGCGACGCTCGCGCGGCGGCGCGCGCTTCGCGGCGGCGACGACGAGCGCGGCGCCGATCTCGAGGTCGGCTTCGGAGGCCTGCGCGGCGGCGTCACGCTTCGCGAGGTCGCGCCGCCAGCTCCCGAAGGCGTCGACCCAACCCTCGACCTCGACCTCCCAGCGGCCGAGCGCGTCCGGCACCAGGGTGCCGCGGAAGCGGTCGTTGCCGAGCGCCTGCATCGGCGCCTCGCGCCACTCGCCCGCACCGCGCGGACGGAAGAGCAGGCGGCAGGCGACGAGGTCGTGCCCGTCGGCGAAGACGTCGGCCTCGACGATGACGCGGTCGCCGAGCGTGCGCTTCGCCGGAAACGAGGCGTCGCCGTCGACGCGGGGTGTCGGCGATTCGACGACGACGCGGCGACGGCCGTCGGGCTCCGGGGACGGTTCGGCGATCGGCGGTGGTGCCCTCGTCGTCTCGGGCGGCGCCACCCGCGCCGGGGCTGGGCGGGGGCGCGGACCGGTGCGGGAGGTGGCGGGGCGCGGCATTCCTGGGTGCCGGCCGTGCGAAGAGCTTGCCGACACGCTCGCGGCCCGTGTTTTGCAGCCGAATCGCGCAGATGGCGACATCCGACGTGTCGGTGCCGATGGAAGAGTTACAAGCGGTACGGCGCAAGATTTTCAACTCGCCCGCGTCTCCTACGCCCGGCGTCGAACACGGCCTCGCGCGCCGCCTCCTCGGCGAGCGGCGCCTTCTCCTGGTCTCCAACCGCGAGCCGTACGTGCGCGAGCGGACGCCCGAAGGGGTGCGCTTCGAACGCACCACGGGCGGGCTGGTCACCGCGCTCGACCCGGTGATGCGCGGCTCGGGCGGTGTCTGGGTGGCGTGGCAGCCCGAGGGGGACCTCGAGCGCGAGCCGCGCTATCAGGTCCCCTCCGAGCAGCCGCAGTTCACGCTCCGCCAGGTGCCGCTCACCCAGCGCGAGGTGACCCGCTACTACCACGGCTTCGCCAACCGCGCCCTCTGGCCGCTCTTCCATTATTTCGTCGGCCGTTGTCGTTTCGACGCCGACGAATGGCGCGCCTACCAGCAGATCAACGCGCGCTTCGCCGACGTCGTCGCCGAGGAGGCCGCTCCCGGCGACCTCGTCTGGGTGCACGACTACCACTTCTGCCTGCTGCCGGAGATGATCCGCCAGCGGCGAGGGGCCGCCGGTGGCCCGCTGGCGTTTTTCCTCCACATCCCGTTCCCCACCGAGGAGGTCTTTCGCGTGCTGCCCTGGCGGCGCGAGGTGCTCGCCGGGCTCCTCGGCGCCGACCTCGTCGGGTTCCACACCGACCGCTATGCGGGCGACTTCCTGGGCTGTTGCCAGCGACTGCTCGGCGCCGACGTCGACCACCAGCGCCGCGTCGTGCGCTGGCAGGGGCGCGAGGTGCGCGTGGGCGCGTTCCCGATCGGCATCGACGTGGCCGAGTTCCGCCAGGTGGCCACGAGCCCTGAGGTGGTGGAGCGCACGGCGCGCATCCGCGAGGGGCTCGGCGGCGCGCGCCTCGTGCTCGGTGTCGACCGTCTCGACTACAGCAAGGGGATTCTCGAGCGGCTGCACGCGATCGACTCGCTGCTCGAGGCACGGCCCGACTTGCGACGGCGGCTCGTCTTCCTGCAGGTGGCGGTCCCCAGCCGCACGCAGGTGCGCGAGTACCGGGAGCTCAAGCGGGAGGTGGACGAGATGGTGGGTCGCGTCAACGGCCGCCACAGCACCGCCAACTGGCAGCCGGTGCGCTACCTCTATCGCGCCGTGCCGCGCGAGGAGCTCGTCGCCTACTACCGCGCGGCGGACGTCTGCCTGGTCAACCCGCTGCGCGACGGCATGAACCTGGTGGCGATGGAGTTCGTCGCCTGTCAGGAGGACGGTGAGGGGGTGCTCGTCCTCTCCGAGCTCACGGGGGCCGCGCACACGCTCGGCGAAGGTGCGCTCCTGGTCAACCCGTTCGCCATCCAGCAGACCGCCGAAGCGCTGGAGACCGCCCTGTCGATGGACGTCGAGGAGCGGCGGCAGCGCATGCGGAAACTCTTCCAGCGCGTCACCTCGTGCGACGTCAACGCGTGGCTCGAACGCATTCTCGGCGCCGCCCTGCGCGCCAGCGGGCGCGAGGGCACCGACGCGCCGGCCGCTAGCGCCGCGGCGCTCGAGGGCGTGGTGGTCGCCGAGCCCGCAGCCGGCGGGTTGCGCCGCCCAGACGCGTTGCATTGAGGGCGCTCCGTTGACCAGGTCGGCCCCCGTTCCGCTGTGGGACCGCTGGGACGATCTCGCCCCTCGACTCGCGACGGGCACGCTGCTCGCCGCCTTCGACTACGACGGCAGTCTCGTGCCGATCCGACCGACGCCGGACGAGGCGATCGCCGATCCCGCGACGCGCGAGGCCGTGGCGCGCCTCGCTTCGACGCCAGGCACGACGGTGGCGATCGTCAGCGGCCGCCCGGTTTCCCAGCTCCGCGACCTCCTCGACGCCGACGCGCTCTGGCTCGTGGGCCTCCACGGTCTCGAGCTCGTAGCGCCGCGCGGAGAGATACTGCAGACGATCGACCTCGAAGCCGCCGCCGCGGCGCTCGCCCCGCTGCGATCGCAGGCAGCGGCAATCGCCGCGCGGCACCCCGCCACACGCATCGAGGACAAGGGCGCGAGCCTCGTGCTCCACACGCGCCAGGCGTCACGCCCCACGGCCGCCGCCGCGATCGCCGAGCTGCGCGCCACCGCCGGCTCGCTCAGCGGCTTCGAGCTCCTCGCCGGCAAGGAGACTCTCGAGGTCCGCCCGGCCGGCGTCAGCAAGGGCACCGCGATGCTGCGCGTCCGACGCGACGCAGGCGGCTCGACGGCGCTCTACGTCGGCGACGACATCACCGACGAGGACGCCTTCGCCGCGCTCGCGGGCGACGGCGCGGTGACGATCCGCGTGGGCGACGAAGGCCCCACTTGCGCATCGCACATGCTTCGCACACAGGAAGAAGTCGCCGAGTTGCTGGCGAGGTTGCTCGCGTTGCGGAGCTCGTAGGCTGGAGCGGTCTACCCGCGGTTGCGATTCGCAAACTGAGCTCGACAGCCCTGCGAACCTTGTGGCTCGGCGCTCGGAGCCGGGAGCTCGGAACGCGGAGTGGTGCGCGCGGCGTTTGTGGTACGGCTCGATGGGGCCGGCGGGGGGTTCGCCGCGGCCCCAGTGCGCGCGGCCTGACCCACTAAGTCGCCGTCGAGATCCGCGTCGGGCGCCGGCGAACAGCTCGCGAAGACGCGAGCTGGCCTAAGGCCCCCGGGCGTGGA
>Ga0075431_100002388_pt1 | contig 18045 bp, 16 predicted proteins | sample RhiMetdeltSRZDD5_FD_75297 | JGI IMG/M metagenome (GOLD analysis project Ga0075431, IMG submission 75297) | Populus rhizosphere microbial communities from Tennessee, USA - Rhizosphere MetaG P. deltoides SRZDD5 | ecosystem: Host-associated > Plants > Roots > Rhizosphere > Soil | place: USA... | reverse complement strand
CGAGCCGCGGCCGTCTTTGGACGACAGATGGCACGATTGCCGGCACGACCATTGTGGACGCCTTCGGCGCCGCTGTGCCGTTCGCTGCCTTCGGCCCGCTCGACAACGGCATGCTCATTTTTGCCAGTGAGGTCGAGAGCGGTGTGGTCGTGGGTCGCACGTGGACAACCGACGGCACGAGCGCGACGCGGCTGACCTCCACCATGCGTGTCGCGGCTACGACTGTCACATTCGTGAATCGCGGCAAGGCCTATTTCTCAGTCTCCTCTTCCACTCCCTCCGGGCTCGGTCCTGCAGTAACCGACGGCACAGCGGCCGGCACGCGCCTGCTCGTCGACCTGCGTCCCGACGCGAGCCGGGCGCATACGTACACCGACTTCGATGGCATCACGTTCTTTCAAACCGACAATTTCGGTGGCTCGCAGCTGTTCCGCACCAACGGCACGCCGGAGGGAACTCGGTTGGTCGCCGACGTGCTGACGGGAACGCCACGCATCGCAGCCAATCACAACCTTTTCTACGTCGCCGCCGGCGCTGCTGCCGGCGTCGAGTTGTTCGCCATCGACAACACGCGGCCCGTCGCGGTCAACGACTCGCTGGGCTCAGTGCAGGCTGGCACTGCGATCAGCGCGAACGTGCTCGCAAACGATACCGATGCGGACGGAGCGCTCAATCCAAGCAGCCTTGCCGTCGTGACTCAGCCGACCGGCGGAACAGTGAGCGCTGCAAACGGCACGATCACCTATATCGCGCGCGCCGGATTCTCCGGCGCGGACTCTTTCACCTACAGCGTTGCCGATGACCAGGCATTCGCTTCGACCCCGGCAACGGTACAGGTCACCGTGACTGCGGCGCCGGCACCTCCGACGCCGCCATCACAGGGCGGAGGTGGTGGCGGCGGAGGCGGCGGTGAGATGAGCGTCGTCGAACTGTGGGCGTTGCTGTTGATCCTGTTGATCGCGAATCACAGAGACTTCAGGTACTCGATCAGGTCGCGCCGCTCGTCATCCGTCAACGAGAACTTCAACACGCCCTGATAGTGAGTGACGACTGCGCTCAGATCCGCGAAGCGACCGTCGTGATAGAAGCCGCCTTTGGCCCGAGTGAACAATCCGGCCAAGGGCGTGGTTCGATACATCTTGTCCGGCGAGCGACTCGACTGGAAATCGTCGATTCCGATCTCCTCCGCCGTGTGCATAGGCCAGCCGGGTTCGCTGAAAAGCGGCGGCACGTGACAGCTCGCGCATCGGGCTTTGCCGCTGAATACGGCTTGTCCGCGCGTAGCGGCTGACTGGTCGTACGAGTCCTGCGGCGGCTTCGGCGCAGGAATCGACAACTGATAGTAATGAAGCGCGGCGAGCTTGGACGTGACCTTGTCGGGATTGCTGCGTTTGTTGGCGAACCCCGTCTTGCTCGTCAACGGAAACTGCTCGATGCCGAGGCGCCGATCGACGAACGTGCCCTGACCGTACATCTGCGTGTTCGCGACGTACGCATTCCAGTAGGGAACCGAGCCCCAGCCGCCGTAAGTGTGCAGATTCTGGCCGGCGAGACCGAATGCAGCGGGCAGGACCGTCGCACCGGACTTGCCGTCGGGCCGCAGGCCTTTGCCGTCGAAATTCAGCTCCGCATCGTACTTGCCGGGTCCCCAGCTATTGAGCACTGCCTTCACTTTCGCGGTGTCGGCGCCGAGGAGCTGCTCGACAGGCTTGAGATTCGGCGCGAGCGCGACGATCGCACCCACGTTCAGGTCGCGGTTCGGCCAGCCGTCCAGGCGACGTCCGATACCTTTTACAAAAGAGTCGTCGACTGTCGAATGGCACAGCGCGCACGTGATGCCGATCGAAGTCACGTTGTTCTTGTCGTCGAGCACTGCTTTGACGCCCACGACTGCGCCGGCACGCAGCAACTCGAGTGTCGTTTCAGGATTGTCGAGGCTGACGCCTCCTTCCTTGAGAACCTCGACGAGCAGTTTCGGCACCGCGCCGACGTCCGCCTTCAATCCCAGCTGCAACGCTTGCCGCGGAGTGAGCCCGGGACCGACGCCACCGTGCTTCTCGCCGACGATCGCCTTGTGCAGCTGTAACTGATCGCCCCAGAAGGCTTCGCTGCCGAACGTATCCCAGCGAAAGATCTTCTTGCCGTCTTCCAGCAGCTGGTGCGAATTCGCGGTGATCTTGTCTTCCCACTCGCCGCGTGGTGCGGCTTGCGTCCGCACGGCGGGATCAGTCTCCACTTCTTTCGGCAGCGAATGACAAGCGCCGACGCCAAGCACCAGCAGAGCGACGGATGAAGCTATCAACGGACGCGCAAGGTACATGCCTGATCTCCTGCGTAAGCGCACGACCTCGCAACCCCGCAGGTACCGCAAAGTTCCTCACGCTGAGCAAGGTTCCCGCAGGTTCCCGTTGTATTTACAACACGGCAGAAATTACTCTTGGGAAGCGACGGCAGGGCGACGAAACACGGGCGCAAAAGGTTCCCGCGTTGCGCCTGCGGGATTACAACGCAGCGACCCAACGCGCCAGCGCACGGCCGATCGCGTCAGGTGAAACCTCCTGTAGGAAGTGCGGGCCGTACGCCGTGACTTCGGTTTGATTGCGCGCCTGGCGGACGAAGTCGAGCTGTCTCTGGCCGACGATCAACCCTCCAGGATCGGCGCGAACGAACAGCTTCGGCGTGGCGCTCTCTTGCACGAGCCAGTCCGAATAGCTCCGCACCACCTCATACATCAGCGGTGGCTCGCCGCCCAACGGTAACTGGCGCGGCCAGTCGAGCATGGGTCGACGCCCCTCGCCGCGCGACAGGAACGGACGCCGATATTCGCGCGCGTCCTCGTCGGTGAGATAGAGCGAGAGCGCGCTGATGAGGCCCTCGATGAAGCCGTTCTCGGCGAGAACGAGGTGCTCACCCTCCGGCGAGCGCAACTTGGCGAAGAAGGATCCCGCGGGCGCGGGCGGAGTCGGCGCTCCCGGCGGCTCGAGAATCGCCTCCATGTAGGCGATACCGCGAATGCGCTTGACCTCTTGTCGCGCCCAGCACAAGCCCAGCGCTGAACCCCAATCGTGCAGGACCAGAATGACGTCCTCGCCGAGCTGGAGCGCGTCCAGCAGCGCGTAGAGATGGTGCTGGTGATCGCGAAACGAATATCGGCCGGGACCGCTGGCGGGCAGCTTGTCCGAATCGCCCATGCCGATGAGATCGGGCGCGATACAGCGCCCGAGGTGCTGGACGTGCGGAATGATATTGCGCCAGAGGTACGAGGACGTCGGATTGCCGTGCAGGAAAACGATCGGTGCACCGGAGCCCGCTTCGACGTAGGCCATCTCGCGGCCGTGGACGCGCAGCTTTTTCTTCCTGCGCCCCCAGTCGGAGACAGGAGGTGCAGCGCCAGCAATCGGACTGAGCAGCGCCGAGGCGAGCCCCATCGCGAGCGCATCGCGTCGATTGAAACTCGAGGGCACCGTCATGAGGTGGCCTATCTTACGTAGCGCGGATAGGTGCTCTTCGCTTCTCGGGCGCGTGCCAGATCGATCTCCGCAGTGACGCAGCGTTGCGAGTCGGAGGTCCGCGCCACCACTTCGCCGTCGGGATCGATGATCCAGCCGAGTCCTGCAAACTCGAGTCCGCCACGGCCCTTGCCGCCGCGGTTCGACGATAGACAAAAAGCACCGGCGACGATGGCGGCTGCGCGGCCAGCTACCAGCCAACGCTCGCGACTCGATGCCGGCGTCGCGCGTGGCGCAAGCAAGAGATCCGCGCCGTTGCGGCCAAAGTGGCGGGACTCATCGAGCCACCAGATCTCGGTGCAGATCTGCACGCCGATCAGCGCGTCCCCGAGCGTCGTCAGGTCGAAGGCACCCGTGCTCGGTTGGTACCAGCGCGCTTCCCAGAATCCATTTTCATTCGGCAGATAGCGTTTCTGATGCAGCGGTGTCGTTTTGCCGCCGTCCCACGCATACGCCTCGTTCAAGCGACGCCCGCGGGTCGTCACCGGCTCGGTGCTGATCACCGTAGCCGGCGCCAGCTCGGCCAAGCGCAGTTTCCACATTCGATGGTCGGACACTGCGCCATCCCACACTTCCTCGTCGAAATCAGGCACGGCAGCGAACCAATCCGAGAACGGCATTTCAGGCAGCAGCACGAGATCGCTGTTCTTGTCTCGCACATGAGCACACAGCTCGCGCCAGCCGTCCTCGAACTCGCGGCGCTCATCGTTCAGCTGACACACAGTTACACGCATGCGATTCGCACTCAGCGCCTGCGACCGAAGAACTCGGCTTCGAGCCGCCAGCTGCCATCGGGCAGCTGACCTTCGCCGGTCCAGTGAAAGGTCTTGTCGGCGATCTCCTGGAAGATCCAGCGGATGCGCCGTCCATCGCCCAGCGTTCCCTCTTGAACGATGCGCTCGCCGTCCATGCGTGTCTGCAGCACGTTGAATGCGCCGGTGACAGGATTGAACCAAGTCACTTGCCAGGTGCGCGTCCGCGGGTCGAACGTGCGGATGCTCGTGCCGTAGCGATTGGTTCCCCGGGCGGCGTCGCGGCGATTCGCCCGGGTTGGCGCAATCCATACATCCTGCACAGCGCGTCCTTCCAGAGTTCGCGCGAAGAACCACTCGCCGTAAGTGACTTGGAAGGTCCCGCTCTCGGTGCGATCGCGCGCTTCGACATCCCACGCTCCCAACAACTTCGCATAGACGTCCTCCTGCGCCGAGATCTCAGGCGACCGCGTCTGCGACACGAGTGCCTCGGCGAAGGACATCGCCAGCAGTATCAGCTCCGGTCCGCTCATGCTCCGCTCCAATCGGCAGTTCGGGTCCACACGCCTTCGTAACTCAGCGGCAGGCCGAGCTCATCGATGTCGATGTGGCCTTCGTAGCCGCTGTCCTCGTTGCGATATCGGTAGCGCGTCGCACTGAGCCGCGTGTAGCGCTGTGCGACCGGCTGCACGGCGAGCGTCGGAAATTGAATCCAGGCCGCTCTGATCTGCAAGCTGTCTTGCGCGAGTGCAGCGAGGCGCCGGATCGGAAAGGCGTTGGTCGATGGACTCCACGCAAGGTCCGGATCCGTGCAGCCGTCGAGCTGCGGCGCATGAGTCCCGTTCTTGAACCATCGACCGGTGGCTTCCTGTTCCAGGGTCAGAGTGCGCTTCGCGTCGTTGCTGATGCACTCCACACGAACCGCCGTGCACCGAGTCAGGTCGGCAGCGCACGTCAGCTCGTAGCTCGCGTACGCGGGAACAGCTTCAGAATCGGCAATCAGACTGCCCGTCAATGTCATGCGGGAGTTCGCCAGCGCCGCCTCACAGAATTCGAGCCGCGTGTGGCTCCGCAAGTGCCGCCAAACGACACGTCGCAATGGGCGTTGACCTGCTGCCGCGATCATCATGGCAGCAATGCTGGGTCAGCGGCCGGAGCGAGTCTCGGGGAAAATTGCTGTGGGTTACGCGATGCTCGCGCGCAGCTGTCGCGGCGTCACGCCGAACGTCTGGCGAAAGGCGTGATTGAAGACGGAGAGATCTTGGAAGCCCACTTCGAAGGCGACGGATGCGATCGGCAGAGTTGGGTCGCACAGCAAGCGCCCTGCGGCGCGCAGGCGCGCGATGCGGACGTATGCGTGCGGAGTCGTGCCGACGACGCGCTTGAAACAACGAATGAAGTGGAACGTACTCATCGACGCGAGCGCGGCGAGCGTTCGCACCGAATGATCGCCGCTTACGTCTTCGTCGATCGCGCGAGCCACTGCGAGCATCGATTGGGCTTGAGCAGGAGTCGGTGCTCTGTCTCGCCCCAAGCGACCCAGCGCTTCGATGACCCAGGAGACGGTGCTGAGCGCGAGCTCATGCGCGCTCCCTCTCGCATGGCCGCTGGCAAGCGCCTCGGTCCTCGCGAACAACGTGGCACCGCGGGTCGAGACAGGCAGGGCGACCCGCGGAAAATTCGCACCCGCCTTCGTCGCCCCGAGCGCAGCAAGCAACTCCTCATAACGCGCGGCTGAGAACTGGAACGCAATGCATCGATCGCCAGCGCCATGCTTGTGCGTGCAACTGAAATGCGTGCGAGGACTGCCCAACAGGACGGAGCCGCTGCACAGGTCGCTGGCACCAGCGCTGCTCCGGTACGAGAAAGCGCCCGCCATGACGAGCGCGATGGACACGTAATCATGCTGCTCTTCGAACGCCACGTCGCTCGCATCGGCGCTGCAGAGGATGTCCGCGAGTCGCCAGCCATCGCCCTGAAAGATCGTGGCAACAGTTGCCGAGCCGCGCTCTCCGCGCGCACGGCGCCTCTCCACGGCGCGAGCGACGATTTCGTTCGAAGTCAGCACAGTGACATAGCTTACCGGCCATGCCTGCCGTTTCAACTCAAACGGCAGTGCCGACGTCGCCCTCGACGATCTCCTGTCGCAATTCGGGCTTCTCGCCCGCTCGCCAGAGCCTGGCGCGATGACGGACACGATATGTCAAGGGTCCGCCGTCCTCCGACGCGCTGCGCTCCAGCGGCCGCGGGATGCAGACGAACTCGGTGACCAACTCGCCCGGGCTGACTCGGGTGATCGCGTAACCGTGCCCGCCGAAGTCGCCAAACTTCAAGTGAGGTGCCACCTCGGGATTGCGCAACGCGCGCGCCTGCTGCAGATCGCCGGTCTTCTTGAGCGCAAGGGCCGCTCGCACGCCGTGCAGCACCGCTGTGTTGAGCGCGCAATGCATCGTTCCGTCGGCACGATCGTGGATGTAAACCGGACGCAGTGCGTCGTCCTTGCCGATGATCAATTCTGCAATCTCTGCCAGACCCTGCGCGGAGATCGAGCCGGTGATGAACTCGATGCCGACGGGCTCGAACGCTTGCGGCGGCAGCGCTTTGCTCGGGTAGCCAGCCCAGAACGAATGCTTGTCGCCGGCGACGATCGCGAAGCCCGCAATGCCTTGATCGCGAACGAAGTCGAAGATCTCGGCGTGCTCGACCGCGTAGCCTGCGTTGAGAACTCCGTAGCCGGCGCCCGGCCACAGCGCTCGCAACGGCGCCGGCAGATTCTGCAGATCCGCGCGCCACGTGAGCGTGCCGAACGAATGTCCCCAGATCTTCCAAGGCGCACGCGCAGAGCGCAGCCGTTCCTTGAGCCATGCCAATTGCTCGACGCCGAGGTAGGCCTGAGGCGGCGCATCGGCCTGTTTGTTCGGATGGACGGCCTCGCCGAACTGAATGCTCGCGGGCGGACGACCGGAATCGTAGCTGCGGCCCCGATCGAGAATGTCGTTGGCGCGCTCGTCCGTCATGTACGGGACGCTGTCCGGCGAAAACGGATCGGTGTTGGAGGGCGGCGACGCGTAGGAGTGATTGTCCGTAATCACCATTTCGAAGTTCTTGCCGAAGCGAAACGCCCGATAGATCCGCAGCGCCTGGATGGCTGCAAGGTTGTTCGCTTCGAGTCCGACACCGAGCGCATCGAACTTAGTGAGCGGTGCATTGTCGACGCGCGGCGCGACGAACGCATCGCCCTTGCCTGGCTTGCTGACTCGCGCCGGCTGATACTCGTACCAGGCTTGGCTTGCCGCCAGCTTGACGCGCTGCGCAGGGCGCGACGTGTTGTCGAAATACTGCTGACTCTGATAACCGCGCCACGAGAACTCGTGGTTGTCCCAGACCGGCACGAAAGGCCAGCGCGCACGCGCGTCTTGCAGATCGGGATCGAGCAGATAGCTGCGATACGCGGTCCGATAGTCGTCGAGATCCGTGGGCAGATGAAAGTCGCGCATCTTCTCGCCGTGCGGATAGCGCACGACGTCGCGCAATCGCCGCCCGCGCTTGACGCCGCCTGGACTGTCTTGCGGATACCAGACGACTTCATAAATGAAATCGCCCAGGTGCAGTACGAAGCCGAGCTGTTCGGCCCGCGGCCGACGCTGATCTTCGTACATCATGCGTCGATAGGCGTTGCACGCGCCTTGCGGGACGTCCTGGCAACTGACGAACGCGAATTGCACCGGCGCGTCGTCGGAGTCGTCGGGAGCGGTCAGCGTTCGACCGATGCGACTGGCGTAGCCCGCTTCGTCGACGAATCGATACCAGTACTCGCGACGCGGCTGCAGGCCGGCGGCGAGAAATCGGCACGTCCAGTCGGTCTGCGCGCTCACCTCGACTTCGCCAGCGGCCACGATGTGCGCGAAGGCGGCGTCGTCCGCGACTTCGACTGCGAGACGATGCCGCGTCGCACCGCGGTCCGGCTCGCGCCGCGTCCACAGAATCACACTGTCGCGCGCTGGATCGCCGGAGGCCACGCCCTGGGGATAAAGATCGCGCCTTTCGACGAGCGGACCGCGGCGCTGATTCGCACGACTCTGGCCGAAGGCGAGCGCGGCGCCGAGCGCGGTGGCCTGTGCGAGAAAATCACGACGACTGACTGTGTTCTTCGATGTCATGGGGTTTGCGATGAGCTAAGCCCGGCGGTACATGCGGTGGTCTTCACGCATTCTCCAAGTCTTGCCGCCGTCGGTCGATAGCTCGCCTTGCCAGACGAAAGTCTTGTCCGTGATGTTGCTGAAGCTCCAGCGCGTGCGACCCTTCGGACTGTCGTTGTACAGCGCGATCCGCCCATCTTCTTCGCCGCCTTCGAGCATCGTCACGGCTTTGGCAACGGCCGAGACCCAGGTCACGCGCCATTTTTTCCGATCGGGGTCATAGAAGCGCAGCGTCGTGCCGATGAAGCGATCCTCGCCCGGCTTCGGAAACTGGATCCAGAGATCCTGCAGCGCCCGGCCGTCGAGCACCCAACCGACCAGCAGCTCTCCGCGAATCTTGTCGCGCGTGCCGTCGTCGCGAATATTGGTGTAGTCGACGTCCCAGGAGCCGGCGACCCGATCGAACAAGCGGGCTTCCGGCGGATCCCCAGGAAGGATACGCGGACCTGGGGCGACGAGCTCCCGGAACACGTCCTGAGTGCAGGCCGCGCCGGGACTGCCGCCGTTTCCCGCGAGTGCACGACCAGCCAGCAGCGTTGCGCTCAATGCGCCCGCTCCTCCCGCAAGCAGGAGGCGGCGATCCAGTTTCATTGCAGTCCCCTCGTTGGCAACTTCGTCCTTGAAGGCTAACGGAGGACGCCACGGCGGCTAGGTGAAAATTGCTCCGCGCTGACGCGTGGAATGCTCAGAGATGCCCGGCGTGCGAGAACCACGGCCCGAGCAGTGTGGTAATCGCACTGATCACGAGAACAGACCCGGCTACGCGGCGCGCGGCGCGGGTTGCGACCAAGGCCACGAAGCGTCGGGACGCGAGCGCTGTCAGGAACAAGCCCGGCACGGTGCCGAGGCCGAATGCGGCCATCGTGATCGCCCCCTGCACGGCCGAATGCTGGAGCGTTGCGACGAGCAGCACGCTGTAGACGAACCCGCACGGCATCCACCCCCAGAGCATGCCGAAGGCACAGGCGCGTGGCAGCGAGTTGATCGGAAGAAAACGACGGCCGAGCGGCGCGAGCTGCCGCCACAGCGCGTGACCAACGCGTGAACCGGAATTGCTCAGATATCCGAACGCGACGAGCGCCGCGAAGAGCAGCGCCAGAGCCGCAAGCGCACGCAGCGCTCTACGCACCGACTCGACGTCGAACAATGCGACCACACCACCGAGCGCGCCGGCGAACAGCAGGCCCGCGAGCGAATACGATGCGATCCGCCCGATCTGACAGCCGAGCAGCAGAGCCGGGCGAGTGCGACCGTTGGCATCGCGAGCGGTCGCCAAGCCGAGCGCTGCCGTCACGCCTCCACACATCGCAAGGCAATGCCCGCTGCCGGCGAGCCCGAGCAGAAATGCCGCACCGATCGTCAGCACGTCGGTCATGGCGGTGGGTCCTCCTCTCGACCTGCGTGCTTCTCCGCCTCATCGAGCGGCAGCAATCCCGGCGTCAGCAGATCGTCGAACTGAGCGTGATCCACCGCCCAGAAGAATGCACCGACTGCCAACACCAGCAGCAACAGCGCGAGCGGAATCAACATCAGGACGGCGTTCATGCGGTGGCACCTGTGCCGATGCGCAGCGCGTTGCCGATGACACACAGCGAGCTGAACGACATGCCTAGCGCTGCGAGCCAGGGCGGCACGAAGCCCAGCGCCGCGAGCGGCATTGCTACCAGGTTGTACAGCAACGCCCAGCGCTGATTCTGCTGAATCACCGCGACAGTCTCGCGGGCGATTCGGCGCGCAGTGACGAGTGCACCGAGGCGCTCTCCCGCGACTACGATGTCACTGCTCGCCCGCGCAATCTCGGCGCCGCTCGCCAGCGCAACTCCGACATGCGCACCGGCAAGCACGGGAGCGTCGTTCACTCCATCGCCCACTGCGAGCACGTGTGCACCCTGCGTACGCATCGCGCCAAGCTCGCTGAGCTTGTCGGCCGGCGAAGCACGAGCTCGCCAGCTCGCGATGTCCAGCTTCGCGGCGATGTCTGCGACTTTGGCAGGCGCATCGCCACTCAGGATTTGAAGCTGCATGCCTTGCGCTTTGAGCGCATCGATCACGTCGCGCATCCCGGGGCGTAGCTGCTCGCTCACGCGGAAGGCGGCAATCACGCCCGCTTGATCGGCGAGGAGAATCTCGTCGGCGTAGCCAAGAAGGCTCTCGTCTGGAGCAGCGAAGCGACTCGAGCCCAGTTTCAGCTCGCGGCCGTCGACGACGCCACACAGGCCCAATCCCAATGTTGATCTCACCTGCGCGGCAGCAGGAAGCGCAGCTTCGCTGCATGCGCCCGCGATAGCTCGCGCAAGCGGATGATGGCTTTCGCGCGCAAGCGCCGCTGCGAGCCGCAGCGCACTCTCAGGTGATACGCCGTTGAACGTCTGCACATCGACAAGGTGCGGCGTCGTGAGCGTGCCTGTCTTGTCGAAGACGACGTGGGATGTCTGCGCGAGCGCGGCGATCGCATCGGGCTTCACTACCAACACACCGCAACGTGCAAGCACGTTGAGCGCGCGAGTAATCGCTGCCGGTACGGCCAGCGCGAAGGCGCACGGACAGGACACTACGAGTACCGCCAGTGCCGCGGCGAATGCTCGCGATGGATCAACGACGCTCCACGCAACAGCCGTCAGGACGGTCAGGCCGAGCACTCGCACCACGAAGTGCCTCGTCGCCTGCTCGCCAGCGCGGGCAAGTTGCGGCCGCTCGAGCTGCGCGCGCTCGACCAGCCCTGCGATCCCAGCGAGCACGGTATCCGCCCCCAGGCGCTCCACTTGCAGGTCTACCGGACCATCGACGAGTACGCTGCCTGCAATCAGCATGTCGCCGCGGCGTCGGAAGATCGGCGCCGACTCTCCGCTGACGAGAGCCTCATCGACACGACAAACCGAGCTGAGAAGCACGCCGTCGGCAGGAACCAGACCACCCTCTCCCACATGCACGCGATCGCCCGCGCGCAGCTCGTGAACTCCGACGCGTTCGAGGGAATGATCCTCGCGCCTGCGATCGGCAACGGACGGACTGAGCCGCGCGAGCGCATCGACCAGATCTCCCGCGTGGTGACGTGCCCGCATTTCCAGATAGCGGCCAGCAAGCAGGAAGAACACGAACATGGAGACGGAGTCGAAATACACGTGACCACCACCGCGCCACGCCTCGACGAAACTCGCGGCGTAGATGAGCGCAATCGCGGCGGCGACGGGTACATCCATGCTGAGCTGCCGCGCCGCGAGCGAGCGCGCAGCGCCTTTGAAGAACGGTCGCGCGGAATACAGCACGACCGGCGTTGCCACGATGAAGCCGAGCCAGCGGAACAGCCCTTCGGCAGAAGCGTCCACTGCACCTGCGCCACGCAGGTACAACACCGCGGCAAACATCATTGCCTGCATGGCACCGAATCCCGCGACGGCGAGACGCTTCAACGCATCACGGGCTTCCTGTCTGCGGATGTCATCGAGCGCGCGAGCGTGCAGCGGCCAGGCCCGATATCCCGTTCGTGCGAGTCGCTCGAGAATCTGCGAGAGAGAAACGCGCTCTTCGACCCAGGTAATCCGCGCGCGTCGCGCCAGAGCGTTCACCTGCACGCTTGCCACGCCGGGCAGTGACTGCAAGGCGCGCTCGATCAACCACACGCAAGCCGTGCAGCGCACGTCTTCGACGAACAGCATCGTCTCGCGGCGCCCGTCGCTGAGATCACGCACTACGTGGCGGGCAAGCTCATCGCGTTGCCAGGCGCGGCGGCCATCTCGATCCGCCGCATCGGCAAGAACTGGCTTCGCCGCTGGCTGCGTGCGTAGCGAATAGTAATCGGCGAGACCGAGTTGCTCGATCCATTCGGCGGCCGCCCGGCATCCGTGGCAGCACATGGCACGATCTTCCCCTCCGACGCTCGCGTGAACGATTGTCGCCAGCAGCGGCTCACCGCAATGCCAGCAGAGGGTTTTCATTTTTTCTCGCTGGTCATTTTTTCTCGTTGGGCGAGTACCCACGCCGCGATCACGCGCAACTCATCCGTGCTCAGGCGTTCGCCCCATGCCGGCATGACGCCGGTGCGTCCTTCGCGGATGGACTCGGCCACGCGATTGAACTCGCCGCCATACAACCACGTCTTGTCGGTGAGATCGGGCGCTCCGAGCGCGGGATTGCCTCGACCATCCGCGCCATGGCAGGCAATGCACATCGTTTCGTAGTGCGCCTTGCCAGCGGCGCGCCAATCCGCGGGCGTCGCAACGCCGCTGAAACCGAGCACGTAGGCGGCGACTTGATTGACACCGTCCACGCCAAGCGCCGCGCCCCAGCCCGGCATCGTTCCGATGCGACCATCGCGGATGCTGGCCAACACACTGTCCGGATCGACACCGTGCAGCGAGTCGGCATCGGTGAGGTCGGGCGCACCCAAGGCAGTGTTGCCGGATGCGCGATCGCCGTGGCACGCGGCGCAATTGTCCAGGTACAGCCGATGACCAATCGATGTCGCCGCGGAGTTGGCGGCGAGCTGACCGAGGCTCGACTCGCGCAGCGGCGCAAGCGTCGCTGCGAGTCTCTGCTCGCTCGCCGCCGTGTCACGCTCCAACTCGCCCGCCGAAGTCCAGCCGAGCGTGCCCTTGAAGCTGCCGAATCCCGGGAACAGGATCAGGTAACCGATCGCGCCCACCACGCCGACGATGGAATAGACCACCCACCACCAAGGCAACTTGCGGACTCCTTCGCGCAGCACCCCGTGAGCCCACACGTGCCCCGTCGTGCCGTCGGGCTCCGTGGGGATCTCGACGATCTGCCCCCACACGAACAGGAACAGCACGAGCACGACGTTGATCATCAGCAGGACGATGATCCAGGTGGACCAGAAGTTGCTCATGGCTCGGCGCGCTCCGCTTCGTCGTGCATCGGGATGCGCGCGAGCCGGTCGAAGGTCGCGCGGTGCAGCGGCAGCCACGCCCAGATCCAGATGCCGATGAAGAGCAGCATCAGCACGACCGTGATCACGCCGATCGCATGTCCCCAGATCGCATTCATGGCTGCTCCTTCCCGGGCACGCCGAGACCTTGCAGGTAGGCGACGAGCGCGTCGAGCTCGGTCTTGTTCCTGACCGTCTCGTAAGCTGCCGCGATGTCGTCGTCGGTGTACGGATCGCCGAGCCGGCGCAATACGCGCATGCGTGCCATGACGTCCGCGTAATCGAGCTTGCGTCGCTCGAGCCATGGATAGCCAGGCATGTTCGATTCGGGCACGAGCTGGCGCGGCGCGACGAGGTGCAGGCGCTGCCATGCGTCCGAATATTTCCCGCCGATTCGCGCGAGGTCCGGACCCGTTCGCTTGGAGCCCCACTGGAACGGACGGTCGTAAACCACCTCGCTCGCGTCCGTCGGGCTGCCGTAGCGCTGCGTTTCGAAGCGCAGCTTGCGGATCATCTGCGAGTGGCACTGATAGCAGGCCTCGCGCACGTAGACGTCGCGGCCCGCCAGGCGCAGCGCGTCGTAAGGCCGGAGTCCCGGCGCCGGCGCGACGGTGTGTGCGTTGACGAAGAGCGGCGTGATCTCGGCAAGGCCGCCGAACGAGACCAGCACTACGATCACGATGCCGAGCAGCCCAGCATTCTTCTCGATCCGTTCCAGTGGTCGTGAATCGTGCGCCATGGCTCACCCGTGCGCCGGCAGCGGCGGCGGTACTTGGTCGGGTACCGGCTCGGGGATCGGTTCGGGAATCGGCACGAGAATCGGCTTGATCTGATTCAGGCGCGCCGCGCCGGCCGTGTGCCACAGATTCCACGCCATGACCACCATGCCCGCCAGCACGAGCATGCCGCCCGCGAAGCGCACCACGTAGTACGGATGCGTCGCTGCAATGCTCGCGAGGAAGCTGTACGTGAGCGAGCCGTCGGGACCGGTCGCTTGCCACATCAGTCCCTGCATCAATCCCGCTGCCCACATCGCAGTGATGTACAGGAGCAGCCCGATCGTGTGCAGCCAGAAGTGCAGGTTCATCGCGCGGTGCGAGTGCATGGCAGGCCGATCGAGCGCGCGCGGTGCCATGGCATAGAGCGAGCCCATCGTGATCATTGCCACCCAGCCGATCGCGCCCGAATGCACGTGCGCAACGGTCCAGTCGGTGTAATGCGAGAGCGCGTTGAGCGTCTTGATCGACATGAGCGAGCCTTCCAGCGTCGCCGCGAGATAGAACACGAGCGCGGTCACCATGAACTTCGCTGCCGGGCTTTCGCGCAGCCGGTGCCAGGCGCCGTCGAACGTCATCAGGCCATTCGCGGCCGAGCCGAGGCTCGGCATCATCAGCAGGAGCGAGAACGACATGCCGACCGACTGCGTCCAATCGGGCAGCGCGCTGTACAGCAGGTGATGCGGGCCTGCCCACATGTAGATGGAGATCAGCGCCCAGAAGTTGACGATCGAGAAGCGATAGCTCCACAGCGGCTGCTTCGCTTCGCGCGGCACGAAGTAGTACATCATTCCGAGAAAGCCGGCCGTCAGAAAGAACGCGACCGCGTTGTGGCCGTACCACCACTGCACCATGGCATCGACCGCGCCGGAATAGACCGGATACGACTTGGACCACGACACCGGCACGGCGATGTTGTTGACGATGTGCAGCAGCGCGACGGCGATGATGAAGGCGCCGTAGTACCAGTTCGCCACATAGATGTGCTGAATGCGCCGGCGCATGAGTGTGGCGAAGAACACGATCGCAAACGCGACCCACACGACCGCGATCAGCAGGTCGATGAACCACTCCGGCTCTGCGTACTCTTTGCTCTGCGTGATGCCGAAAGGCATCGTCGTCATCGCGAGGAGCACGGCGAGCTGCCAGCCCCAGAACGTGAACCGCGCGAGGCCGCCCAACGCCAGCCGCACGTGGCAGGTGCGCTGCACCACGTAGTAGCAGGTGCCCATCAGCGCAGAGCCGCCGAACGCGAAGATCACGCCGAAAGTGTGGTTCGAACGGATACGGCTGTAGGTCAGCCAGGAAATGTCGAAGTTGAGCGCGGGCCACGCGAGTTGCGCAGCCGCGAGCACCCCCGCGAGCATGCCCGAGACGCCCCAGATCGCTGCCGCCATCAGGAACAGGCGGACGACGTGATCGTCGTAGGTTTCGGCCGACTTCGTCGCCGCCGCGGCATGAGAACTCATGCAGCCACGATAGCCAGCCTCCGGTCGATCAGCATCGCGGGAAGGTACGCACCATGTACGTACCGCAACGGAGGGCTCAGAAGCGGTAGCGTGCCTTCACGAGCAACTGATCGCTGTCGCGCAACTCGGGGGCGGATTGGAACAGTCCGCCCAGGCCGTCGCGCGAGTCCCCTTCATCGAAGGTGAAGCCGCCGCGGCCGTAGACGACGTACAGGTCCGACTGCTGCGCGAACGTCCAGCGATAGCGAATCTGCAAGCCGAAGTTGTTCACTGCGAACGGCAGCACCAGGTCGTTGCTCTCGATCAACTCGCCGGATGGACCGATGCGGAAGGGCTGCGGATCGTGCGCGTCGATCGCCAGCCACTGCAGCTTCACGCGCAGCTCGTGGTGTGCAGCCGGGAACCAGTTGAGGTCGCTCTGCAAGATCGCGCGGCGGCGCTCGAAGCTCGCGAGCAAATTGTCGTGTTGCCAGATGAGCCAGTCGCGACTCCAGCGCATGGTGCCGCGCACCGACCAGCTCAGGTCGTCGCGCGTGAAATGCTCGATCTTGCTGTCGGCCTCGAATGCAAAATCGTCATTGCCTTCCTGTAACAACGAGCCTGCGGCGAACATGCGCCACTTGCCGAACCGTGCGCTCTGATAGTTGTGAGTGAGCGCGACTAACCGCGCATCCATTTGCACGTCGCCGTTGCCGCGCGAAATGAGATCGTCGACGCCGGCGCCGGTGACTTCCAGCGACGTGTTGAAAATCGATCCCGCCCGGCGCCGCGATTCGCGGAACACGCCGAGATAGTTGCCGAGCCGCTCGCCGGAATCGTTGTAGCGCAGCTCCGGCCGCACGCGCCAGTTCACGCCAGCGCGCGCATCGTCCTCTGCGAAATTGCGGAAGCGGCGCGAGATCAGGTAGCTGGCGCGGTTCACGCTGGCGCGCTGCTGGAATCCCATGTCGTTGAAGTCGAGCGTGCCGCTGTAGTGCGTCAGCCCGAGCTCGTGTTGCCAGTCCGGCGATGGCGTGTAGACGGCGAGCAGAATTTCGCCGTCGCCGGAAGTGTCCGCGGCGAGCTGGTCGACGGTGCTGGCGATCATCTGACCGGTCAGCATCACCTGGGAGTTGGGACGCCAGATGAAATCGCCGGAGTGGACCTGCGCGCTGCGCTCGAGGAACGGGCGATCGACCCAGGTGCCCATGTAGCCGAGCGTGATCGGACCGGACGCATGGCGCAGTCGAGTCCCGGCGAACGCGCGGCCAAGGTCGTCGCTGTAGTCGCTCTCGACCGCCGACAGCACCCCATAGTCGAGACGGCCGACGTTGCCGTTGAGTTTCACCGCGCCGTCGATGTCGGCGGCCTGGGTCGGATCGTCGTCGCGCTGGCCGCCGATGCGCCGCGTATAGAGCAGCCGGTCCCTCGCAGTGAGGCGCTGGCTGTCGGTCTCGGGCACGCGTATGTCGAACAGTGCCTGGTTCTCCGCGAAGAACGGCCGCTTGTCGCTGAACAGCACTTCGATCGCATCGAAGTTCACCACCAGCTCATCCGCTTCGACCTGGCCGAAATCCGGATTGAGCGCCGCCGTCAGCTGGAAATTACCCGAAGGCTTCCACTGAATGTCCGCGCCGAACTTCATGTCCACTTCGTCGTCGACCATGTCGTTCGCGACGCTCGCATACGGAAAGAAGTGCAGCAGCGAGCCCGGGTACTGATCGATCTCGACGCGCGGAAATTCCGACACATAGCGCGGCCGCGAGAAGCTCACGCCCGCCAGCGCGCTGCGCTCCTGGGTCGCGCCGATCACGCGATCGAAAGCGATGCCGATCGTGCGCTTCGGCGCGTCGGCGTCCTTCATGCTCGCAGTCGTCCACGGCAGCAGCACTTCGACGAACCACTCCTGGTCGGTCTGCGCGATCGCGTACTCGACGTCGCTGTCCCAGTCGGTGCTGTACTGGTTCTCGTTCGTGAGCGTCGCGTCCTGCAGCGACCCGGCGAGCGCGATCGTCACGTTGTAGGCAACCTGAGCGTCGGCGTTGAAGTCGATGTAGATGTTGACGCGGTCGCCGTTGTTATCGGCGTCGCGCGGCGTTTGCGCGAGTTGGCGCGGCGTACCGGGCGGATGGACGCAGCGGAAGCCGACCACGATGCCCTGCGGCGTGCCGAGCAGCCGCGCTTCCGTCGGATGGCGCGGCACCCCCAGCGTGTAGGGCTGCGTCACGCGGAAATCGGTGAAGACCTGGGCGCGCTCCCATTCCGGCTCGTCGAGTTGCCCGTCGATCTTGATCTCGGCGAGGGCGCCGGCAGGGGCCAGCACCGCGGCCGCCAGCAGCCACTGAGAGAGCTTCATGGTGAAAAGGAGACCGATCCTACCCGCTGTAACGGTCAAGCCAACTCTCGCGTATGCCCGCGGCCACAGCAACGCGAGTTGTTCGCGTCAGCCTGCAATCCGCCTTGTGCCGGGCGCGAG
>Ga0075431_100002384_pt1 | contig 18060 bp, 15 predicted proteins | sample RhiMetdeltSRZDD5_FD_75297 | JGI IMG/M metagenome (GOLD analysis project Ga0075431, IMG submission 75297) | Populus rhizosphere microbial communities from Tennessee, USA - Rhizosphere MetaG P. deltoides SRZDD5 | ecosystem: Host-associated > Plants > Roots > Rhizosphere > Soil | place: USA... | reverse complement strand
ACCTGTTATGAGTGGGAATGAATGCAATGGGCCGTTCGCCCGTGAATGCACGGGTGAAGAGGTCTGTGCGGGCGAAGCCGTCCATGTCGCGGCCGACCGGCAGGCCGAGGAAGTAGAGCACGGTCGGCGTGACGTCCACGATCGAGCCTCGTTGGGGGCGGCCCGGTTCGACGACGGCGCCGTAGGCCATCAGGAAGCCATCGGGTGCGCGTTCGTGAGTGCCGCTGAGATCCGGATCGCCGAGGAGCCGGCCGGCCATCTGTTTCAGGGGGTTCTGGCGTTGCATGCCGTATCCCGACACGACGAGCAGGAGATCGCCGGTGTTGAGCGCGTCGATCGCGTCCCCGACCTCGGCGTCGATGTAACTGTAGTAGCGCTCCAGGACTTGCAGGTGACGGCGGCGTTCGAGCTCCGACGGCTGCGTCACGCCGCTTGGTTGCGTGTCCCCCATGTAGAAGTGGCCGACCGTGTCGAGGCCCTCGTAGCGGACGGCCAGAAGACGCGCGTCGGACCTGCGGCGGATATCACGGAGGATGCGGCTGTAGCGGCGATCGCGAAGGCCGACGGTCGCATCCAGCATATCGGCGGTCGAGGCGGACAGGCTTGCCGTCATGAGCGGCATTTGATCGGCGGCCGTGGCGGCGGCAAACGCATCGCGAGCAGTTGTCAGAACGCTGGCGGGATATGCGGCGCGCTCGTCCAGTTCGGTTGCCGATCCGAGCAGTTCGTGAAATCGATCGCTGACGGCGAAGCCAAGGACCTTCGGCGCCGGGTAGGTGAGCGGCCACCCGACGAGGCCGACCGGAATGCCCTCGTTGCTGAGAATGCTCCACAACGGCAAGCTTCGCCAGGCTGTGGCGTCGTTCGGCTCCTGTCGAACGATGCCGAGGTGCACCAGCGCGTGCGAAAAACAATGATCCGGCAGGAGATCGATTGGCTGCTGGTTGCCCAGCGCGTAATAGTTCGAGCCCGAGCGAACGCCAGTTTTCGACGGGTACATGGCTGTGGCGACCGCAGCCCACACGGGCCCCGGGCCGGTCGGCCGCACGGTTGCGAGATCGAGCGTCGCTCCGTTGTCCAGCAGGCGCGAGAAATTCGGCAGCCGCCCTTCCGCGGCGCGCAGCAGGATGTATTCGAGCGAGGCGCCGTCGAGGAGCAGCATCGAAACGCGCGGTTCGACGCCGGCACTCGTCACGGCGATCGGATTCGTGACGCCGAGCGGCATCAGGACACTCGACGCCGGCCCTCTCGCCGCGATCGGCAGCGCGAGCGACCCGAAGGCGGCGATCACGAACAGCGCCGCGCCGACGCGGCTGCCGCGGCGGCCGGAAGAGTAGTGCGCGACGGCAATGCCGAGCAGCACGACGGCCGCCGCCGTAGTCGCCGCGGCACCCGCGGTCATCCGCCGCGTGGCAGTCTCGCCCAACGCAGGGGCGAACCCGCGGACGTTGAGCCACATCAGCACCGCCGCGGCTGCGGACATCGCTCCCGTCATCCACGCGAGCACGCGAACGCTGACCCAGCCTGGCGACATGATCTCCAGGCTGAAGAATTCCCGCGCCACCATCAGCACGTAGAACACGACCGCGAGATAGATGCCGTAGAAGAGCCCGAGCGAGAGAAACCATCTCGCCGTGGTCTCTGACGCGATCGGCACGTGCGTGTTCAGCTGCAGCACGATGACCGTCAGGTATGCTGCACCGAGCGCGCCCGCTAGGAGCACGTTGGTCAGCATGCGCAGGAACCGCATGACCAGAAGTGTATACTTCGTCTATGCCCGCCGACATCGAAGCCGCGGTCATATCGAACACGCGGCTTTCCGAGCACTACAGCGTCCTCTCGCTGGCGGCGCCGGAGATCGCCGCGCTCGCGCGCCCCGGGCAATTCGTGATGGTGAAGCCGTCGCGCGGAACGGACCCGCTCCTCCGCCGGCCGTTCTCGATCTTCGAAACGCTGCGCGACGCGAGCGGATCGCCGATCGGCATCACGCTGCTGAACAAACGCATTGGTGTTGGCACCGGGTTGTTGTACGAGGTGGAACCGGGCATGCACGTCGCCTGTCTGGGACCACTCGGCAAACCCTTCGAGCCGGTCGATCCGCCGGCCGAGGCGTGGATGGTTGCCGGTGGCGTCGGGCTGGCGCCCTTTGTGAGCCTTGCCGAAGCGCTGAAAGCGCGCGGCACGCGCACCACGCTCTTCTACGGTGCGCGCACCGCGCAGGAGCTGTACTACGTCGACGCGTTCGAGCGTCTCGGCGTGCGGCCGGTACTCGCGACCGAGGACGGCAGCCGCGGCGTAAGAGGCCTGATTACGGCGCCGCTTGGCGACGCGTTTCGATCGTTGCCCTCCGCGAACACCGTTCAGCTCTACGTGTGCGGACCTACACCGATGATGCGCGCGGTCGCGCGTCTCGCCGAGACGAACGGCCGTGGCTGTCATGTATCGCTCGAGCAGGTTATGGGTTGCGGTCTCGGCGGCTGTTACAGCTGCGTGGTGCTCGCGAAGGATACGTCTGGGAGCGCCCACTTCGTGCGATCGTGCCTGGATGGACCGGTGTTCGACTCGCGACGGATTGTCTGGGAGGCACTGGCGCACTGACATGGATCTGACGGTTTCCATCGGCTCCCTCCGGCTCCCCAACCCGCTCATCGCCGCGAGCGGCTGCTTCGGCTACGGTGTCGAGTACAGCGATGTGGTCGATCTGTCCACGCTCGGAGGCGTGGCCGTCAAAGGCCTGTTCCTGGCCGAACGCGAAGGGCATCCCCCGCCGCGGATCGTTGAAACCCCGTCCGGGATGCTCAACGCTATCGGGCTTCAGGGCATCGGTGTCCACCGCTTCATCCGTGAAAAGCTCCCGGAGCTCCGAGACCGCCGCGCGATCACCTTCGTCAACATCTGCGGAACGACGATCGACGAATACGTCGAGCTGGCACGCATTCTTTCGGATCACGAAGGCGTCGCCGCGCTGGAGCTGAACATTTCCTGCCCGAACATCAAGGAAGGCGGCATCACGTTCGGATGCAGCCTGACCGGCACGCATGCGGTCGTCAGCGCTGTGCGCAAGGTCACGACGCTTCCCGTCATCCCGAAGCTGACGCCGAACGTCACGGACGTCGCGTCCTTCGCGAAGGCGGCTGAAGATGCCGGTGCGGACGCGGTTTCGCTGGTCAACACGTTCCTGGCGATGGCCATCGACGTCGAAACCCGCCGCCCGCGACTCTCCAACATCGTCGGAGGGCTCAGCGGCCCAGCCATCCGCCCCATCGCGGTGCGCATGGTGTATGAATGCCGGCAGGCGGTGAAGCTGCCGATCATCGGAATGGGTGGTATCGCATCCGCCGCCGACGTGCTCGAATTCCTGATTGCGGGCGCGACCGCCGTCCAGGTCGGTACCGCTAACTTCGTCGAGCCGTTCATCTGGCCGAAACTGATCGACGGGCTGCGCGACTACATGAAGCGCCACGGCATTGCTCGAATCTCGGAGCTGACCGGCAGCCTCGACACGACGAAGAAGGAAACCGCGTGGATCAGCTCCTGATTGCGCTCGACGTCGAATCGAGCGCCAAGGCAATCGCGCTCGCGGACAACCTGAGAGGCGTGGCGGGCGGTTTCAAGATAGGCAGCCGTCTCTTCACATCCGAGGGGCCCTCGATCGTTCGCGCCTTGACGTCACGAGGGGACCGCGTTTTCCTGGACCTGAAGTTCCACGACATTCCCAACACTGTCGCGCAGGCGACGGCCGCGGCCGCCTCGCTTGGTGTCTGGATGCTCAACGTGCACGCGTCCGGCGGATCGCGCATGATGCAGGCCGCGCGCGATGCCGCGCATGAGACCGCGTCGAAGGAAGGACGGACGCCGCCCCTGGTCATCGCCGTCACAGTGCTCACGAGCATGAACCAGGCGATGCTGGGCGATGCGGGCGTGCAGAGTCCAGTCCTCGATCAGGTGCTCCGGCTCGCCGAGCTTACCGAACGCGCGGGTCTTGATGGCGTCGTCGCATCCCCGCAGGAGACGTCACTGATTCGGACACGTCGCCGTGCGGACTTCGCGATCGTGACGCCGGGCATTCGGGGTGGTCAGGCCGCGACCACCGGCAAGGACGATCAGGAACGGACGATGAGCCCGGCAGAGGCGCTGGCCGCGGGATCCAGCTACATCGTCGTGGGCCGTCCGGTCATCGCGGCGCCGGATCCTCGCGCCGCGGCCGAATCGATCGTCCGGGAGATGCAGTCGTCGGAAATCAGGAAATGACGCCAGGTCGCCGCCGCTCTGAAGCGGCAGCGCCTGGCCGTCATCGATAGAGCGTTATCTCGCGGTGACGATGAAGTGGCCGCGACGGTTCTGCTGCCAGCACGCTTCAGTCTCTTCGTTGCAGAAGGGCTGTTCCTCACCCTTGCTGACGAGCGCAATCCGGTCGCCCGCCACGCCGAGACTGACCAGATAGTCGCGGACGACTCCCGCGCGCCGCTCGCCGAGCGCGAGGTTGTATTCGTTCGTGCCGCGCGAGTCGGCGTGCCCTTCGATGGTGATCCGGGCCGTGCCGCGCCGCTTCATGAACTCGGAGTTCTTCTGCAGCCCTCCGCGCGCCTGATCGTTCAACTCGATTGAGTCGTACGCGAAGAACACGTCGGTCATGTACTTCTTCGCGATCTCGTCGAAGGCGCTCTTCGCATAGATCTCGTCCTCAGTAGGCGCCGGCGGCGGTGCCTCCTTTGGCGGTGGTGGTGGGGGCGGCGGCGGCGCCGGCCGTGAGGGTGCCTCCGGGGGCGGCGCGGGCGCCGGAGCAGGTGTAGCGACCTCTTTCTTTCCGCAGGCGGCGGTGGCGAGCGCGGCGATCATCAGCGCCGCTGCGCAACATCTGAAGCTTCGACTCATCAACGTTCTTTCTCCTCAGGCTAGAATGGAAACGTACCGGCCGTTTTCCGCAACCAACTGTCTCTGACCACAATGGACCGTTTGCTCGAGGCTACGGCGCGCGCGGAGCGCGATCACTTCTGGTTCCGCGGCTTCCGCAGGTTCGTGCGGCCGTTGCTCGATGACGTCTCTCGCGGCAGTGCCAGCCGCTTGCGCATCCTCGACTGCGGCTGCGGCACCGGCAACAACCTGCTGATGCTGCGCCAGCATGGTGATGCGTCCGGCATCGACATCACCTGGAGCGGTCTCGCCTACGCCCGCTCGCGCGGGGAGCGGCGGGTCGCGCAGGCGTCAGCGACCTCCCTGCCCTTCTCCGACCGCGAATTCGACCTCGTCACCTCGTTCGACGTGCTGTACGCGTTCGACGACACGATGGAGCGAGATGCGCTCAATGAGATGTATCGGGTGTTGCGGCCCGGAGGACACCTCTTGGTGAACGTTGCGGCGCTGAAATTTTTGACCGGCAACCATTCGGTGCTCGGAGGGGAGGTGCGGAGATACCACCGGCAGGAGCTGAGCGACCACCTCATCCGTACCGGATTCGAGGTCAAGCGGCTGACGTACACGAATTTCACGCTTTTGCCCATCGTGGCAGGGGTGCGCTATGCCCAGCGCCTCGCCGGCCATCGGGAATCGGACCTGGAGATGTCGGTCCCCGCCAAGCCGGTCAACCTGACCCTCGCGTCAGCGCTGGCGATCGAGTCCGTCGCCCTGCGTTTCTTGAATATGCCTCTGGGAAGCTCGCTGCTCGCCCTCGCCCGCAAGCCCTAGTGCGCCTGAGTATAGCCCAGATCTGACTCTAATTCATCGGTTTATGTGTAGTGCAACGACTGAATCGTAGTTCGTGGTTCGTCGCTCGTAGCTCGCAGAACCGGATCGCCCTCAAATCGAACTACGAGCCACGAACGATCCACGAACTACGACTACCGCACAGTGACCGAGTAAATGCGCAGCGCCAGGTGACGCTGGTCTGCGGACCCCTGGCGCTCTCCCGGGATGAAGAACTTGTCGGACGTGAGTACAACGCGGCCCTGGGCGGCGGCCAGGGCAGCCGCGGGAACCGTCACCTGCACGGTGAAATCGGCTGCCGGCCGCGTCTCGCTGAGGACCTGGCTGCCGGAAGAAATGCGAAAGGCCGGAACGTCCTCGAAATACCTGAGGGGCGATTCCCCCCGGACCTCGAGCGTGACGTCGCGGCCGGCGTTGTGCACCTGCACGACTGCTGACTCACTCATCCATCGCCAGGACCTCGCGGTCGTCGTGTTGTACTCCGGCTCGAACCAGCCGTCCGAGAGCCCGAACTGCACGACATCGGCGGTCTGCAGGTTGAATTGCTCGAGACCGACGCGCGGAACGGGACCGGGGGCTGTAGCCTCGGCGTGCACAGCGAGCTTCGCGTGGCTGCTCCGCTCAAGAACGATTGGCTCTCCTCCCAGTGCTGACGCCGGGATCGGTATGAATCGCATGAAATAGCCCGGACGGACCTCGAACGTCTCGATCGCGCGATCATCTAGTGACATCACGATCCGGACTGGCGGTTCGGAGGCGCCGCCGAGATGGCGACCGCCGAGCAACATCAGCGCGTCTCCCGTTCTGCGTCGAATCCACCCGATGCTAGGCTGTCGATGTGGCCCCCAGCCATCGCGTTCGGTGATGCCAGCGATCTCCGGCGTCAACGCCCACCCTCGCTCCAGGAACCACCCCGGACTCTCGAATATGTGCCAGTCCACCTGACCAGGCCGGCCCCCGCCAAGATACACGGCTGGATTGAACGGCCAACGGTACCCTCGCGTCCGGCGGTATTCGCGATCGATGAGCGCCAGATCCGTTCGTCGGGGGTCCGCGAGAAACCACACGGGATCATCGCTGTCCTTGAAGGTGCGGGTCAGCTCCAACCACTCGTAGTCGCGCGGCGCAGGCAGCAAGGGGCCGGGGAGCTGTCCCTCCCATTCGCGAGCGCGGCGTGACTCCGTCAGCACCCGGCGATGCATCCCGATAACCGGGGCGACGCGCGAGGCTCCGGCCATCAACTTCATCTCACTGAAAGCAGACACAACCGGATTCGGTGTGCGTGCGAATCCGGCTCCCGCAGGGACGCCGTGAAAGAGTGCGATGACGGCCAGGGCGGCGGTGACGACTCCCGACGCTACGGGCCTTGCCTGGCCAAGCGTCACGGCTGCCAGCATCGCGACCGCCGGCACGAGTGGAAGCGCATAGCGAACCGTCAGGGTTTCCTGAAACAGGAGGTGGAAGACTGCGTACGGACCGAAGGTCACGAGCAGCAACAGCACGGCTGAAACTGACCGCCGAAGCAGCACCAGCAAGCCGACGAGGGCCACTGCCATGACCATGCCCCCGAGCCAGCTCGAGTCCCATGGCAGCACGAAAGTGTTCAAGAGCGCGAAGATGGCGACCCGAGGCGTCGGGTTCGTCCACAGCATCACCACGCCGACGAAGTCCTCGCCAGCCTGGCTTCCGAGCGCGGCGAGGTAGCCGCCCGGCCCGCCCGTCAGCGCGATCAACGGTACGGCCCACGCCAGGTTGGCCACGACGAACGCCGCAATCGCTCCAACGCGCGCGCGGCCGGGAACTCCTGGACGAATTACGGCAAGTAGCAGCAGCGGCACCGTGAGCACGGCCATCTGCGAACGAAACCCGATCGAGATGCCGGCCATCATGGCGCCAAGCAGGAGCGCGCGCGTCGCCTCGCCGCTCCAGGGCGCGCGCCAGCGAATCGCCGCCATCAACGCCGCGAGCGCGACGAACGCCACGGCAAGTCCCGGAACGTCGCTCAGCGGACGCAGCGCGGTGAACCAGAAGAGAGGCGAACAGGCGAACAGGATGACGCCGATGAGCGCGACACGGTCGTCGCCGGCGAGCCTGCGAAAGAACACGAACGCGGCGACGATGATCGCGGCACCACCGGTGGCGCTCAACGCCGCGAGTCCGGCGACCTCCGGCGTCGCGACACCAACCGTGCGCAACGCCGCCGTCGAGAACTTCGCAATCGCGATGTACACCGGGTAACCCGGCGGATGGGGCTGATGGCGTGCGACGTCGAACTGGCGGACCCCCATCGCGAAATTGACCGAGTCGACATCTTCGAGGGTGGGCGGCAGCCAGTAGAGATGAGCGACGAGGAACAGCAGGGCAATGGCGACGACTGCCGCGATCGTCAGACGCGGAGGCGCCGCAGACATCCGGGCGACGGCGGGAGGGGCGTCGGTGCCCAACGCGATCTTCAAACGGGACGCAGGCGAAGCGCGTCGTTCAAGCTGCCAAGGCGGTATCCGCGCAGATCCAGCGTGACGTGCTGATACCCGATTGCGCGCAACTCGCGATCGATGGCTTCCGCGATGTCCGGTTCGAGCGCGCGGTGCATCTCCTCACGGCCGATCTCGAGTCTCGCGATGGTCTCGTGATGACGCACGCGACAGACGCGGAACCCGAGGCCGCGAAGTACGTCCTCGGCCCGCTCGATCATGCGAAGCTTTTCGTCCGTCACTTCACTGAAGTAGGGAATTCTGGACGAGAGGCACGCCGAAGCCGGCTCGTCCCAGGTCGGCAGACCCGCCTGCCGCGACAACTGGCGAATTTCATCCTTCGTGAGACCGACCTCGTCGAGCGGACTGCGCACGCCGAACTCACGTGCGGCCTGGCGGCCCGGGCGGTAGTCCCCGCGGTCGTCAGCGTTGCTTCCATCCGCGATCACCGGGATACCCCGTTCGCGTCCGATCGCCGAGAGGTGCGTGTAGAGTTCGTGCTTGCAGAAATAGCAGCGATTGGCCGGATTGGCCCGGTACTCGGGCCGCGACATCTCGTCGGTCCGGATCACTTCATGATTGAGGCCGAACTCGCTGGCGATCCGGCTGGCCATCTCGCGGTGACGCTCGGGATAGCTGGAGCTGTCAGCGGTGATGCAGAGCGCGTGAGTACCGAGCACCTGCGTCGATGCCCATGCCAGGTAGGCACTGTCGACACCGCCACTGTAGGCGACGATCAGAGCTGGAAGGTTTTCGAGTACGCGGGTGAGGGCAGCGGACTTGCGATGCAGGAGGTCGTCGCCGGCCGCGGACCCGGCAGGGTCGGCAGCCGGCAAGGCGTGTTTCACTCTTCCCAGTCCTCTCCGTCGCCTTCTTCGTCGTCGCCGTCGGCGGCATCGTCGTCGTCGAAGTCGTCGTCATCGTCTCCGCTGGGCTCGTCTTCTTCGTCGTCGTCGTCGTCGTCTTCGTCGACCGCCTCGAGTTCAACGGGAGACGTACCGGCCACTTCGAGATTGGAGCCGCACTCGGGGCAGCTGATCAGATCGCCCTTGTCGACGTCGAACTCGTCGATTTCGATATCGGCGTCGCATTCCGGACACGTGGCCATACAGACTCCAAACACTCCTCAAAAGTTGCGGACAGCGCTTGCTCGGACACGAACGCGTCACACGCACGCCAACCGACAAGACTTCGAATTATAGCGAGAACCTGATAGATTCTGCAACGAGCGCAAGGGCATAGATGTCCACCACGAAAACCGTCGTTGTCGCGGACGATACCGCCTTCGTACGAGATCGGTTTGCAACCGCTCTCCTCGGGGCGGGCCATACCGCCCTGACGGTGAAGAGCGCCGCCGAGCTGCTGGCGCGCGTGCGCGCGGACCTCGAACGGCTCGACCTCATCGTCCTCGACCTGCGGTTGCCGCACGCCGGTGGCGTCGAGCTGGTGAGATCCATCCGCAAGCTGGATGCCGGCAAACTGCCGATCCTGATATTCAGCGGGACGATTGCCACTGCGGACGAGGTGCGTGAGCTGGCGGCGCTCGGCGTGTCAGGATACGTCAACGAATACAGCGCGGTTCAACATATTCTCCCATCACTCGCCCCGCATCTTTTTCCGGACAACTTCAATCGCCGCGGCAGCGCGCGGGTGGTGCTCGGGATTCCCGTCGCGTATCGTTTTGGTAACACGATCGCGGCAGCGCTCACATTGAACCTGAGCAAGGGCGGGATCGCGATCCGTACGATGAGCCCCTTGGAAAACGGATCGAAGGTGCGCGCACGATTCCGCTTGCCTGGCTCAAAGCGCGACATCGAAGCGGAATCGCGGATCGCCTGGAGCGATCGGCGTGTCGGGATGGGGCTGCAATTCGAGAAGGTCGATCCTGCCGATCAGGCGGCCATCGACGAGTTCGTCGATCAGCACTTTTTCTCCAACCGCAAGGCTTGAAAAGTGCGCAAGTGCGCGAGTGCGCGAGTGCGCAAGTGCGCGAGTGCTCAAGAGCAAAGTGCGAAGGTGCGCGAGTGTGAAAGTGCGCCCTTGTGCACCTGCGCACGTTGCTCTTAGAGCACTTGTGCACTCGTGCACTTGCGCACCTGCGCACTTTTATTCCCGCAGCAGTCGAAGCGCATTGGCAATGACGATGAGCGAGGCGCCCATGTCGGCGACCACGGCCATCCAGAGGGTGGCGGTTCCGGCGATTGCCATCACGAGAAACGCGGCTTTGAGCGCGAGCGAGAACGAGATGTTGGCACGGATGTTCCGGGTCGTGGCGCGGCTCAGACGGCGGGCGTAGGGAATCTTGGGAAGCTCGTCGGCCATGAGTGCGATGTCGGCGGTCTCGAGCGCGGCATCGGAGCCGGCCACGCCCATCGCCATGCCGACATCCGCGGCGGCGAGCGCTGGAGCGTCGTTGACACCGTCACCCACCATCGCCAGCGAACCGTACTTCCTTCGCAGCTCCTGCACAGCCGAGAGCTTGTGTTCAGGGAGGAGCCCGGCGCGATAATCATCGACTCCAATCGACGCAGCGAGGGCGCGGGCGGCTGATTCGTGATCGCCGGTGAGCATGACGACGTGCTCGACGCCCTGCGCGCGGAGCATCTGAACGGTGTCGGCGGCCGATTCGCGGATTTCGTCAGCCACGCCGATGACGCCAACGGCCGTGCCGTTCACGCCGACCATGACGCTCGTCCGCCCTTCGGCTTCCAGCCGATCGAGGACCGATTCAGCGTCCGGGCTGCACATCCGTCGTTCCTCGAAAAGACGATGGCTGCCGACGATGACCGGGCGGCCCATCACCGTTCCCTCGGCGCCGAGGCCGGGAAGAGCCTGGAATGCCGTCGCGGGCGACAGTGTAAGAGCGTCGACGTTTGCCCGCTCGAGAATCGCGCGGCCGATCGGATGTTCGGAGCGCGACTCGAGCGATGCCGCCAGCGCAAGGATATCGGTCGGATGCGCACCGTTGACCGGAACGATGTCGGTGACCCGGAGCCGTCCGCGCGTGAGCGTTCCGGTCTTGTCAAAGGCGACGCATCGCACGCTCGCAAGGCGCTCGAGGCGCGCACCGCCTTTGATCAGCACCCCTTTACGCGCCGCAGCCGCCAGCGCGGACACGATCGATACCGGGGTCGAGATTACGAGCGCGCACGGACACGAAATGACGAGCAGAACGAGCGAGCGATAGATCCACGTGCCCCATTCGGCTCCGAACACGGCGGGCGGTACGACCGCCAGGATGACGGCCAGAAGCAGCACCGCCGGTGTGTAGACGCGCGCAAATCGATCGACGAACGTCTGGCTCGGCGCGCGCTGAGCCTGCGCCTCCTCGACGAGATGGATGATTCGCGCGAGCGTGGAATCGCGGCGCAGGCGCGTCACTTCGACTTCCAACGCTCCGCGCCCGTTGATGGAGCCGGCGAACACCTCGTCGCCGTGCATTTTTTCGGCCGGAAGCGACTCGCCGGTCACCGGCGCCTGATTGACGTGGCTGATCCCGTCGTGGACGCGTCCGTCGAGCGGAATCTTCTCGCCAGGCTTGATGACGATGATGTCTCCCACCGCCACGTCGTCCACAGGCACCTTCTGGTCGCCGTGGCTCCGCTTGACGAGAGCCTCGGCCGGGGCGAGATCCATCAGCGCGCGGATGGCGCCGCGGGCCCGCTCCATCGCGCGCGTTTCGAGAACCTGGGCCAGCGCGAACAGGAAGACGACCGACGCGCCTTCGGACCATTCGCCGAGAGCCATCGCGCCTGCGACAGCAACCAGCATGAGCACGTTGATGTCCAGGACCCGGGAACGCAGGGAGTTCAGCGCGCGCCTGACAGTGTAAACACCGCCGGAGCCGATCGCGATCGCGTAAGGCACCCACACGACGGCCGGCGAGGCGCCGGAGAACTGCAGGGCCAGGCCGATCACGAGCGCCAGCCCGGAAATCCAGACGACGCGTTCACGCCACGGCGATGCAGACGAGGGCCGTGGCTCCTCGTGCTCCAGCCACGCACGCATGCCGGTCTGCGCGACTGCCTCAGCGATGTTCGATGTGGTCAGCTTCGTGGCGTCGTACTTGACGGTGAGCCGCTGACTCACGACGTCAGCGGCGAGGGCTTCCAGGCCGGACAGTCGGGTGAGGCGGCGTTCGAGAATTGCCACCTCCTCGTGACAATCCATGCCTTCGACCTTGAACACCGACTCAGCGTGCAGTTCGCAGACAGAACAGACCGTCGTGTTCACCGGTTTTGTTCCTCCACGTGCGTGAGCGCCTGCTGGAAGAGCTCGATGATGTGCTGGTCGTCGAGCGCGTAGAACACGAGACGGCCGGCACGGCGGGCACGAACCAGCCGCATTCCCCGCAGCAATCGCAGCTGATGCGACACCGCGGATTCACTGAGCTCCACGAGTGTCGCGATGTCACAGACGCAGAGCTCGCCGGTACTCAACGCGTCGAGGATCCGAACGCGTGTGGGATCGCCGAGAACGCGGAACGTGTCGGCCAACGCGGCAATGGTGCGTGCCGGCATCAGGGCCGCGCGTCGTTCTTCAGCGTCACGCGGGCCGGGATGCAGGACGTCACAATGTTCGCTATCGACAGGTGCGTCCGGACGAGCCTTGAGGGCTACGGGTTCAGACATATGAATATATGAGCAAGTGCTCATATATACGCTACTCCGAAGAAGCGCCGAACGCAAGACCTGCGGGAGTCTTGACTCTTTTTTCTCGGTCTGACTACTATGCCGGATCGGTCCTAATCTTTTCCGAGTCTATACGTTAGAACGAGGGTTGTTTTCAGGTGGCCCAGCTCCGTCGCACTAGAGGTGGCTGGCACCTCGCCCGGGAAGGTGCCAGCCACCTTTTTCAGGCTGGAGAGTCTTTGTGATCGAGGTCCAACACATTTCCAAGCGATACGGCCGGGTAACGGCCGTGGACGATGTCAGCTTTCGAGTTGAACGGGGCGAGATCCTTGGTTTTCTCGGGCCGAATGGCGCCGGGAAGACCACGACGATGAGGATCCTGACGGGTTACATGCCTGCCACGGAAGGGCGAGCAATCGTCGCAGGACATGACGTGTTCGCCGAACCGATCGAGGCGAAGCGGCGGACCGGATATCTGCCCGAAACACCGCCACTCTATCCGGACATGACGGTCCGGGAGTACCTCGATTTCGTGTCCCGCATCAAAGGCGTGCCTTCGGGCGAGCGCAAGCAGCGTGTGACGAGCGTGATGGAGCGAACCCGCGTCGCCGACATGGCGGATCGGCACTGCGCCAAGCTCTCGAAGGGGTATCGTCAACGCGTCGGCCTTGCTCAGGCGTTGATCCACAACCCGGACGTGCTGATCCTGGACGAGCCCACGGCCGGACTCGATCCGAAGCAGATTATCGAGACTCGCGAGCTGATCCGCAGTCTGGGCGGCGATCACACGATCGTCCTGAGCACGCACATCCTCCCCGAGGTCGCTCAGACCTGCCATCGCGTGGTCATCATCAACAAAGGGCGCGTGGTGGCGGTCGATACGCCTGATGCCCTCACCGCGCGACTGCGAGGGGCGGAGACGATGTTCGTTCAGATCGATGCCGCCAACGAAGATGCCGGGCCAGTGCTGGCGTCCGTGCCTGGTGTGACACGTGTCGTCTCGTCCGACAGTCGAACGGTCGGCGGGTTCGAAGTCGAGAGCGAGCGAGACACGGACGTTCGTCGCGACCTCGCCCGAACGATCGTACAGCGCGGGTGGGGGTTGCTCGAGCTGCGGCCGATGCGTATGAGTCTCGAGGAGATCTTCCTGCAGGTCACGACGGACGAACCCAGCGAGGCGACCCCACCCGAGGTCAAGCCGAGTGGAAGCAATGAGGCGCAGCCGGTGGGAGGCAATCAATGATGACCAGCATTCGTAACATCCTTGCGATTGCAGGCAAGGAGCTGCGTTCGTACTTTGCGTCGCCGATTGGCTACGTCATCATCGGTCTCTTTGCGTTGGCTTTTGGTCTCTTCTTCTACGCGTACCTGGCGAACTTCGTGGAACAGAGCCAGCGCGCCTCGATGGGGGGCGGACGCGTTAACGTCAACGAGGGGATGATTCGCGGTGTCTTCCTGAACACGGCGGTGATCATTCTGTTCGTGATGCCGATGATCACGATGCGCACGTACGCGGAAGAGAAGCGCTCCGGCACGATCGAGCTGCTGCTCACCTCGCCGGTCACCGACGTCCAGATCATCCTGGGCAAGTTTCTTGGCGCAATGGGACTCTTCTGCGCGATGTTGCTGGTGACCATGATCGACATCGCCATCCTCTTCAGGCTCGGGAATCCGGAATGGCGGCCGGTTGCTACGGGATACCTGGGACTGTTGCTCCTCGGAGGATGCTTCGTGTCGGTCGGGCTGCTGATCTCCAGCCTCACGAAGAATCAGATCGTGGCCGGCACCATGACGTTCGTAACCTTCCTGATGCTGTGGGTCATCAACTGGCTCGCGGATTCGTCCGGGCAGACGGCGAGGACGCTCCTGTCGTTCCTCTCGATCACCGATCATCTCGACGATTTCACCAAGGGCATTCTCGACACCAAACACATCGTGTACTACCTGAGCTTCATCACGTTCGGTCTGTTCCTGACGGCCAAGTCCGTCGACTCCGAGCGTTGGCGCGGATAGCTTTCTTCAGAAACGTATGTTGAAACGAGTACTCGGACTTCTCGGCTGGCTCGGCGTCGCGCTCGTCTTCGCGGCTGTCGCTATTTCGCAACTTCGCCCTGAATGGCAGTGGTACCGGACGCTGGCGCTCGGGGGCCTGGTGTGCACGCTGCTCTACGTGCTCAGTCAATGGCGGGAGATCGTGCGGGAGTTCTCCGGCCGGCAGGCGCGACTCGGCTCGTTGGCCATTGCGAGCATCCTGGTCGTGCTGGGCATCCTCGCCGCGATCAACTACCTCGCGTCCAGGCACAACAAGCGTTGGGATCTGACGGCGGCCGGGCAGTACACGCTGTCGGAGCAGACCAAAAAGGTGCTCAACGGCCTGCAGAAGCCGGTGCGCGTGACGGTGTTCGCGAGGACCGAAGATTTCCCCCGGTTCCGCAGCCGGCTCGACCAGTATCAGTACGAATCGAAGCAGCTGCAGATCGAGTACATCGATCCCGAGAAGCGGCCGGCGCTCGCCGAGAAGCTCAAGGAGAGCGGGCTCGGAACGATCGTGCTCGAGTACGAAGACCGCACCCAGCGCGTCACAGCAGACGACGAGCAGGACCTGACCAACGCGCTGATCAAGGTCGTTCAAGGCGAGACGCACAAGGTCTACTTCACCCAGGGACACGGCGAACGCGACACGACCGCATCTGAGGGATCGGGCTTTTCCGGGCTGGCGCAGGAACTCGGATCCGACAACTTCACCGGCGAGAAGCTCGTGCTGCTGCAGCAGGAGATTCCAGCCGATGCGTCGGTCCTGGTGATCGCAGGACCGACGTCTGACTTCCTGCAGCCTGAAATCGACAGACTGAAGGCATACCTCGCGAAGGGCGGCAAGCTGCTGCTCACGATCGACCCGCCGTTGAAGGCAGGAGCGGCGCCGTTGACCAACCTGTTGGCGGTGCTGAAGGAATGGAACATCGACGTGGGTACGAACGCAGTCCTGGATCCGCTGAGCCAGCTGCGCGGCGCCGATCCATCAGTGCCGGTTGCGGCGCCTCCCTATCCCTATCACGCGATCACCAGCACGTTCAGAATGCTGACCGCCTTTCCATTCGCGCGGTCGGTCAAACCGGTCGAAGGCGCCGGCGAAGGACGCACGCCCACGACGTTCATCCAGAGCGGGCGGAACAGCTGGGCGGAGACCGACCTCAACCTGCTGACCACGCGCGGCGAGGCCGAGCCGAACCTCGACAAGGGTGACGTGCAGGGGCCGGTTTCGCTGGCGGTGGCCGTCTCGGCGCCGATCGACGGTGGAACACCGCCAACGCCACCGGCAGACCCGTCCGGCGAAACACCGCCAAAGCCTGAGACCCGCGTGGTGGTGGTCGGCGACTCCGATTTCGCGTCGAACGCCTTTCTGGGCATGGCTGGCAACCGCGATTTGGCGCTCAACATCATCAACTGGCTCGCCCAGCAGGAGAACCTGATCTCCGTGCGGCCGCGGGATCCGGAAGACCGCCGGATCACGCTCAGTCAGGGACAGGACCGGATGATCTTCTGGTTCACGGTCTTGATCGTCCCTGGCCTGCTGATTGCCGCTGCCGTCCACACCTGGTGGCGGAGGCGCTAAATGCGAGGCCTGCGATCGTTCCTGGGACTGCTTGCAATCCTGGTCGCGCTGGGCGCGTACCTGTACTTCGTCGACTCGAAACGCGAGCCTGGCGACGCTGACAAGCGGGAGAAGGTCTTCAACGTGCCGTCCGACGCCATCGAGGAGATCACCGTGAAGGCGGAGTCGGGCGAGCAGACGAGCCTCAAGAAAAGCGGATCCGATTGGCAGATCGTGCAGCCGGCGGAGCTTCAACCGGACAGCGCCGAGGTATCGGGGTTGGCGTCCAATCTGGCCAATCTCGAAGTGCAACGCGTGATCGACGACAAGCCGGCGGATCTCGCCGAATACGGCCTCGCGACGCCTCGCGTCGAGATCGGGTTCAAGGCCAAGAGCCAGGACCACAAGCTCCTTCTCGGCCGGAAGTCGCCGACCGGAACCGACCTCTACGCGAAAGTCGGCGATCAGCCGCGCGTGTTCCTGATTTCCTCCTACCTCGACTCGAGCTTCAACAAGAAGACCTTCGATCTGCGTGACAAGACGGTCCTCAAGCTCGATCGGGAGGCTATCGGCACCCTCTCGGTGATCATGCCGGCCAAGACTCTGCGGTTCTCCAAGAGCAGCGGCGAGTGGCGGATTACGGAGCCCGTCAACGCGCGCGCCGACTTCACCTCAGTCGATGGACTGGTGAGCCGGCTGAACACGCTGCAGATGAAATCCATCGCTGCCGACCAGCCGGGATCGCTCGCGGAGTTTGGCCTGGACAAGCCGGCAGCCACGATCCAGCTCGGATCGGGATCCTCACAGGCGACGCTGCTCGTCGGCAAGGCGGCCGCCGACAACACGATTTACGTGAAGGATCAATCCCGGCCGGCTGTGATGACCATCGACGCGAACCTGATGGACGAGCTCAAGAAGGACGCCGGCGAGTTCCGTCAGAAGGATCTGTTCGACGCGCGCGCGTTCAACGCCAGCCGGATCGAAGTAGTGCGCAACGGGCAGAGTGTGGCCTTCGAAAAGATCAGGAGCAAGAACAAGGAAGGTCAGGACGAAGAAAAGTGGCGCCAGGTCGCTCCAGGCGCGCAGGATGCCGATCAGACCAAGGTCGAGAATTTGCTGTCGGCAGTGACGCAGACGCGGGCCACGAGTTTCACCGACGCGACGGCGAAGGCCGGCATGGAATCGCCCGCCTTGCGCGTCGTGATCAGATCGGGCGACCCTCAAAAAGAAGAAACTGTGACCTTCGCGAAGAGCGGAGACAAGGCGTTCGCGTCGCGCGCCGGCGATCCCGGGGCCGCCGTGATCGAGGCCTCAGCCATCGACAACATCGGCAAGGCCCTGGACGAGCTCGGGAAGAAGTGACCAAGCGGCTGCTGGCCGGCGCGCTCCTGATTGCGGCATGCGGGGCCGTGGGGTGCGCGGCGAACGCTGCCCCCGCAACGCCTTCGGCCCCCACTGCGTCGCCCAGGACACAGGCGGCATCCACACGTGCGGTCCGTCAACTTCGGGATGACCTCACGCGGGTCTTTGGCGCCAAGGTCATGGCGCGCGGCGTTTGGGGTGTCGAGGTCCGATCCCTGCAGTCAGGCGAGCGCTTGTTCGAGATGAACGCCGGCAAGCTGATGATGCCGGCGTCGAACATGAAAGTCGTTACGCTCGC
>Ga0075431_100002379_pt1 | contig 18082 bp, 18 predicted proteins | sample RhiMetdeltSRZDD5_FD_75297 | JGI IMG/M metagenome (GOLD analysis project Ga0075431, IMG submission 75297) | Populus rhizosphere microbial communities from Tennessee, USA - Rhizosphere MetaG P. deltoides SRZDD5 | ecosystem: Host-associated > Plants > Roots > Rhizosphere > Soil | place: USA... | reverse complement strand
GCGGCGCCAGAGGTGTGGGACGCGTGGGGCCGCTTCGCGCTCGCGGTCGCCAAAGAGGGCATCCCGGTGCAGCTCCACACAGTGACGGAAATCGCCATCGGCGAGCAGCTCACGCAGCTTGAAAAAATCAGCAAGGAGGTCGATTTACGGCCGCTCCGCTGGTCGTTCATGCACATGGAAGGCGTGACTCCGCCGCAGATCGAGCGCATGAAGAAGCTCAACATGTTCATCGCCCTCAACATCCGGCCGATCGTGTCCGGCGGCTTGCTCCATCGCGTCCAGGGCGACAAGGGCTTCGCGATGCCGCCGATGCGGGAGATCCAGGAGAGCGGCATCAAGTGGGGCTTCGGCACGGACGCCTTCGAGGTCAATCAGTTCCGCCCGTTCCAGACCTTGTATTTCGCAGTCACGGGCAAGATGGTGGGCGGAACCGTGGTGAATACGCACACGGTCAGTCGTGAAGCCGCCCTCATCGCTCACACCCGGAACAACGCGTACCTGTTCTTCCGCGAGACCGACCTCGGATCGATTCAGAGTGGCTTCTTTGCCGATCTCGTCGTCACCGACAAGGACTACCTGACGGTGCCGCCGGATCAAATCAAGGACATCAAGTCGGTGTTGACGATGGTCGGGGGCCGAGTCGTGTACGACGCGGCAGCGGAGCAGTCTACCGGCACGAGGTAAGGAGGCAGTTGTGAAAGCGCGCCTGGTCGCACTCGCCGTCACGGTGTGGCTCGTTCCAGGCTTGGGCTTCGCGCAGAGTGCGTCAGGCACGACGCGGTCGTACGACACGCTTCCTGATTGGAGCGGAGCGTGGCAAATGGTCGGAGGAACCGTCTTCGACCGTGCAACGCAGACAGGCCAGGGTGGAGCGACGTCAGAAGGCGTCCGCTCGCACCCTCCCTACAACGCCGAGTGGGAGGCGATCTACCGATCGAATCTCGAGCGGCGCGACAAGAATCTCTTTCCCGACACGATTTCGAACTGCGGCGTTCCCGCAGGCTTTCCGCGACATTTCAACCTGCCCGATCCGTATGAGTTCGTCGTCCGCCCGGAACAGGTGTGGGTGCTGACGGAAAATGGTCCGAACGTCCTGCGAATCTACACGGACGGACGCAAACACCTCGAAGACCAGTGGGCGACCTACACCGGCGACTCGGTTGGGCACTGGGAAGGTGACACGCTCGTCTTCACCACCATTGCCCTCAAGGGCTTTCGCGATAAAGACGTGATTCTCGACCGAACGGGCCTGGTGCTGAGCGATCAATCTCGCGCAACGACTCGCATCCGGAAGATCGATCCGAAGACGATCCAGGTCGAGATGACCATCGAGGATCCGAAGGCGTTGACGAAGCCCTGGGTCGTGACCAAGCAGTTCCAGAAGATGCCTCCCGGAACGCGTCTGTACGATTACGGATGCGCGGAAAACAACCGCAATCCGGCCGATGTCGAGTCGGGCAAGACGCTGGTCATCGGTCCTGACGGCAAACCGCTCAACAAGGAATAGGGCGCAGGTAGCGGCGGGTCTGTAGACCCGCCGGCGAAACGAGGTATTCGTCATGAGGACGCACGCGCTTCTCGGGGCTCTCGCGATTGCCGCTTCGTTCGCCATCACCGTTCCGCTGTCCGCGCATCACTCGAATGCGGGTTTCAACAGCGACAAGGTGATCGAGATTAGCGGAACGATCAAGGAGTTCCAGTTCACCAATCCCCACACCTGGATTCAGGTCATCGTCGAGGACGACAAGGGTGCGAAGACGGAGTGGAGCGTCGAGTGGGGAAGTCCCAATTCGCTGGGCCGCCAGGGAATCCGTCCCTCGACGTTTCCAGCGGGGGCCAAGGTGACGATGCGCTTGCGGCCGATGCTCAACGGCGCTCCGGCGGGCGGCTTCGTCGGCGCGAAGTTCCCGGACGGTAAGACGGTTGGCCGATGGGAATGAACAGCTTGCTCTTTTGGGAATTGGAAGTTGGAAGTTGGGAGTTGACAGGCGCAGCTCTCTCAGGAGGTGTTGCCGTGAGATTGCTCATCGCGTTGGTCCTCGGCTGCGTCATCGTCCTCTGCGGAAGCCAGTCTCTCGTTGCCCATCATTCGATTGCGGGCGAGTTCGATGTAACCAAGACAGTGACGTTGAAGGGGAAAGTCACGAAGATCGAATGGACGAATCCGCACGCGCGGATCTACATCGACGTGGCTCAGCCAAACGGGACGGTCGTCAACTGGAACGTGGAGTTGGCCGCTGTCAGCGCGCTGGCGCGGAATGGATGGACGAGAAACGCGCTCAAGATCGGCGACACCGTTACCGTTGATGGACTCCATGCCAGATCCGGCGCGCCCATTGCAAACGCGCGATCGGTAGTATTGCCCGACGGGCGCAAAGTGCTTTCCGGCACCGCGGATCAGTAGAGAGCGAAGAGGACTGCCGTGAAAGCGCACCTCGTCATCGTGGTCCTGGTCGTGGCGACGCTGCCGCTTCTGGCACAGAAGCCAGGATCGGATCAGCCATCCATCAGCACACAGCGGCTCAAGGGCCCGCCGTCTGGCCCGGTACCACGGCTGCCGGACGGGACCGTGGATCTCAGTGGCGTCTGGGTCGGGGGCGGGCCCATCAACGATATCGAACGCGAAGGAGGGCTCAAGCCGGGTGAGCTCGACGCGCTGATGCTCCCCTCGGCGAAGGCGCTCATGGCGACCCGGGACGTCACCATGGAACCGCACAACCGGTGTCTCCCGATGGGTGTGCCGCGAACGACGCCGTTTCCGTTTCGAATCGTGCAGACGCCGACGCACAAGGCCGCGACGCACATCTTCATTCTGCAAGAGGGCAACATCCACAGCTACCGGCAGGTGTTCCTGGACGGTCGCAAGCATCCGCCCGACCCCGACCCGACCTGGTACGGTCATTCGATCGGATCGTGGGAGAAGGACACGCTGGTGATTGATACCGTCGGCTACAACGACAAGTTCTGGTTCGACCGCCGCGGTACTCCCCACACCGAGCAACTGCACACGATCGAACGGTGGACGCGCCTTGATCTCGGCCGCATGGAGAACAAGGTCACCATCGACGACCCTGGCGCGTTCACCAAGCCCTTCACCGTGACCTTCATGGCAACACTCAGTCCGCCCGGCGACGAGCTGATGGAATACATTTGCCAGGAGAACAATCAATACGGCGTCCACACCATCCCCGGCTTCAACCCTTTGACCGGTGAGACACAAAAGTGAGCCGCGTTCCGGCGACGCTGATCGCAATTGCCCTTGCGCTGGTGGCGACATCGCACGCTCAGCGTGGGACCGCGCCGGGAGACGTTGGCCAGGTCAATGTCGGCGGGACGCCTCGGATCTCGGCTGCCGACGCCGCTCGTCCAGTGCCGAGGATGCCCGACGGAAAGCCGGACTTGACCGGCCCGTGGGTCGGCGGCGGCTCCAACGTCGATATCGAGCGAGATGGCGGCTTGAAACCCGGCGAGCTGCCACTACTGCCCTGGGCGCGAAAGCTCAGGGACTCACGAAAGACAGAAGACGAGCCGTACACCGCCTGTCTGCCGATGGGTGTGCCACGAGTCAATCCCTATCCGTGGAAGTTCGCGATGACCTACACGTCGAAGGGATTGACGCACATCTACGTGCTGCATGAGACCGGTGATGCCGGCGCCCATCGCGTCATCTACATGGACGGCCGCAAGCACCCGGAGCCTGACGATCTCTTCCCGAGCTGGTTCGGACATTCGATTGGCCGGTGGGAGGGCGATACGCTCGTCGTCGACACGGTTGGATACAACGATAAGTTCTGGTTCGATAGTCGCGGCACACCGCACACCGAGCAGCTGCACACGATCGAGCGCTGGACACGGATCAACTACGGCACGCTGGTCAATGAGTTCACCCTCATCGACCCCGGGACCTTGTCAAAGCCGGTGACGTTGAAGTTCACGGCCGCGCACATTCGTCCGGATCTGGACCTGCTCGAGTTCATCTGCCTCGAAGACAACCAATACGGAAAGGCAGGAGCTTTCACGCCAGCCAGTGAGAGAAAGTGAGGGAGGTGGCCCCATGAGAACGACGATCGGGATGTTGACGGCCGTTCTCGGTATCATCGCCTGTCTGGCGGGGCCGGTGCTTGCCCATCATTCGTTCAGCACCGAATATGACGGGACAAAGAAGGTGAAGTTCATCGGCGTTGTGACGAACGTGGCGTGGACGAATCCACACATGCGCGTTTACGTCGACGTCACCGACGCGAATGGGAAGGTCACGAACTGGAACCTCGAGCTGACCAGCCCCAATTCGGTGCGACGCCAGGGCTGGGGAAAAAACGATCTCAAGGCCGGTGACAAAGTGATCTTCGAGGGTTACGCGGGGAAGGTCGTGGAGAATCGCGGCGCGCTGCTATCGATAGCGAAGGTAGAAACACCGGACCGGAAGCTGTTGGTTCAGGGCGGACCGCAGGGGAGCGACAAAGGGCAATAGACTGTGCGGATCATGAAGCGACACTCTGCGTACCCAGTCGCCGCGCTGCTGCTCTCTGGTGTCCTCTATATAAGCGCCGGCGGCGCAGCGCTGCTGGCGGGGGCGTCGCAACAGAGCACGAACGATCTGGATGTGGTGGCGGTTCGCTCCGACTTCTTCCTGATCGCTGGCGCCGGCGGCAACGTCGCCGCGCAACTCGGTCCGGCGGGCGTCATTCTCGTGGACACCGGCTCGGCGCCGATGACCGACGCGGTGCTGGCCGCGATCAAGCGGCTGACGGATCGTCCGATTCGGTATGTCATCAACACCAGCGCCGACGCCGATCACGTGGGCGGCAACGACAAGCTCTCAAAGGCGGGGCAGACGATCCTCGGGCATCAGGGGAGCAGCGGCGTCAGCGAGGACGTCTACACCAGCGGCGGGGCGGCCAGCGTTCTCGCGCACGAGAACGTATTCACCAGGATGAGCGCGCCCGAGTCGCTCTTTCCCTTTGCCGTGCACCCCACGAAAACCTATACAGGACGCAGCTATCCCATGTATCTCAACGGCGACGGCATCCAGGTTATACACATGCCGGCCGCGCACTCGGACGGTGACAGCGTCGTCTTTTTCAGGCGGGCCGACGTGATAGTGAGCGGCGACATCGTCGATACGACGCAATTTCCCGTAATCGATGTGGCGAACGGAGGCAGCATCCAAGGCGAGATCGACGCCTTGAATCGCCTCCTCGAGATGATGATCCCGCCGTTCCCTCTGAGGTGGCGGGACGAGCGTACCTACGTGGTTCCTGGCCATGGTTTCGTCGCCGACTACGGGGACGTGGTCGAGTACCGGAACGTGGTGACGATCGTTCGCGACCGAATCGCGGACATGGTTACCAGAGGCATGACACTGGAGCAGGTGAAGGCGGCCGATGCTGTGAAGGGTTTTCGCGCCCGCTACGGGTCTGATGCTGCTGCGACGGACAGATTTGTCGAGGCGGTTTTCAATGGGCTGAGCCGGAGGCAATGAAGTCAGCAATCCCTCTGTTGCTGTTGAGTCTCCTGGTGACCGCGGCCGCCGGTGCGCAAGGCCGCGCGACGCAGGCGCCGGTCTCGACGGCTCGCGCCGATGCGCCGATCGACCTGACGGGCTACTGGGTGTCGGTCGTCACGCAAGACTGGCGATGGCGCATGGTCACGCCGGCGAAAGGCGACTACGCCAGCATCCCGATCACGCTCGAAGCCAAGAAGGCGGGCGACAACTGGGATCCCGCGCGAGACGAGGCAGCCGGCGAACAGTGCAAGTCCTACGGCGCTCCCGCTCTGATGGCGGTTCCAACGCGCCTCAGAATTTCGTGGCAGGATGCCAGCACGCTCAAGGTCGAGACTGACGCCGGCACTCAAACCCGCCTGTTCTACTTTGGCGATAAGAGACCGCAACGTGGAGCGCCGACGTGGCAAGGGGATTCGGTTGCGCAATGGGAACGACCTCGCGCCGCCCGAGGGGCCGCGGCGAAAGGCGGATCTCTGAAGGTTGTCACCTCTCGTCTGCGTCCGGGATACCTGCGCAAGAACGGTGTGCCCTACGGCACTGACGCGGTGCTGACGGAATACTGGGACGTGTCCGCCGATCCGAACGGCGATCAGTGGATCACGCTCACCAGCACGGTGCAGGACGACAGGTACCTGCGGGAGCCCTGGGTAACCGCGCTCAATTTCAAGAAGGAACGCGATGGCGCCAAATGGGATCCCACGCCGTGTTCGGCGCGGTGAGCGAACCATGAATCTTCTCACGCGCGGGATGCTTGTCGTCGCAGCCGTGCTCGTCAGCGTTCCAGCATTCGCGCAGTTCGATATCACCGGCAAGTGGGCGTCCCGATCCAGCCAGGATGCACAGGAGCGCGGACCCGGCCCCGATCCGGTCGATTACCTGGGACTGCCGCTCAATGACGAGGGGCGCGCTCGGGCGTTGAGCTACAACTACTCGATGTTGTCGCTGCCCGACGGGCAGTGCGGCTACCACACGCCGTTCTACATCGTGCTCGGCCCATTCGGTCTTCATATCTGGAACGAGTTCGATCCGGTCTCTGCGAAGCTGGTTGCCTGGAAGATAGGCGCGTGGGTCGATCGCGACGTGACGACGATCTGGATGGATGGGCGTCCACATCCTTCGCCCAACGCTCCTCGGACGTACGCCGGCTTCACGACTGGACGGTGGGAAGGCAACACGCTCATTACGACCACGACACATATGAAAGCTACCCAGATTCGGCGCAATGGCGCGCCCGTCAGCGATCAGGCGACGATGACGATGTATGTGTTTCGCCATGGCGACCTCCTGACGATTCGGGCAGTCATGGACGATCCTGTCTACTTCTCGGAGCCGCTGGTGCGAAGCCGCGTCTGGGCGATGGATCCCAACGGGACTCTGAACATGGGAAATGGTGTGGCATCGCCTTGTGAGCCGATCGCGGAGCTCCCCATCGCGGATACGGCCGACGTGGTGCCGCATTATTTGCCTGGGCAGAATCCGTTCGTGAAGGAGCTCACCGAGCGGCACAACATTCCAGTCGAGGCCGTCCTCGGTGGCGCGGAGACGATGTATCCCGAGTACCGGAAGAAGCTCAAGGACTACGTGCCTCCCGCGATCTGCAAACGCTATTGCGGGTGCGGTGGACTTGGCGTGCCTTGTATCGAGGATGGGACGGGAGTCCCTAAGTGAGTGTTGTTTTCAAAACGCGCTCCGAGGGAGCAGAGGTGCGCGGAGGGAAGCTGCCACGCGTGACCCGCGCTTCGCGCGGCATGGATCGCGAAAGAGCCGATCGCAAACGCCCCCACCAACGGGGCTAGGAAGGCGCGCTAGACACCTTGCCGCATGTACTTGGCGATCGCTGCGACCGCGCGATCGACTTCTGCCATCGTGTTGTACATGTGCGGCGAGAAACGGATGCCCGGGCGATCCGCACCGGCTCGAATTGCACAGCCGATGCGATCGTTGCGGTAGAGCGCGGCTGAGAGTTTCGCGACGTCCAGGCTTCCCGGACGGAAACTGACGACCGCACCGGAGAGCGACGGATCCGGATGCGTCCAGAGCTGCACGCCGTCGATGCGGCGGAGTCCGGCCACCAAGGCCTGCCCGAGCGAGCGCGACCGCTCTTCGATGGCCTTGCGGCCGATCTTCGTCTGGAAGCTGATCGCCTCGCCGAACCCGATGATCGCGGGCTCGTCCCGCTGTCCCATAGCTTCCATCGTGCGAGCGATGCCGACTGCGCCAGGATAGGCGCTGATGATGCTCGGGTGGATGCGCCCGTTCACGCGCGCATTGACGTAGAGGACGCCGACCTCTTTGGGACCGCACGGCCACTTGTGCGAGCTACCGGTATAGAAGTCTGGCTGGATGTCACTCAGATTGAGGTCGAGCATACCCAACGTGCACGCACCATCGACCAGTGTCATGACGCCGTGCTCACGGGCGATCCGGCAGAGCTCTCTGGCCGGAAGGACGTCGCCGACGGTGCTCGTGTGGTGCGTGAACGCGATGACACGCGTGCGCGAAGTGATCGCTTTCGTCACGGCGTCGACGTAGTACTCCGGGCCCGGATGCGGATTGGGCTGGCTGATCGTCGTGACGGTGTACCCGAATCGTGCGGCCTTCTGCTTCCAGGCGTCGTTGTTGCTCGGGTGGTTGTCGGCGAAGATGATGACCGAATCGCCGGGCGTGAGATCGAGGCCGCTCGACACCATGTTATTGGCCTCGCTCGTATTGCGCGTGAGGACGATCTCTTCCGGTGTGACCCCCAGAAAGCTGGCGACCAACCGTCGCGTGTTCTCCTTCCCGGCGCTCATCTTCTGCCGGTTATCGAACGACGGATCGCCGTCGATGTCCTTCGTGCTCCGATACATGGCTTCCAGCACTGGTGCCGGAGACGGACACAGGTTGGCCGCGTTCAGGACACCGAGCTCGGGAGGCATCAGAAACTGTTCGCGAACTGACAGCCAGAATTTCTCATCCGGCCGTTTCGGTGTCTCTTGCAGTGGCGCAGGCCAGGCACCGACGGGCCCGGGGAGAAACACCGAGCCACTCAGCGCGAGCAGCCTCGCGAAGTCCCTACGGCTGACGTGAGGTTCATTGCGTGACATCACGAGTCCCCACCTTTCACTAGACATCCAAGGACTTCAAGGTAGATGGTCGTTGGCTCACGGCCGGGGATGACCAAGGTCGGGAGGAACATGCGAGCTACCCGACACGGTGTCTGGTCCATCGCCTTGTTAGACAGCCAGCCCGGATGGTACATTGCCCGGGTGACGTTCACGATTGAAATCGAGCGGGAAGACGACGGCCGGTGGTTGGCTGAGGTACCCGCGTTGTCCGGCGTTATGGCTTACGGTCAGGACCGGGACGAGGCCGTCGCGCGCGTCCAGGCTCTTGCCCTTCGTGTGATTGCCGAACGCCTGGAGCATCGGGAAGCCCCCGCCGAGTTCCTCAAAGTCACCTTCCAGGCCGCGTGAGCAACTGGCCCGCCAGGAAGGCCAGTCGAGTCCTGGCTGCGTTGCTTCGAGTCGGCTGGAAAATCAAACGACAGTCCGGTTCACATCGCACGCTGGAGCGCTCAGGGTGGCCGGATTTCGTCTTCGCCTTCCATGACGAGGAGGAGATCGGACCGAAGATGTTGGCGCGCATCGCCAAGCGCACGGGTCTGACTCGCGAGGACCTGTAAATTCAACCTCGTTTTCGACCCGGCCGTCTACGCGCGTTCACGAGCCAAGCGCGCGTCGGCTCCATTCAGCGATGCTCCGCCCGCCCTACTCGTTGCGGAGCTGAAAGAAGACGAGGACATACCCGTCGGCATCGGTGATCGCGAATCCCCACAGCCCCTTTTCTACGAACGACAACTTCTTGACGAACGACGCGCCGCGCCGGCTGAACTCGTCGAAGAGCGCATCAGGGTCCATGCTGTAAATGTTCGCGTCCGGAGGGGCCCATTCGTGCCGGGTGTGGTTTGGACAGGGCAGCACGTCGGGCGCGACGGCCTTGAGCATGATGCCGATCCCATCCCGGCTCACTCCCGCCCAGAACGGGCCGTCGTCCGGACCCTGGAAGTCGAGCTGGAAGCCGAGGCGCTCGCGGTAGTAAGTGATCGAGGCCTGCAGGTCCTTCACGATGAAGTTCGGCCTGATGGAAGCGAGATTTCTCCTCGCCTCCTCGGTGTTCGGGCCGTTCGCGGCGGTCTTGGTTGAGTTCATGTTCCGGGCTCCCTATCGTTCGGCTGTCTGGAGCGCAGTGAAGGGTGGGGTAGCCGCTTCTTCGAGTTCACTCATCCGAAAGAGCGAGGACAGCTTTATATCATCCGCGGCGAGCAATCCCGAACCGCCGGACTCAGCCGCCAATTCACGTCGATTCATCATTTCAGGAATCGGCCGCCCAACGTTCGAAACGAGCCGCGGTGCGTGTGACGCAGTCGGCGCCGACGGCTCCATGGCGCTGTTAGACGGCGATAGCAGCGCGCGGTGCCGTCAGGTGCAGCGGCGGTTAGACCGGCCGCCAGCGCGAATCGCCCTCTTCATGATGTCGTTCACAAACCACCGGCGTTAGGGCCGCACCGGACGTGGGTCGAACGGACCGGGAAAGCACAGTAGTCGGTAATCGGTGGTGTGCTGCGCTCCGTCCTCTGTCACCGTATACACCGCAGACCGGCCGTCTGGACGAACGGCGACAAGTGTCCGGCCACCGCTGGTCATGAAAGCGCGAGCGTCTTGAATAATTTCCCGCGCCGATTCATGACAATCCGATAGGCGATCAAACCCGTCGAGCGGCTCCCACGCAGATGTATCGCCACCGTCTTTCATGGTCATCGTCTTCTCCCAGAGAACCCAGGTCGAAGCAGTCATGCTGCCGGCGGACTTGAACGCGTAGATCGCCGCGAACATCAAGACCAGCGCGACAGCCATCCAGACGATTCGCCGCAGCATCATCGAGTTGGGCCGCTTGTTGCCCACACGGTCAGGATGCCTTGACGCACCGTACAGCGAGGGCCATCGCCTTGTCACCACCGCTGTGACGGTTCAGCAGGCCTCCACCGCGACCAAAGTTTGCCAAGAAGATAACCGTCCGCATGCGAGTATCAGTTGGTGATAGTACTGCCGGATACCGGAAGGTCTTTTGCGTTGATAACGGGATCCCTACCGTTCTGTGGCGGTCAGCGTCTTCCTGAGCGCGGGCGGCAGGTTGCCGTCGTTGCACGTCAGCCCTGGTGCGGCGCCGGGCAGCCCCTGTCGTTCGATCCATCCGCAGCAGTAACGGCCACACGACTCCGGAGGCTTGTACACCGAGCGCAGCGTCTTGCGATACTCGGGATAGAGCGTCTGCGCATACCCCATCGCCGCCTCTTTCGGGATGTTGTAGATGCGCACCATGAAGTCCTCTTCAGGATTCTGCCCGGGCAGATAGTGCGGCACTTCACCGGTATCTTCGAGTGAAGGAATCTCGACGCCCACGTTGCACGTGTCGCGAAGAGGACCCTGACTCGCGCGCGGATCGAACTCCCACACGCGGCTCACGACGTGAGGTTCGGTCAGGTAGATCGGGTCTTCCTGGACGGTCATGATCGTCAGCAGGTTCTCGCGCCTCGTGATGAAGACGGTGAACGTCGACTGATCGCTTCCGGGGATGCCGACGCCACGCCTGATCCACGCGGTTTTGACGTGTGTCGTGCGCGCGACGAGCGTGTCGCCCTCCCAATGCCCGGTGGTGAAGCCGGATGGGGAATGCCAGGCGTTGGCTGAAGGGTGGGGACGTCCATCCATCCAGATTCGGACGTGATCGCGCAGATAGTCGCCCGCCATCACCCAGGCCACCACGCGTCCGGACTCGTCGACCTCGCTCCAGATGCGGAGAGCGAGCGGCCGGTACAAGCCCACCCATGGTGATTGCGCCAGGCACTGTCGTTCAATTGTCGAAGGAAGGCTCGACGAGTAGCGCAGCGCCTTGGCGCGCCCCTCGTCGCTCAGCGGCATGCCGGTAAAGTCGCCCAGGAAAGAGCCTGGACCGCGCTCGATGTAATCCTCGTGCATGCGGATGGCGTAGGTGCCGCCGAGTTCGACCTGCGCGAACGCCGGCCCGCTCACAACCGTCAGCAGGCTGATGCATCCAATCAATCGCCCGATCAAAATCTCGCGTCGCATGGTGTTGGATCCCACTTGGAAGTGTCGCGTTCGAGCTTGTAGTGGATTGCCGTTTGAAACGGCGCCTGCAGGTACACCGGGTCTTCGACGACATTCGTGTTCACGAGATACTTGTCGCCGTTGGGGAGCGAATGGACGTCCCAATGCTCGGTGAAAAGCGCGCGCTCGCTGTAAGGCACTCCGTTCTTGCGCAGATAGCCGGGGCGGAGATTGCTCGTGATCGTCTTCAATGAGCCGTAGCGCGGTGCGCCGCGTCCGCCACCACCCCGCACGATCCACTGCGCCGAAGTGGCGCCCTGCCAACTGCGTGGACCGGGAGGCGCAGCTGCGCCGAACCGTAACAGGCGCGTCTGGATGCCGTAATCAGTTTCGAGCTTGAGCGTGTTGTCGTCCTGCCAGGAAATCCGCATGCGGATCGGGCCTCGCATCAGGCCGGGTGCTCCGTAGGCCTTGCACTGTTCACCGGCAGCTTCGTCTCTCGCCGGGTCCCATGCCTCGGCAGACTGTTGACCCTGAAGACTGAGCGGAATGCTGACGATGTCGCCCTTCGGCGGCGTGATCATGCGCCATCGCCAGTCCTCGGAGATGATCGCCACCCACTGGCCGGTGAGATCGATGGGCGCGTCGGCACGCGCGGACGCCGTGCCGCCGCGCGCTCCTCGCGTTTGCGCAGCGACGTCGATTGCCGGCAGCGATGCGACGAAAGCCAGCCAAGCAACTCCGCCCATTGACATCACCGCGGAGCGCTTGGCTGGTCGCCAGTGTCTCTTCGGCGCGCTGCGCGCGCCTAGGACCGCTATGCGGGTCACATCGAGTACAAAATTCGCGCACCGAGCCGCATAGCGGTCCCACGCGATGACCGAGGAAAAAATGCGTCCCATCAGCGCGTCCACGCAGTAGCGATCATTCTCCTGCCGCGATTGTTACTGCCGTCCCGCTGGCGCTGACCATGAGCATGCCACCGCCTCCTCCCATCTGAATGTTCTCGTAATCGAGATCGACGCCGACGACAGCGTTGGCCCCGAGCTCAGCGGCTTGCTGTTGCATCTCCTGCACGGCAATGGCCTTCGCTTTCCGTAGCTCCTGCTCGTAGGCAGCGGAACGGCCGCCGACGATGTCACGAATACCCGCGAAGAAGTCACGGAAGATATTGGCCCCGAGAATTGCCTCGCCGCTGACGATGCCGAGATGCTTGACGATGCGGGAGCCAGAAACGGTCGGTGTGGTCACAGTCAACATGCCCGAAACCTCCTGCGGGTTTTCATTTCTTCTCGCTCAAGCCCTTGAACACCGCTTCAACGAACTTTTCCGTTGTCCACGCACCGCTGTCGGAGCCATATCTGCCCCGATAACCCTTCGCGGGATTGGCGGCTTTCACCTGCTCCAGTGTCAGACCTTTGTCGATCAGCTCCTGGATCGTGTCTTTGATCACGGTGACCATGTCGCGATACTCGACCACTTCGGCATAGTCTGCGATGTAGCCGTGGCCGGGCACGACCAGCGTGCGGCCGGACTTCAAGACGAGCGGCGCACCTGGGACGACAAACTCAGTGAGCAGCCGGTTGAGCGCCTCGAGCTCGCCTTGAATGCTGCCGCCCTTCTCTGGCTCGATGACGGGGAACTGCCGAAGGTCGATGACATCGCCGGTGGCGATGACATCGGCTTTTCTGAAAAGCACCATCACATCGCTGTCGGAATGCGCGCCGGTCTGACGGATGACCTGCACCGCGTCGTCATTGACATAGAACGACCGGTACCTGGACGTGAATGTGTCGTTGGGCAGCATCTTGATCGGGAAAGGTGATTCTGCTCCGTTTGTGCCTAACGCGCTCAGGCGGCGAAGGACGTTCTCGTGGGCGAGCACCGTCGCGTGGTTGCCGTCACCGAAGGGGTCGGGGCTGAGCCCTACCCCCGCTCCGCCGACGATGGCGTTGCCACCCACATGATCCAGGTCTGCACTGGTGTTCACGACCATGCGGATCTGTCGAGGCGAAATCGCCTTGATGGCGTCGAGGAGTGAGCGAGCCATCTCGGTCGACCCGCTGTCGACAACGACAAGCCCGTCGTCACCGACGTGAACCGTCACGTTCCCGCCAGCGCCGAAGATGACGTGGACGTTCGGTCGAATCTGAATCGATTCGAGACCGGCGCGCGTGCTGGACGGATGCTGCTGAGCAAGAACGCCCTGCGCCCAGTGCCCGCAATTCAGCGCGAGCACGAGGGTGAGGAGTGTCACCGGCGCGCCCCAGGATCCCGCGCTCCCCTTCATCGCGAACCCGTATATCACACTAGGTTGCCAGGGGCCAGATTTTGGCGCCAAGTGCGTACGAGAGTTGTCCACGCGTTCCTTCCCCGGTGTAGTATCTGTCCCCAATCGTCGGTTCCCGCCTTCCTTTGTGGGTCACCGTACACGCGGCGAGGAGGCCCTGAATGAACCGCTTTTTGCGTCTGCTGCTCACCGTAGGAGTAGTTTCCACGCTGGCCACGTCTCACGTGGCTGCCCAGACCACTGCACAGATCAATGGCACTGTCGTCGATGAAAGCGGCGCAGCGCTGCCGGGCGTGACGGTCACTGCGCTCCACACCGATACCGGTTTTCGCCGGGACACCGTCAGCGATACCACGGGTTCGTACACGTTGACCAATCTGCCGATTGGTCCCTATCGCCTTGAAGCGACGCTGACCGGTTTCCGGACCTACGTCCAGACCGGCATCGTGCTGCAGGTCAACAGCAATCCCGTGATCCCGGTGAAGCTGCAGCTGGGCGCACTCGAAGAAACGGTTTCAGTGGAAGCGGCCACGCCGCTCGTCGAGACGCGCAACCCGGCGATCGGGGCCGTCATCGATAACGAAGCAGTCGAAGCCCTGCCCCTCGAGGGACGGAACGTCGCTTCGCTCGTCGTCCTGGCCGGCGGCGCCGTGGATACCGGCAATCCTTCAAGCCGCAGCCTGACTCAGAGTCGCGGCATCGCGGTCGCAGGCGGCCAGCAGTTTGGCGTGCAGTACCTCCTGGACGGCGCGATGCACAACAACTGGTACGACGGCGTCAACCTGCCGCTGCCGTTTCCCGACGCGATGCAGGAGTTCCGTGTCGAGACGAGCTCGCAGAATGCGCAGAACGGCGTCAAGGCCGGAGGCACTGTCAGCGTTGCGACCAAGGCCGGAACGAACCTGTTCCATGGCGACGTGTTCGAGTTTGCCCGCCACCATCGTTTCAACGCGAAAGCGCCGTTTGCGGCGGTCAATCCAACCACCGGCGAACGCGCCAGCGACGGTCTGGTGAGACACCAGTACGGTGGTGTGCTCGGCGGACCAATCGTGCAGGACAAGATCTTCTTCTTCGGTGCTTACCAGGGCACGCGGACGACGCAGACACCAGCCGACATCATCACCTTCATTCCAACCGCGGCGATGATGAACGGCGACTTCACGACTGTGGCCTCCGCCCAGTGCCGCGCGCAGGGGAATCTCGCACTGCCAGCGGCGCTCGGTTTCGTGAACAACCGGATCAATCCCGCGCTGTTCAGCCCGGCAGCCGTGAAGATTTCCGGGATGCTGCCGACGACCAGCGATCCGTGCGGGCAGATCGCATATTCACGTCCCACGAAGCCGACCGAAGACATGCCGCTCGGTCGCATCGACTGGCAGCTCAACCCGAATCACTCGCTGTTCGCCCGCTACATGCTCTCGAAGACCTTCTGGGATCCGGCATTCGAGAACGCCGACGGGAACATCCTGGCGGCGACACTCGGCGGCCGTGACAACAACGTGCACTCGCTGGCGGTCGGCGACTCGATGGTGTTGAGCAATGCCATGGTCAACAACATCAGATTCTCCGTGAGTCGAACGAGCGTGATTCGAACGCACTCGGAACTGTTCGGACCAGAGGACGTCGGCGTGAACATGTTCACCTACATTCCCGAGTACATGAACATCACGATCACCGGTGCCTTTTCGATCAACACCGGGACAGAGACGTTCTCGTACTACAAGCCGAACACCTATTCCCTCTCCGACGATCTGACGATGGTGCGCGGGAACCACCAGTTTGGTTTCGGCGGTGCTTTCGCCATGTCGGATTGGCAAACCGAATCGAATGTGCGCTCGATGGGGCCCTTCTCGTTCAATGGCGGTGTCACCGGCCTGCCGCTGGCCGACTTTCTCCTGGGACGCGTCTTCGAGTTCCGTGAAGCCACGCCCTTCCGCCAGAACATCAAGCAGCCGTATTTCGCCATCTACGCGCAGGACACCTGGCGCGTGTCACCGAACGTCACGTTTAACTACGGAGCACGGTGGGAACCGTGGTTCCCGCAGGACAGCGTGGACAAGGCGGTCTACACCTTCGATGTCGATCGGATGTGGAACAACGTACGCAGCACGGTGTACCCGCAGGCGCCGGCAGGCCTCTACTATCCTGGCGATCCGGGATTTCCTGGCAACTCCGGCATGAACATCGTATGGTCGAACATCGCGCCACGAGTTGGTGTGTCGTGGGATCCCAACGGAGACGGGCGAACGTCGATACGCGCAGGGTACGGGATGACGGGCGACTTCGTGACGGGTCAGTTCTTCTTCGACTCGCGCTCGGCGCCCCCGTTCGGCCTCGAGCAGCGCCTGACCACCACGCGGCTCGACGATCCGTGGGGTGCTGTGGGCCGCACCAATCCCTATCCGGTTCCTCTCGGTGGGGCTGACTACCCGTATAGCGCTGCTCTGTATTCGCTCTTCATCTCGATGCCCACGGACATCAAGAGCACGCGCAACCATGCGTGGAACCTGGGATATCAGCGCCAGGTCGGCGACACCATGGCGTTCTCGGCGACCTACACCGGCAACCGGTTGGTCAACATGTGGGGCGTCGTGGACGGAAATCCCGGCGTGATCCCTCCGGGTGCGACGGCCACGGGCCCGTGCACGCTTAAGTTGCCGACCGGCGGAACGCAGACGTTCGCGAACTGCTCGACGGCAACAGTGGATCTTCGCCGGGAGTTGAGCCAGGCCAATCCTTCGGTCGGGCAGTACTACGGTTACCTCGATTGGATCACCGACGCGGGCTGGCAGAACTACCACGGTCTGCTGCTGTCGATTCAGAAGCGCTCAGCGGGCGGCCTCACGACGAACGCCAACTACACCATCTCGACCTGCGAAGGCCTTATCAGTCAGGGCCAGGCGCCGCTCAACGTCGCAACCGGTTACATGATTCCGGTCTCGCTGATCAACCCGCCATCGGATGCCGAACGCGACGCCATCTTCGAATCAGACAAGGGGCGGTGCAGTACGTGGCGGAAGCACATCTTCAATCTCAGCGCGAGCATCGAGACGCCGCAGTTCGAGAACGCCACCGCGCGAGCGCTCGGATCGAACTGGCGGCTCTCCGGGATCTACCGGGCGAATTCAGGGGCTCCGCTGACGGTGTTCACTGGAACCGACAGGGCGCTCTCCGGTATCCAGGCGACGACGCAGCGGGCAGATCAGGTGCTCGACAATGCGTATGGCGACAAGACGATCAACAACTGGCTCAATCCGTCGGCATTTGCGCAGCCGGCGCTGGGCACGTACGGCAACTCCATACGCAACGCCTACGATGGTCCGGCGCGTCACGTCGTTGATCTGTCGCTCGTGCGCTCGTTCCGGTTCGCCAACAGTCAACGCCTCGAGGCGCGCGTCGAGGCATTCAACGCCTTCAATTGGTTCCTGCTGGATAACCCGAACACAACGTTTTCGGCTGCGACCTTCGGGCGCATCACGTCGTCCGGCGATCCGCGCATCATGCAGTTCGCGGTGAAGTACGACTTTTAGCAGCTGAAAACATGTCAACCTCCAATTTCCAACTCCCAACTCCCAGGCCATCTGGCTGTTTGGGAGTTGGAGGTTGGCTCTCGGTCTTCTGCCTTCTGCCCTTCACCTTCCTTGGGGCCGCCGGGACCACGATCGACATTGCCAGCCCCATGCCCGCGCCCGAGTGGGCAACGCTGGAGCGACGGATTCTCGCTGACAGCGTACCAGCGGCACGAGCGTTCTTCGCGAAGTACTACGACGAGCGCGGCTATTTTCAGCACGTCGTCCGATGGGGTGCCAACGATGGCCCTGATGATGCCTTCGAGAACACGACCGGGTGGCCCGAGCTGCATGCGTTGGGGGCCAGCGACGAGATCCTTCAGCTGCATCTCAGGGCGTGGGAGGGCATGATTCGCCAGTTCACCGAGGCGAAGACGACCGACGTGCCGATTGGCCGCCAGGGCATGTACTACAAGGATTTTTCGGTGCAGTCCGACTGGATGCACCATGGCGAAGCGCTTCGGACGTTCAACGTGCTGGCGCTGTCGGCGCCAACGCTGCCTGCATACCAGAAGCGGGCGCGGGCCTATGCGGCGCTCTACATGGGGGAGGATCGCGACGCGCCGAACTACGATCCACAGCACAAGATCATCAAGTCGATGATCAATGG
>Ga0075431_100002376_pt1 | contig 18097 bp, 15 predicted proteins | sample RhiMetdeltSRZDD5_FD_75297 | JGI IMG/M metagenome (GOLD analysis project Ga0075431, IMG submission 75297) | Populus rhizosphere microbial communities from Tennessee, USA - Rhizosphere MetaG P. deltoides SRZDD5 | ecosystem: Host-associated > Plants > Roots > Rhizosphere > Soil | place: USA... | reverse complement strand
CGAGGGCGGGGGACGAGAGCCTGAAGGCCGCGCCGGTCTATGCGCCGCGCCGGCGGCTAGACGAGACGCAGGCGGCGAGGAAGCCGGTGCTCAGCTACAATAATCCCGCGCCCGACGGCTCCTCGACCGGCCTCGGGGCGCATTTCGGCGGCGGCTGATGAGCTGGCCAGCCCTGTTCAACGCGACCAATGCGATTTCGCTGGTCGCCTGGGCGCTGCTGATCTTCGGTCCGCGGTCCCCAAGGATGGCGGCGATCGTGCTTTATTTCGGCGTTGGCCTGCTGTGCCTTGCCTATACGATCATGTTCGTCGTGCAGTTGGGCAGCATTTCCGAGGGCGACTTCACCGGCATCAAGGGGATTCGCGCCCTGTTCGCCGAAGACGGCGGCATCGTGATCGGCTGGACCCACTACCTCGCCTTCGACCTGTTCATCGGCCAATGGATCGCCAAGGACGCCGATCACAAGGGTTTCTCCCGTATCCTCCAGGCTCCAATCCTGCTGCTGACTATCTTTGCCGGGCCGATCGGTCTGCTGATCTGGCTGGCCATCCGCGAGCGGCGGGCAAGGGCGGCAGCGAGAGCCTGACATGGCCGAGCCCAGCTTCCCGCCCTATAATGTCGGCGACCTCGGCCGCGGCGTGAAGCGCCAGGCGCCGGCCGCGGCGCGCAATGTCGGCCCAATTGGCGACGTGCTGGCTGAGTGGCTGCCGGGTAGCGGCCTGGTGCTGGAAATTGCCAGTGGCACCGGCGAGCATGCCCTGGCCTTCGCCCGGCGCTTTCCGCATCTCGACTGGCAGCCGACCGACCCGGATCCCGAAGCGCTTGCCTCAATTGCCGCCTGGCAAGCAGAGGGACCAGCCAACCTTAGGCCGCCGCTCCACCTTGACGTCTGTGCCGGCGACTGGCCGGTCGGAAGCGCGGCCGCAATATTGTGCGTCAACATGGTCCACATTGCACCGTGGACAGCAGCACTTGGTTTGCTCGATGGAGCGGAACGCTGCCTTGGCGCAGGTGCGCCGCTGATGTTGTACGGGCCTTGGAAACAGGCCGACGTCCCGACGTCACCTTCCAACCAAGCCTTCGACATCAGCTTGCGGGATCGTGACCCGGAATGGGGCCTGAGGTTGGTCGAGGATTTTGCTGCAGAAGCCCGATTGCGCAGTTTCCGCCTGGTCGAGCGGCGGCCGATGCCATCGAACAATCTGATGCTTCGGCTTGAGGCAGAATGAGCCGCTTGGCGTTAAACGAAGCTTTACCGCTTTGGGCTAGGCTTTGCGCCATGGACGAGAGCAGCCCAACCCAGAATCGCAAGACGCGCCGGTCCAACGTGCTGATGGCCGCCAGCCTTGAGCTGTCGGGCACCTCACTGCCGGTCAAGCTGCGTAACCTCAGCGCCGACGGGGCGCTGGTCGAAGGTGACAAATTGCCGGTCGAAGGCGCGTCGATCCTGTTCCGCAAGGGCGACCTTAGCATGCCGGGCACTGTTGCCTGGGTGAACGGGCGTCAGGCGGGGGTTAACTTCGCCCAGAAGCTCAATCCCGAGCAACTGCTCCGTCATGTGCCGGCTCCCCGGCCGCGCGTTGCTCCGAGCTTCCGCCGTCCGGGCCTCAAGAAATTCACCGATAGCGACACCGGATACGGCGACGCCTGGCATTGGCGCTTCCCCAGCGCCACCGACTAATACCCAAATCCGATTGCTAGCTGGCGCTGCGCTGTGTCTCGCGCTGCTCGTGCAGCCATGCGACCAGCTCACCGAGCGGTAACAGCCGGTTGAAGGTGACGCCGGTGAAGCCATTGTCGCTCCAGCAGGCGATGCCTCGCTGCGGCTCCAGGCCGGGCAGCGTGATGATTACCTCCGCGCCCTGCCGGAATATGGTTTCGGCGCGGACCTTGAGGCCGCCCTGGGAAATGTCGCACGCCTGGACGCGCACCACATTTGCTCCCTCGCGGAGCACGGCGTGACTATTGGTCTCGATCCGCGGCATCCGGGGGCGGGGACCGTCCATCGTCGTGGACAGTATGTCGATGACGTCGATCGGCTCATCGAACGCGATCCCGGCATTCTGGTCGCGAGTCCAGCTGATCCGGCCGCTGATCGGTTGGCCGCTCTTCAATTCGACCGTGACGGGAGTGTCGTCGCTGATCGTACAATAAAGGCGGATCATCATGCCGCCGGCGGAGATGTTCTTGATGAGGCAGAGTTCGCGCCGGTCCTCAACCTGGATCGAACCGACGCGATAGAGGGTCATGTGGCGTTGGCCGTCACGGCGCTCGCCATCTCCGGCCGGCGCCGGCGGCGCGTCGGAAAGCGAGTAAAGCGTCGTTTCAACCGGCTGGATGTCCACTCGAATGCTCCACCGACACGCTGTACGGATCCGGAGAGGAGCCGAACATCTTGCCCAAGCTATCGTTGACCATATGGGCCAGCCCTTACCAATCAGTTGATGTCAGGTCCGTATTGGTCCCAGGCCGTTCGTCGAATGTATTTCGACGTTCACGGGTATGATTCTTGCGGCCAGCCGAAGCGAGGCGTAGCCTGCACATCAGGACCTGCCTTGGGGGACCTCAAGGTCCCTGGAGCGATGCTCATGCGAATTTCTCATTGGTTTGCGGCGGGACTGATCCTGGCCAGTATGCCGGCCGCTGCGCAAGTGCAGCAGGTCGATGCCGCCCTGCCTGCCACTATCGACAATACGACGATCACTGACGAAGTCGCGATCCGCACCGACAATGCGGACCGCATGACCGTTGCCGTGTCGGTGGGTGGAAAGGGGCCCTACCGCTTCCTGGTTGACACCGGATCGGAGCGAACTGTCATTTCCCGCGAACTTGCCAATCGGCTTCAGCTGGCCAGCGGCCGCTCTGCGATCCTGCACAGTGTCATGGGCGCGAACGACGTCAATACGGTCCACATTCCGCACCTGAGGGTGAGCGGCAACGTCATTTCGGTGATCGATGCCCCGGCCCTGGGAGCAGCCAATATCGGCGCCGACGGGATGCTCGGCATCGACAGCCTGCAGTCGCAGCGCGTGCTGTTCGACTTCAAGGCCAAGACGATGTCGATCACGCCGTCGGCACAGCCGCTCGAGCGGATGGACGGGGATACGATCGTGGTGCGCGCGCGATCACGGAACGGCCGGCTGATCTTCACCCAGGCCAAGATCGACGGGAAGCGCGTATCGGTCATCATCGATACCGGATCGCAGGTATCGATCGCGAACATGGCCATGCAGAAGTTGCTGGCAAAGCAGGGGCAGCATTTGCTGCCCGACGCCGTCACGATCGAATCCGTCACTGGCGAGAAAATGAGCGCGGGAATCGCGCGCGTTCCGGAGTTGGAGCTGGGCGGAGTGCAGCTCAAGGACCTGTCGGTGGTGTTTGCCGACGCACATATCTTCCGGCAGCTGGAGCTAGAGGATCGGCCGGCACTGTTGCTGGGCATGAATGCGATGAAGGCGTTCGATCGGATATCGATCGATTTCGCCGCCAAGAAGGTCCGCTTCGTCCTGCCGGGTACCAGCATGCGCGACGGCGTGCGGTTCGCGTCGGCCAGCTAAAAACGCGGCGCCGGAAAGCCCGGGCGAGGCTCCGAGCATTGTTGCCGGGCAGCCACAGGGCGCGCTGGAAGGGGCATTCGGCGCCAAATCGTGAGCTAAGGGGTTGAACTGTAACGGGCAGCTTGGGTTAATATAGGCTCCTGTAAGGAGCGGCTTGTGCATCAAACCCTGTTGAAGAGCGCGGCCCTGGTGGCCCTCACCCTGACGGCGCCGGGCATGGCGACTGCGCAAACTGCTGCCGGAACAACGGCCGCGCCGCCCCTCCCGTCGGCATCGACCGCCTATGACGACTATGCGCGCTTCTACGCCGCGAGCAAGAATGCGCCAATCTGGTTCCGCTCGGACCAAGCCGAGGCTGGGCCGGAGCTGGTCAACATCCTCCGCCATTCCGCGATCGAGGGTTTCGCCCGCGGTCCGGAGCTGGCCGCCGGCGTCGAGGCCGCGCTGGCCAAGGCGCAGACCGGCGATGCCGCCGCCCTTCTGGAAGCGGACAAGCAGCTTTCCAGGGCCTGGGTCGCCTATGTCCAGGCGATTAGCGCGCCGACGCCGGGCATGCTGTACGGCGAGAGGTGGGTGACGCCGACCGTTCCGACGACCTTCGCCGTTCTCGGCAAGGCGCTTCGTGCGCCCACACTCGTCGATCATCTGCGGAGCGTTGCGGCCGTTAATCCGATTTATGCCGCCCTGCGTGACTCGGCGCTCAAGGAGGCCGCGTTGCCCAACGGGGGCAATTCAGCGCGTTACGCCGCCAACCTGGAGCGCGCCCGTTCGATTCCGGCGACGGGCAAGTTCGTGCTGGTCGATGCCGCGACCGCGCGCCTGTGGATGTATGACAACGGCCGTCCGGTCGATTCCATGAAGGTCATTGTCGGCGACAAGGCCAAGCTGGGCCTGCCGACGCCGATGATCGCCAGCGTCATCTGGTACGCCACGCTCAATCCTTATTGGCATGTGCCCGATCACCTGGTGAAAAAGACGCTGGCGCCGAATGTCATCAAGCAGGGCGAAGGCTATCTCAAGAAGAACGGCTATGAGATCGTTTCGGACTGGAACGCGAGCCAGATCCTGCCGGCTTCCAGCGTCGACTGGAAGGCGGCGGCGGACGGGACCGCGCATGTGAAGATCCGCCAGTTGCCGGGGAAGACCAATTCGATGGGCAAGTTGAAGTTCAACTTCGCCAATCCCGAAGGCATTTATCTCCACGACACGCCGAACAAGGTGCTGTTCGCGCAAAGCAACCGTGCGCTCAGCAATGGCTGCATCCGGCTTGAGGATGCCCAGCGGCTTGGCCGTTGGCTGATGGGGCGCGATCCGACTACCATTTCGACCGCGCCGGAGCAGCATGTCTCGCTGCCGCAGGGCGTGCCGGTCTATGTCACTTACCTGACCGCCCAGCCGCATATCGGCGAGCAGGCGCTGGTCCGCGACATTTACGGATGGGATGCGCGTTCAACCGTGACGACGGCCGCGGCGATCCAGGCGGCGGGCGCGGGGTCCTAGATACCTATTATTCGTTACTTCGAGACTCAGACTTTCGAGCGTCCGCAACCGCTCGGACCGTGGTATCACGCGTTTGGTTTGTCCGTGCCACCAATCGTCAGTGCCTCGGTGTGTCCGATGCCCTTGCTGTAATCGAGCATCGACACATATTTGCACTCAGCCCGCATTATGGCCGTGTCGACCAGGTCCGGAGGCCCAAAGTCGGCGAGATTCGGGTGCCGCTCGAGAAGCAACGACCAAGCGTGCTCACGCTCGCTGGCTTCGGTAATTTCGGATGCGTGCGCACCGGCGTAGAAGGCCTTGATATCGCTGAGGTAGCTTGTCTCACCGCTAATTGCGACGGCGACGCGATTGTCGCGCGCGATATTCGCGAACTTCTGGCTTGCGCGAAATATCATGAAGTAGATGGTCCAACCTTGGTTGGCGTAGCCGACGATCGTCGTCTGCGGCCAACCATCCGGTCGCACGGTGGAGATCGCCATGGTCCGATGGCTCGCCAGAATCGTCAGCGCCGGTTCTTCCAAGGCAAATACTCCGATGTCGGGCACGGCCCGTTGCACATCAAAACAGCGATAGCTGGTGAGCCCTGCTGGATTCGAACCAGCGACCTACTGATTAAAAGTTCTCTGCTCACCGAAGGGCGGCGCGCGCTATCTCTCTGAAAATAGCTGAGGATAACTCCCGTCGTTCCCCTTGCGTTCCCGCGAATTCCCGTTACCGTGCTTACTGGGTGATTACTGGAAACGGGGTTGGGCATGCCGTCTGTCTCGATCACGAAGCGCACGGTTGACGCCTGCAAGGCGTCGAATCGCGAGCAATTCTACTGGGACTTGGACCTAAAAGGATTTGGGCTCAAGGTGTCGCCCGGCGGGGCCAAGTCCTACATCATCCAGTATCGGATGGGCGGCCGCGGTTCGCGCACCCGGCGCTACACGTTGGGCCAGCATGGCTCACCCTGGACGCCTGCTTCGGCCCGGACGGAAGCCGAGAAACTCCTGCAGGACGTTCGCAAGGGCATCGACGTCCTCCATGCCAAGCGCGACCGCGAGCGGCAGGCAAGGGACCTGGCGTTCAAGTCCTACATGACCATGTTCGTCGATGATTATCTCAAGGAGAATTGGCCGGCGTCCTGGGAGGATGCCAAGGCTGCGCTCGAGCGTCATGCCATCCCGGTCCTCAAAGACAAGCCACTGCCCGAGATCTCGCGGCACGACGTCAAGGCCGTGCTCGATCGTCTGAAGGGCAAGACCGCCACGCGTCGCAACCTCTACGCGGTCCTGCGGCGTCTGTTTCGTTGGGCGATCAGCGCCGGCGACATCGAACGCAGCCCGATTGAGGGAATGGAAGCGCCGTCACTGCCGGAAAAGCGGGACCGGGTGCTGTCCGATCGTGAGCTGTCCGAAGTGATAGTTGCTGCCGGCGACCTTGGCTATCCTTTTGGTCCGCTCCTGAAGCTGCTGATCCTTACCGGCCAACGGGTCGAGGAGCTCGGCCGGGCGGACTGGCGGGAATTCGATCGCAGCATCCGGGTCTGGAGGATCCCCAAGGAGCGGGCGAAGAACCGCATGGCGACGGAGATCCCGCTATCGCCGCCCGTCATCGAACAATTAGATGGCCTGGCTGTCGGCGACCGATGGCCCCGAAAGGGCTTACTCTTCACAACCACGGGCAAGACTCCAGTTTCCGGCTACTCGAGAGCAAAAGAACGGCTCGACAAGACCCTGGCGAACCGTGCCAAAAGCGCCGGGATCGACCCGCCACCCGCATGGCGGTTCCACGACCTTCGGCGGACGATGGCCACCGGCTTTCAGCGTCTCGGCATTCGTTTTGAAGTCACGGAGGCCGTGCTTAACCACGTCAGCGGGTCTAGAGCGGGTGTGGCGGGAATTTACCAGCGCCACGACTGGAAAGATGAAAAGCGAGCAGCACTCGACGCTTGGGCGGCGCACGTCCAGGCGCTTCTGGGTGCCAATAAGTCAGGGAACGTGGTGCAGTTGCGGAGGGCGTAGTGGCGTACAAAAGTACGATCACGGTCTATTACGGTGATCGCTCGACCAAGCTCGCACGGCTGCGCGTGGTCGACCAGCAATTCGACGAATTTATCGCCTCGGTTATGAACGGGCGCGGCTTATGGAACGAAGGCCCGCGCAACTTTCATGAGCAACTTGACGCTTGCATCGGCGTGCTAGGCGCGTTGGCGACCTTTGCCCTTCACGTGGGTATTCCTCGGTATGCCAAGGAGCGGTTGAATGACTTGCTCGTGGCTCTGGGCGAATTGAATAGTGGCCGAAACTCGACCCTCCTTAGGCCAGCTCCAGTCCATCCAGGCACATTCTCTCCCAGTGACCTGGGACAGCAGGCCACGGCTCAGGTTTGCGTCGATTTGCTCCGGACGTCAGGGGCGTCGGCTACCGAAGCTCGAACCAAAATCTCTAAATTGTTCGACAAGCATCAGCTTCCCAAGTTCAGCACCGCAAAGCTCCGTGCGCTACACTCGCGCCTTAAGGGACCTGGATGCTCGCTGGACGCAGCCTATGATATGTACGTCTCGGCCAAGGCTTTTGCAGATGAATCCTTGGCCGAGCGTGGGCTTGGATCCGGTCTTTCGATAGCACAGGCCGAGGAGGTTGCAGATCTTTTGATAGGATTTGCCAAACGGCGCGATCATCGTCGAAATTTCTATTTTGCCCCCCGCGAGGATAGCAGCGAAGCCCCCTAAAATTCCTCCTGTTACGTGGAAAGGAGGAATTGAGTGTTGTCACCTCTGCTGAGCACGGCTGACGCCGCGCCGCTCGCGGGCGTCACCCGCAAAACGCTGGAGAATTGGCGAACGCTTGGCCTCGGGCCATCGTTTATCAAGGCCGGTCGAAGAGTATTTTATGATCCAGCCGACATTGCCGCATGGCGCGAAGCCAATCGCTTTGCGAGCACCTCAGCCATGTGAGTTCAACGAGATCTCGGCTGGGGGGCTCGATACCTGGCGGCCGAGATAACAATGCCAAACCAGCGGGGTCCGGTCACATTGGCGAGCCCAGTCCGAAAGGTGGAGGGGCGACCGGCGGCGCGAAGGTAGCGTCGTAAGCAACCACCGAGTTTCTAGCGACCTTTCGTCTAGAAACACCTTTGTCGCTCGTCCCGGCTCCGAAGCCATGAACGAAGCGGGGATAGGTCGGACTGCCTCTGCCATTGGGCAGGGGTAGTTGTCCTATCCCTTGAGCGCTGAGCCCTCTCCAAAACCATGTATCAGGGAGTAGTTGGTTGTCACAGAAGCAAGTTGGTTCACGCGAGCGACTCTCTGAGGCGCTGAGGCAGTTCGGCGAGACGGCAATCGCTCGCCATCTGAAGCGGCCGGCGACGCCAGGCATCAAAGTTACGACCAATGCAGGTCGGTGGTGGTTTGATTCCCCTTACGATGCCCAGGATGAGGATCATTGGGTCGCATTGATGTTCGATGCCTTCGGAACCCGATCGCAATCGACTTTTTGCTGCTTCATGACCCAATTATCAGAGCTTTGTTCGAACGAGTGGAATGAGGAGACCAAATCTTGGCATCCGGCTGAAGACGAGCTGGTCGCTGCCGTGCAGATCGTTAGGAGCACGAAGCCAAGGACCGAAGCCGAAGCATGTCTGGCCGCACAAATGGTGGCGGTTCACCTCATGCAGATGAAGCTGTCGGCCCAGGCGTTGAAACACGGCTGGCCTGAGCCAAGGACATGCGCGATTGCTGCAAAACTGGCGCGAACCTACGCGATGCTGTTCGAGACAATGGCGAAGCTGAAAGGGAAGGGTTCACGTCAACGGATTATCGTCAAGAAATTCGCGCAGCACGAGCACAAGCATATTCACCTGTACCCGGGGGACCTCGAAAATGGTGACCGACCCCATGAACCAACGCGAGCACGACAAACTAATCCGCAGACGACTATACAACCTTCGGTCAGCCCCGCGCTGTCTTGCTCGAACTCGGCGGAACACCGCTTGTCAAATGCCAGCATTGAGGGGCCGAGGAAGATGCCGACTCCACGGAGGAGCTAAGGGCTCGGGCGGACCGGCTGGCTGTGCAAACGGCTCATTCAAACATGGTGGCTGGACCGCAGAGGCAATCGAGGCTCGGCGGCGCGGTAGGGCACTTCTGAAAAAATTGGGCCACCGGGCCCGCACTTAAGGTGGACACATCGCAGCTCGGCATACTGAAGGTGAGACGCGGGCAATTCATGACAAAAACACGGAAATGTCATGAGTCGTATGGCCAGATTGCGCCCATCGTCGCCGTTCAGCGGTGAGTCTACCAATCCCCAAAAGCAGTCACTGGAGCGCCTAGCCGACCAAGGACGGCGAAACCTTCAGCATTAGCTACCAGCACTGCCACTGACCGGTCGCGTCGTCATGCTCCCCATCAGCCTTGCGCCCACAGCAGGCCTTTGCCTGTGGCTGATCCGCATTTTTGCAGACATTTCTTTTACCAACTCTATAGTTGAGGCAGATTAACCGACCAGCGAGAGGAAATGGCAACCGCGCCTGAAGAACAGACTGACGCCTTCTCTTTCATAAAAGGACAAGAAGATGTCGTAGCGCCAAAAGAGGGAGCTTCTTTCGACTGGAAAGCAGCGGCTTCGGTCGTACGCGACCACTTGCGGGATGCAATGAATGCGCAGCACGTCGCGTTTTTGCTGGGCTCCGGCTGTTCGTCGTTGGTCCGCGATGGCAGCCAACTCGGCATCCCCACCATGGGACCTATGGCTCAGGCATACTTGACCCAGGTAGGCCCCGACGCAGCAAGTCCTTACATTACCGACGTCGAACGACAAACGCTGCTAAACTTCTTCGGGCTAAATGTGGGAGCCAATCAGTTCCTGGGGAATCTCGAGCGCCTCATGGAGGCTCTCTATGGAGCGAAGTTTGCGCTCCGAGATACCGCAGAACAGAGCGCGCAGAATCTGAGCGCCTTGGTGGATGGCGTCATCGCCAAGATCGCGCGCCATGTGCTGAGTTGCTGCACGACGGGGCCTTTCGCACAAGCTGACCGTAGTGTGCTGAACCTCTATCAGGCATTTTACCAGAAGCTGATGCTTCGGGATCGCTCGCTGCCAAGGCCGTGGATATTCACGACGAACTACGACCTGTTCAGCGAAACAGCGATGGATCGGCGCGGCATCCCTTACTGCAACGGATTCCAGGGCGTCATCGAGCGCCGGTTCAATCCTTCCGTGTTTCGATACGCGCTTGCAGAGCAGCTCGACATCACCAGCCGCAAATGGAATGCGGTCGACAGTTTTGTCTATCTTTGCAAGCTTCATGGCTCTGTAAATTGGATCGAGGATGGACAGACATTGTTCCCAGTGCGGGAGCTTCAGGGCGCGCCGACGGACGCAGCGGCCCGCGTGCTGGTCTATCCAACGCCTGCCAAGCAAAGCGCCAGCTTTGCGTTCCCTTATTCAGACCTATTTCGAGAATTCCAAAGCCGCATCGTTCGCGATCAATCCGTGCTCGTCGTCATTGGCTACAGCTTCGGCGACGAGCACATAAACAACATCATTTTTCAGGCGCTCACGATACCTAATTTTCGGCTGGTTGCGTTCCTACCGCCCGGGGCCGATGGCGTACCGGCGCAGCTGCGAGACCTGAAAGACCCACGTATTTGGCTTATTGGTGGTGGCGGACCGAGCCCCCATTCCCACGCCCACCATTTCGATACCTTCGTCGAGCATTTCATGCCGAACCTGCCGGGAAAGAACATCGAAGAGGCAATCGAGAAGGTTGTGCAAGGGTTGCTTGTAAAGTCCGCGACGCCCGCTGGAGGCGATGGTGACTGACGATCGCCACCGCGCAATCGGTAAGGTTGTTTCCGTTGCGGCAGACCGATTTTCGGTCGAACTTCACCGCGGCAGCGACAACTTCACATCCGTTGGTTTTGACGACATCCACTATGTGGCCGCACTGGGGTCGTTTGTCGTCATCCCCGCTCATGCTGAGTATGTGGTCGCAGAAGTCGTAGGCCTTTGGGAAAAGGACCCGACATCCGGGAGAGCGACAGCCGAATCGTCAGCGAGCTTGGACAAGGCGGGGTCCTCCAAATTCCTCGAACTCGTGCCTGTAGGCATGCTCCCGCAGGATAAGGATGGCCCATTCCGGTTCGGAGTCTCAGTTTTTCCATCGCTGTATGCTGACGCGCTTTACGTACTTGATCAGGAGCTCGACAGGATATTCGAGGTCGCTGACTGGGTCGAAAAGCTCCCTCCAGATGGAGCCACAACTCGCCTTAGGGCGCTCACTATCGGCAAATCTGTCGTGTTCAAAGATTACGACGTGAAAGCACGCGTTGATGACCTGTTCGGCGGTCACGTCGCTGTGCTCGGGAACACCGGCAGCGGGAAGTCCTGCACTGTCGCCAGCGTGGTTCAGTCGCTCTTCGAGAAGAAGGACGAGTTGGCGGCGCGAGGTGCAACCTTCGTTTTTCTAGACGTGAATGGCGAATACCGAGCGGCATTCTCCAAGCTACCCGACCTGATCCGGCGCTCTTACTGTCATGTTGCGGTAGACCCGCAAAGCGCGCCACCCGCGCCATTGGATGCGCATGAACGCACTAGTACTTTCCGGCTGCCACACTGGTTCATGTCCGTCGAAGAATGGGAACTCCTTCTTCGTGCCAGCGAGCGAACCCAACAGCCGGTGCTTCGCATGGCCTTGGGCTTGGCGACGATGTTCTCAGCTGGCGCCAATGCAACTCAGCTGGCCGAGCTGAAAAATCACATCCTGGCCTCTTGCATCAGCCACGTTCTGGCTGGTGATGCATCAAGCCCATCGAAAAGCGACCGCATCAAGGGCATCTTGGCCCGATTTTCGACGCAGGAGCTTAACAACCCAGCCGTTGCCGACATGGTCCACATTCATTTCGGCAACATGGTGGATGCTGACGGATTGGGAACCCTGATCGCGCCGCTCATTCTCGAGAACGTGACGATTCCAAATTACACGAACGCGACTTTTAATTTCGCGGACCTTGGGGCAGCGCTAGACCTCGCACTGCTCTATGAGGAAGCTCACGGAAACAACCACATCAGAGACTACTGCTCTCAGATGATGACGCGCTTTAACTGGATTCGTGACCGAGAGGAGTTTGCGTTCCTCCGGGTTCCAGCGGAAAGTCTTCGTCCGGAAGAGCGTTCGATCGGCGTTTTTGTTGAAAGCCTTCTCGGTTTAGTTCGCCAAGAAACGCAGCTTCATAAGGCAGCGCAGATCATCGTTCTCGATATGAACGAAGCTGCCGACGAGGTCGTAGAAGTCGTGTCGGCGGTTGTCACTCGACTTATATTCGAGCGCCTTCGCAAAGCCGAGCCACGCAACCGATTGCCGATCCACTTGGTGCTGGAAGAAGCCCATCGCTACATCGCCGAGCGGCCCTCCAGGTACGCAATCGATGCGAGCCAGATTTTCGAGCGCGTCGCGAAGGAGGGGCGGAAATATGGGGCGTTCCTGATTGTTGCGTCGCAACGCCCAAGCGAACTTTCAAAGACTGTCCTGTCGCAGTGCTCCAATTTCGTCATCCATCGCATTCAGAATCCGGATGACCTGGCGCATATTCGCCAGATGACGCCGTTCGTGTCCGACAGCGTAATGAAGCGGCTCCCGTCGCTGCCTAAGCAGCATGCGCTGGTTTTCGGAAACGCGGTGAACCTACCGACCACCTTCAAGGTGCGGGACGTCGACCCCAAACCAAAGAGTGATGACGCAGACATTCGCCGCTTATGGTTCAAGGCGGCGACGGAGCCGGTTGAGCTAACGCTGTCCGGGCCGGACGCTCTGGCCGCTATTGATGCGATGCTAAACGGGTAGTGCCCCCAATCGGTCGCTAGGGGGCTGGAAGCGGTCGGCGCAATCGGCCAAAGTACGGCATTGGTCGGGGCTACGATTTTGCGGCCATGAAAGACCGATGCCACTGAAACTGGGCGTCAGTCGCGCAGGCCGCAGTGCCGACAAAGCGCTCATAAAAACTAGGCTTCGCTTGAAAGGGGGGATTAGCTGCGACCGTTAGCGTTCGCGGTTCATCTGACGAAGCCTCCAGAATTGAGGCTCGGCTCCGATCGCCGCGTCGGCCGCGATCAACGTAGCGAGAGCCGACGCGAGATCGATAGGCGCCGGAGCATTCGGATCGACGAGCGCCGCAATGAGCTCGAGGCTCGCCCTCGGAAAGGCAGTGAGTACCTCCTCGTCGAGACCGAGCCCATAATCAATGTCACTGACTTCGATCGGTACCACCAGGCCGAGCACGACCCCAGTTGCCCTCGCAAAGGCCGTGCCTGAAAGGGACGGCAGCCGGGCGAGGTTGCGGGTGACCTCTGGCGTACGTGCAGCAACATCGTTGGGCCAATAGTTGAGCAGGAATGGCTCGATCATGCGGCCCCAGATCTCCGCAGGGTCGTCATCCTTTCCATGATGGCGGAGGACGGACCCGAGTTCCCAGGCCAGCGCCGCAAGTAGGTCGTCTGGCATTCGCGTGAGTGCTCGCCGCGCTTCGAGCTTGCTCAACTCGAAGGTCGTTGGTTTATCCATGGTGGCGATCGCCGCTGTCAGCAGCGCGCCCGCAAGTTCTGTTCCGGCGCGCCCGGAGATGTCGGGTTCTTCAAGCGTCCGAAGTAGCGCGGGCTTGAGCCGGTTGAAGATGCGCGCATAGCGGGTGCATCCCGCCTGGGCCGCAATGATCACCAGTTCCCCGGCCATCCCAGGTGAGTCGAGCATCGGAGCAAACAGATGGTCCTCGGACCACTCGGGAGCCAGGTAGTCGAGCATGGCAATGCTCTGTGCGAGTGCGCCGCGGGCAAGCCAACCGGCATCGCCCTCAAGACCAATCAACGCTGAAAAACGCGGCGCCAGCCGTGGACTCAACCCCGACCCGGCAGCGCGGCGCGCGAGCCACTGTACGTTCATCAAGGCTTTGGCGAGCTCGGCCACCGGATGAACCACAATCCGCTCGCTGAGGGGCTTGGTGTGGGCATCATCATCATCGACCTTGACGGCGAGGGGGAGCAGTCGGTCCCAAAGCTTGAGCAGGCGATGGCGAACGCCCGCCGTGCGCATGTTGGCCTCAATGATGTTGATCAACGGGTAAAGCAGCTCGGCAAGAGGTTCGTCCGCGAATATCAGGACGAGATCGAGCACCGACGAAAGCGGAGGCGTCTCAGGCGGATCCGGTCGGGCTTGCCGATACCCGAAGTGATACAGCAGAGGCTGCCAGTTCTCCGGTGCGATCTCGCCCCGCGCAGCAGCATTAGCCAGCGCCTCATAGGCGCGCACCGGCTCGTTCTCGGCGAACGCACGCCACAGATCCCGCTGATCGAACGGGTTGAGCTGCTCGAAGCGCTCGGCGGTTGCGATTAGCTCGTCGGCGGGAACGCCGGCAAGGACGCGTGTGTTTGCCGAGTAGCCAAACCCGGACCAACTGGGACTGACAAGGTTGGCGTAAAGCGGCATGGTCGCTGGTAGGTCCGCAAATGCCCGTTGCAAGCGCCGCAGAGCGGTTGCTGTGGAGCGTGAAAGCCTTCCACCAGCGGTCGTGATCCGGACCAGTTCGCGAACAGTGTAGAAAGCCTTAAGATAGTCGCGCCGGCCATCGCGCGCGAAGCTTCTGGTGAAATCCGCAAGCGGACCGCCCAAGATTGCCCGTTCGATGGCAGCGCGCGTGTCGGGACGCAGCCGCGCCCAGGAGCGGCAGTAGAAACGTACGATTTCGGGATTGTTATCTCCGAACCAGTACCGGGCACGGGTCACCCGCCGAAGGTATGATTCGATGGCATCGAAGGCCTCGCCTTTGCATTCTAGCGCCGCCCAAGCCCCCATTCTTCGCAAGATCATGAGGTCGCGCCGGCCCCAGTCTCCGGCCAAGCGGGCGGCGGCGGCTCGATCCAGCCCATAAAGCTGGGTCCAGAGCGCGGTCATCAACCTGACTATTGGCGCGAAGCGGTTGTTATATTGATCAGGCGGATTGAGCCGCCAGTTCGAGCCATGCCGGTCGCCCGCCTCGACCAAGGGTTCGCCGGGATCGGGGTCGTGGACGAGCTTGACGTCCATGTTGAGGAGGTCGCCATCGCGGCCCAACAGCCCGGTATCGGCAGCAAGATCGAGCGTGTCGCCAAGCCTTCGATCGAGCGCCTTCAGCAGCCGCAGCACGGATGCGGCGTCGCCAGGCACGGCCTTCAGCAGATCCCGCCAGTCCCGGTCGGACGAGCGAAACTCGAACCGCGCCAGCGCATGGATGTTGACCGGCGCTTGCGTCCGCTCCGTCTCCGGCCAGCGGAACGCCTTGCCGACCAAGAGCCTGGGTGTCACCGTGTCGACGACCCGAACGATATGTGCGCTGGTCAACGATCCGAGTGGCTCGCGCCGGCTCAGTCGAACGGGTAGGTCGTTATGTTGCCGACCGCTGGCTTGAACGAACAGGCGCCAGAAGCCGTCGTACGGCGCCGTCAGCGGCGGATCGCGGAGGTATATAATCCTGGCGATTGCAGTCGCCAGCAACGCTTGCTGATGAGGGCTGAGGGCAGCCGCATATTCTGCCGCTTCCACCTGTTCCAGACGGTCGGCAAACCAGACCTGATAGACCCAATCGTCGACCTTGTGCTCGTCGGTGGCTAGCGCCTCGATCCATCCTGGATCCGAAGCGGCGCGAGCGACAGCCTGGATAGTCGACACGTCATGGGCGAGGAACGCGAGCTCGCTTCTGTGCTCGGGGCTGGATTCCGCGAACCGCCGGGCCGTGATGCTGGCGATGCGGGGCGCTGCCCACCCGCCCGGGTCTCGCACCGACGCGGCCCATTCGCGTAGCGTATGGTACAAGGGCTCGTGGGTCGCGCCTGGTTCGTAGATGATCGGATAAAGGCCCTTGGCACGCCATAATTCGCGCGTGCTTCCTTCATTGCCCAGCTCGTCCGGGACGAACGCATAGGCGGGTTTGAGGTCGGGAAAATTGAGACGCCCCTCTTCGGTCGCCTCGAGCATATAACGGATGGGCGGGTCGTCAGCGCTGTAGCCGATGAGCACGACCGTGTAGCGGCGGAGGAGATCGTAGATGGTGCGGGAGGCCCAGCCATTGCGCATATAGGCCTCGCCAAAGTTCGGTGCCGTCAGGACGAGATCGGTGCGCTCGAGGCCCAGGTTCTTGTCCTCTAGCCGGCCGTGAATGTGGAGGATGCCGCTGAATTCGTGCGACCCGACAGGCGGCATCCCCGGTCCTGCGCTGCTTGGCAGGCCGCGCCCGGTCGCCCTGGCCCAGGCACGCTCGAACAAGGTATCGAAATTAGTGGTAACAAGCCGGGGGCGGCCATCGACGCCGCGGGAGAGATCGAGCAGGTCCTGCTGTGCGTCGAGCTTCACTCGACGCGGTATGCGAAGCAGCGCGGCGGCCGTATCCCGAACGCTGTTGGTGGGCTGCCGCCACGCGGCTCCCTTGTACACTAGCCGGTGCTCTAGAAGGCCGAGGAGTCGGTCATATTGCCTATTGCTAAATGCGTCGGCCTCAGCCGCGCTTGCGAGACTCGCCGGCTCGCCAGGCAGCGCCTGACCAACCTTGGCGTAGATTTGCTCGGCGAGCTCTCCGAACATCGGCAGTCCGGCGGGGCGGGAAAATCCGGCACCCACGACGAACAAAACATCCCCGCGTCGTAGCGCGCGAATCAGTGGAACCGGTACGTCAGGGCCGCCGTCGATGAAACGCATATGTGCGCGAGGCTACCATGAAGGTTGCGATAATCACGAGCCTTGCGGCGTGCCATCTCAATGCGGCACCTCTGAGTCCCGATCTGCGGCGAAGCTAAGCGCGCGCCGCCTGAACAAGCGAACGGCGGTAATAGGCATGCGTCGCCAGAGAGCGGACTGACTGCTTACGGCCATTTCCGGCCGCACGCACTCATGACAATTTCATGCTTTTGTCATGAGTTGATCGTCCGCGCCGTCTAGTCGCAGCAGCAAGTTGCGCACAGACGAAGGATGCCAAATCCCGCCGCGAGCAGTCACGATCCCGCGTTTGTTCATTTCTCTGGCGATGGCCGCGAGAGATGTGCTTCCCGCGGCCCGAATGTCTTGGACAGTCTCAGCATAGTCAAAGGCACGCTGTGAGGCATTGTGCCGCACCGTTTCCAGGGCCGCTGATGTGCCTTTGGCGGCTCTTCTAATAGCCTCTGCGCCATTTGGATTTCCCAACCTTGTCCCGCGGGCTTTTGCTGACGCTAACGCGGCTTTCGTGCGTTCCGATATCAACCCGCGTTCTCGTTGAGCAACGGCCGCAAGGATGTGGATGGTGAATTCATCTGCCTCTGGCATATCAGCTGCCGTGAACTTAGCCCCGCTTTCCTGTAGCGCTGCCAGGAACGCGACATTGCGCGAAAGCCGATCCAGCTTTGCAATGACTAAGCGCGCGCCACTAACCTTAGCACGCTTTAGAGCTGCGCTGAGTTGCGGCCGATCGTTGCGCTTTCCACTCTCGATCTCTGTGAACTCTGAGATGATGTCCCAGCTTCGTTGCTGGCACAGTCTCACAACAGCTTCTTGTTGGGCCTGTAAACCGAGTCCTGATCGTCCTTGGGCTTCCGTGGAAACACGGTAATAAGCAACAACGCGGTGCATAGCAGCTTCCTTACAGAACTGACTAACGAACATTAGACGGATTTGTAGGGATATACAACGTAAAGCTAATGGCCGCTTTCGACCCATTCCGGTCATAACGAATGCGGGCCCCAGCCGTAATGACAGGGTGCGCAAACTGCGATAGCGCTCAACAATGACAACCGAATACATTCTCGATGGCACTCGAATCACATCGCTTGAGGCATTTTACGAGCAGATCAGCGACACGCTGATCCCCGGTGCGGATTGGGGCCGGAATCTCGATTCTTTTGATGAAGTCTTGCGCGGTTATTTTGGGACACCGCGAACGGGCTTCACTCTCCGATGGACTCACTCGGAAGTGTCCAGAGCGCACCTTGGCTATACCGAAACCACAAGGCAGCTAGAGATTCGATTGAAGCACTGCCATCCAACGTATCGGGACA
>Ga0075431_100002375_pt1 | contig 18097 bp, 12 predicted proteins | sample RhiMetdeltSRZDD5_FD_75297 | JGI IMG/M metagenome (GOLD analysis project Ga0075431, IMG submission 75297) | Populus rhizosphere microbial communities from Tennessee, USA - Rhizosphere MetaG P. deltoides SRZDD5 | ecosystem: Host-associated > Plants > Roots > Rhizosphere > Soil | place: USA... | reverse complement strand
CCACCGGGTTCCTGAACTGGAAGACTTTCGATGAGACGGATCTCGACTACACACCGCTCCCTCTCATCAGACGCAGCAACACGGAGGAGAGCTTTCAATTCACGCAGGAGGTCCGCGTCGGGTCGGCTGCGAATGCACCTTGGCGCGCTTCTGCCAACGTGCCCATCAGATGGCAGGCCGGCGTGTTCCTGTTCACGCAGAACTACGAGCAGGATGCGATTAACTCGCTCTCCCCGTTCGTGCTTTCTCCGCTGGTGAGCTTTCCGGTGGCACAGCATTCGCCGCAGGCCACGCTCGATGACACCGGAATCGGCATCTACGGGCAGGCGACCGCGACCTTCGACGACCGGCTTGATGTCACCGCTGGCGCTCGCGTCGATCACGAGAGCAAAGAGGCATCGCTCAATACGTTCTTCGCGCCGGCGATTTCGCCTGCCCGCCTCGTCGAAGCCGAGGAGGGTTTTTCCAACGTATCGCCCCAGTTCTCCGTGGCATACCGGGTCGACCCAGCCGCCATGGTGTACGGCGTCGTCGCGCGTGGATTCAAAGCAGGCGGATTCAACGCAGCTTCACCGCCTGGTTTTGAGTCGTACGCCGAAGAACAGACGTGGAACCTCGAGGGCGGCGTGAAAACGACGTGGATGGGTGGCCGTGTAATGGCGAACGCGGCAGTCTTTCGTATTGATTGGGACGATTTGCAGCTCAACTTGCCGGATCCGTTCGTCCCTGCGCAGTTCTATATCGCGAACGTCGGGCGCGCGCTCAGCCAGGGAGTGGAGCTCGACCTCAACGCGCGTGTGCAACCCGGTATCGATGTATTCGCGGCCTTTGGGTACACGGACGCCACATTCAAGGCGGGCAGCATCTCCAGCGGGGTGAACGTGGCCGGTAACGAGATCCCCAACACGCCCGACTATACCGCCACGTTCGGCACACAGTTTTCGCGAGCCGTTCGAGCGGATGCGACGGTATATGGACGCGTCGATGTCACCTTTTACGGCGCGTTCCAGTACGACGACCTGAACAGGGCCGGGCAGGACAACTATTCGCTGACCAACTTTCGCGCCGGCCTCCAGAGGGGGCGTCTGTACGCCGAGGGATGGATAAGAAACGCCTTCGACACGCACTACGTTCCAGTAGCGTTCGCGTTCGATCCCCAGCTGGCCCGATCGGGGTTCCTGGGGGAGAGCGGCGCGCCGCGTACGTACGGCCTGAACATCGGGGTGCGTTTTTGAATTGACGAATTTACGGATTTACGAATCGACGAATTTTTGACTCGACCACAAAAGAGGAACCACGAATGGGCGTTACAAGCCACAGAGACGCAGAGTCACAGAGAAAACCTTTGGGCCGTTTGAGCCTCTGTGTCTCTGTGACTCTGTGGCCCGTGGTGATCTTCGCGCTCCTCGTGTCGTTCGTGGTTTCGCTCGCAGCCCAGGCGCCGGTGTCCAGCGACTGGCCACAGTGGCGTGGCCCTGGGCGCTCGGGACTGTCGCCCGAAACGGGTCTCCTGCGTGAGTGGCCGGCATCCGGGCCGCCGCGCGTGTGGTCCACCGCCAACCTGGGCGCGGGATTCGGTTCGATCGCCGTGCGCGGCGATCGGGTTTACGTGCAGGGAATGCGGAACTCGCAGAGTGTCGTGTCGGCGCTCAGTCGAATGGACGGCAAGCTCCTGTGGGTGCACAACATCGGCAGGGCGGTCGAGAACTATCAGGGTCCTGGCCCGAGAGGCACGCCAACCGTGGACGACGATCGCCTGTACGTGCTCACCGAGAACGGCGATCTCGCCTGTCTGCGCGTCCAGGACGGGACCGTCGTGTGGCAGCGCAACATCCTGCAGGATTTCGGCGGCCGCAACATCGGGTGGCTGATCAGCGAGTCGCCGCTCGTGGACGGCAACCAGGTTGTGGTCACGCCGGGCGGGCGTGGCGCCGGCATGGCCGCGCTCGACAAGATGACCGGCAAGACGATCTGGACCAGCAAGGAATTGAGCGACCAGGCCGGCTACGCGTCGCCTATCGTCGCGGACGTCCAGGGAGTTCGCACCATCATGACGTTGACGTCCGAAGCAGGCGTCGGTGTGCGCGCGTCGGACGGAAAGCTGATGTGGCGCCACCAGGCGGTCGCCAACGACACCGCCAACATCGCGACGCCCGTGTTCGCCGACAACAAGGTGTTCTACTCGTCGAACTACGGCACCGGCGGCGCGCTGCTCGCGCTTCGCGCGGACGCGGGGGAAGTGCGGGCACAGGAGGTCTACTTCACACGCGAGATGCAGAATCACCATGGCGGCCTCGTGCTCGTGAACGGCTATCTATATGGCTTCAACAATTCGATCCTGACGTGCCTGGAATTCGCGACTGGGAAGGTGATGTGGCGCCACCGGAGCGTCGGCAAGGGGTCGCTCGCCTACGCCGACGGGCGGCTGTACCTGGTCAGCGAGAACAACGTCGTTGGCCTCGCCGAGGCGACACCGGCCGGCTACCGCGAATTGGGGCGCTTTACGATTGCCGATCAGGGCTGGCCGTCATGGGCTCATCCCGTCGTAAGCGGTGGGCGTCTCTACGTGCGGAATCAGGGTATTCTTACCGCGTATAACGTCCGGGCGAACTAGCTGTAGTTGGTAGCCGGAGGCCTTCAGGCCTCCGAGTGGCGGGCTACCAAGCACCAATCACCAAACGTAAAGAGGAGACAGTATGCGGCGTGCATTGTTCGTGATCGCGTTGGTTGGCGCCCTGGCGACGGTGATGGAGGCGCAGCAGGCCGCGACCGATGTGACGCAGTGGCGCGGCGCCAATCGCGACGGGGTTGTGACCGGCTTCACGCCGCCGGCAACCTGGCCCGAGAACCTCACCCAGCGCTGGAAGGTCGACATCGGAACCGGCTATGCGACGCCGCTCGTGGTGGGCAACCGTGTGTATGTGTTCTCGCGACAAGGCGAAGACGAGGTGATGAGCGCTGTCGACGCCGCCAGCGGAAAAGTGCTGTGGCGCACGGCGTATCCCGCGTCGTTCGAAATGAGCAGCGCCTCGAAGGTGCACGGGCCGGGGCCGAAGTCGACGCCTGTATTCGCCAACGGGCGCCTTTATGCGATCGGGATGGCCGGCGCTGTCACGGCGTACGATGCGGCCAGCGGCAAGCAGCTCTGGCAGAAGCCGGGCTCGACGCCGCTCCCGATGTACACGTCGCACTCCTTTTCGCCGATCGTCGACCGCGGTCTCGTGATCTTCCATGTCGGCGGCCACGATAAAGGGGCGATCACGGCTTTCGACCTGAACACCGGCGCGGAGAAATGGAGCTGGAACGGCGACGGTCCGGGTTACGGCTCGCCGATCATTGCGGACTTCGGCGGGGTGCGGCAGCTCGTCACGATCACGCAGTCGAAGCTCGTCGGGGTCGATGTGGCCACGGGCGCGCTGCTATGGGAGAGGCCGTTCGCCAGCTCGAATTTCACCAATTCAATCACGCCGCTGCGCTTCGGCCAGTCGGTCGTCGTCTGGAACAACAATGGGCCGATGCGCGCGGTGACCATCGCCCGGCGCGACAACAAGTGGGTCGCAGAGGAGACGTGGACCAGCGACGACGCGCCCAACCGGTTGAGCAATACGGTGCTCGACGGCGACGTGATGTTCGGCATGACCCAGCGGAACATGGGTCAGTACTACGCGGTGGACTTGAAGACCGGGAAGACGCTGTGGGCGTCGGAGGGGAGGCAGGCGGCTAATGTCGCGGTGGAGCGCGCCGGCGACATCATCTTCAGCATGGAGAACGACGGCGAGCTCGTGATCTTCCGCGCGAGCCGCACCGGATTCGAGCTGGTCAAGCGCTACCGGGTCGCTCCCGAAGAGATGTACTCCACCTGGGCGCAGCCAGCGATTTCCGGCAACCGGATCTTCGTCAGGGACGCGTCGACGCTCGCGCTCTGGACGTTGAACTGAGAAGCCTGTCGTTCACGCTTCTCAGTTCTAAGTTCTCGGTTCGTGTTCAGGTTCGACCCGAACTCTGAACTGGAACCGAACGTGAACACGAACAGAGAAGAAAGAACCCAGAAGTGTGAACGACTGCGTTCATGGGCCGCCGAGTATCTGCTTCGCAATGGTCTGCAGCTGCAGGTTGGACGTGCCCTCGTAGATCTGCCCAATCTTCGCGTCGCGGTACAGCTTCTCCACCGGGTAGTCCTTGACGAATCCGTACCCGCCGTACAGATTCACCGCCAGCGACGTGACGCGCTCGGCCACTTCGGACGAGAAGAGTTTGCACATGGCGGCCTCCTTCACGAACGGCTCGCCCGAGTCGCGCAGCCGCGCCGCGTTGTAGACCATGAGGCGGGCTGCTTCGAGCTCGGTAGCCGCGCGTGCCAGTTCAAATTGCACGCCCTGAAATTCCGCGATCGCCTTGCCAAACTGCTTGCGATCCTTCGTGTAATGGACCGCGTGATCGAGCGCGCCCTGCGCGAGGCCGATCATCTGCGCGCCGATGCCGATTCGTCCTTCATTGAGCGTCTCGATCGCCACCTTGTATCCTTTGCCGAGCTCACCGAGCACGTTGCGTCGGGGCACGCGGCAATCCTCGAGAAGGATCTCGCACGTGCTGCTGGCTCGGATACCGAGCTTGTCCTCCTTCTTGCCGACGACCAACCCTGGAAACCCGCGCTCTACGACAAACGCCGTGATGCCACGGTAACCTGCTGCGGGATTGACCGTCACAAATATGATGAAGACCTCCGCTTCAGCGGCGTTCGTAATCCACAGTTTCCGCCCACTGAGCACAAAATCGTCGCCTCGCTCGGACGCGCGCGTTGCCAGCGCAAACGCGTCGCTTCCCGACCCTGCTTCGGAGAGCGCATAGGCGCCAACCGCACCGCCTGCGAGCCGCGGAAGGTATTGTTCCTTCAGGTCGGACGACGCGTAGCGAATCAGTGCATTGATTACCAGTGTGTTCTGGACGTCGACCAGGACGGCAACCGAAGGGTCGACCCGCGACAGCGCTTCAACCGCCAACACCGCGTGGAAGAACCCGGCGCCCGGTCCTCCTTGCGCTTCGGGGACCTCGATGGCCATCACACCAAGCTCGAACAGCTTGTCGATGAGCTGGCGTGGAATCTTCGCCTGCTCATCCATCTCCCGCACGCTGGGACGGATCTCGCGGTCGGCAAAGTTGTACACGCTGTCCCGGAACAGCGCCTCGTCCTCCCGGAGGGCGGTCAGTCCCGGGAGAGTTTCAGCCTGTCGCACGTTCGTCTGTTGTGAATCCGTCAGAATTCATAGCGGGCACGGGAGATGCAGCGAGCAAATCTCCGTGTCGTTGAGTTTCAGGTGGTATTATCCCGGAAAAGGCGGAGCATCACAGGTATGAGCCGAGCATCATTCGCCGTGTTCCTCGCGGTTTCGCTCGCTGTGATACAGGCCGGGACCGTCCGGCCGGCCGCGCAGGCTGGTCCGACACCGCAGGCCGGTGCGACGCAGGATGCCGGTCAGCAGCCCGCTGCCGCTCAGCCTCCTGCCCAGGGAGACGCTGCGCAGCAGCCACAGCCAACCTTCCGCGCCGGCGTCAATTTCGTCCGTGTGGACGTGATCGTCCACGATGGCAAGGGACAGCCGGTCTCCGATCTGACGCAGGCCGACTTCGAGGTGCTCGAGGACGGCAAGCCGCAGACGATCGAGCAATTCCGTCTCATCCGCGTGGACGGGAATCCACGTCCCGGTGATCCGCCGCCCCGCGAGCTTCGCAACCGTATCGACGAAGAGATCGAGATCTCACGCGACGACGTGCGCCTGTTCGTGTTCTTTTTCGACGACTACCATGTGCGGCTCGGCAACTCACTCGCGGTGAAGGAACCACTCATCCGGTTCGTTCAAACCCAGCTCCGGCCCAACGACGTCGTTGGCATCATGTACCCCTTGACGCCGCTCGACGGCATCTCGTTCACCAGAAACACGGCGTCTGTAGTGAGCGCCATCGAACGGTTCGAGGGGCGCAAGTTCGACTACCGGCCGCGCAACTTATTTGAAGAGCAGTACGCCCGTGCGCCGTCCGAGGCCGTGGAGCAGATTCGAAATCAGGTGGTCATGACCGCGCTTCGAGGTCTGGCCACGCGGCTCGGCGGGCTGCGTGAAGGACGCAAGGCCATCATATACGTCAGCGAAGGGCTGACGGTGATGCTGCCGCCGCAGATGCGGAATAGCGACGCGTCGCTCGGCGGCCTGGATCCCCGGAACCCTGCGAGAGGAAATCCGATGGCGGGCGAAAACAACCCGCGCGAAGAAACGGCGGCGTGGTTTGCGCAGTCGGACCTGTACTCGCAGCTTCGGGACGTGTTCACGGCGGCAAACCGGAACAACGCGGCGATCTACACTCTCGATCCGCGCGGCCTTGCGCCATTTGAATACGGCATAGACGAGGCAGTCGGGCCCAACCAGGATCGCCGTGCGCTGCAAATGACGCAGGATACGTTGCGCTCGATCGCCGACGAGACGGATGCGCGGGCGATCGTAAATCAGAACGATCTGGCTCCCGGGCTTGCGCAGATCGTCCGCGACTCGAGCTACTACTACCTGGTCGGCTACAACTCCACGCAGGCGCCGGCCGACGGCAAGTTTCACCAGATCACCGTCAGGCTCAAGCGGCGCGGCCTCGACGTCCGCGCACGCAAAGGATATTGGGCGCTCACCGCCGCGGAGATTACGCGCGCGGAGCGAGTGACGCCGGACGCGCCGAAGCCAGTCCAGCAGGCGCTCGCCTCAATCGCCACGTCGGTGCAGGCCGGGAAATATGTGCGGACATGGGTCGGCACGGCGCGGGGCGAAGCGGGCAAGACGCGCGTAACGTTGATCTGGGAGCCGCTGGCCCCGCCCGCGGGTGTGCGGCGCGATCAACCACAGCCTGGCCGCGTGTCGTTGATTGCGGCCGACCCGAAAGGGGATCTCGTATTCCGTGGACGGTCCCCGGACGCCGCGCTCGCGTCGACAGCGCCGCCGGCCACCCCTTCCGCCGCACCCGCGTCGGGCCCGCAGCGACTCACGTTCGACGCGCCGCCTGGTGAGCTGGAATTGCGCATGTCAGTCGAGGCTGCGGCAGGTGGCGGCACGCTCGATAGTGAAATTCGCACCATTGTCGTTCCCGACCTGACATCGCCGGATGCTGCCCTGAGCACTCCGCGCGTGCATCGCGCACGCAACGCCCTCGACTTCCGGACGCTTGCGGCCGACGCCAGCGCGGTTCCGGGCGTGGGACGCGATTTCTCGCGCACCGAACGGTTACTGATTCGCTTCGATGTCTACGGCAACGCCACGCCGACGGCCGTACTGCTCAATCGCCAGGGGCAGAAGATGGCCGATGTGCCGGTGACCGCAACCACCGTCGGCGGGACCCATCAGATCGATCTGAGCCTTGCTTCGATTGCCACCGGGGAGTACCTGGTGGAGATCACCGTCAAGGGCGCAACAGGGGAAGCAAAAGAGTTGGTCCCGCTGCGCATCGGGTCGTAGCGCGCAGGCTTCAGCCTGCGCGATCCTGACGCGCACGCTAAAGCGTGCGCTCTACGGTTTCTATCACTCCGTGTCTCTGTGGCTCCGTGGCACGTGGGGATTTCACGCGTACATGCCGCGGACGCGCGTGACGGTCCCGACGCGGTCAATCGCCACGATGTACGCGCCCGTTCGCATGTCCACGTTGTACTTCTTCGACGTCCGCAACACGTCGTGGAAGGCCTCGTGCATCTTCTTTTCGAGGCGGGCGTTCACTTCGCTCTCTTCCCAGAAGTAGCCGTAGCGGTCCTGCACCCACTCGAAGTACGACACGGTAACGCCACCAGAGTTGGCGAGAATGTCGGGCACGACGAAAATGCCGCGCTGGTGAAGCACATTGTTGGCGTCAGGTGTCACTGGACCGTTTGCCGCCTCGACGACGATGCTGGCGCGAATGGTGGAGGCGTTATCGACGGTGATCTGGTTCTCGAGCGCCGCTGGAATCAGAACGTCGACGTCGAGCGCGAACAACTGCTCGTTCGAGAGCGGCTCCGCGCCGGGGAAGCCCTCCACTGTCTTGTGCTGGGCGGCGTACTCGAACAACTTCGGGACGTCGAGACCCTTTGGGTTGTACACGCCCCCACGCACGTCCGTAACGGCCACAATCTTCGCGCCGAGACGCGCGATCAGGTCGGCCGACACGGATCCGACGTTGCCGAATCCCTGAATGGCAACTCTCGCCTGGGTGATGTCGAGGCCGCGGTGCTTTGCCGCCTCTCTGGTCACGATCATCACGCCGCGCCCGGTGGCCTCGCGGCGCCCCACTGAGCCGCCGAGCTCGATCGGCTTTCCGGTGACGACCGCGGTTTCCGTGTGGCCGACGTGCATGCTGTAGGTGTCCATGACCCACGCCATCACCTGATCGTTGGTGTTGACGTCTGGCGCTGGCACGTCCTTCTCGGGGCCGATCGCATCGATGATTTCTGCGACGTAGCGACGTGTGAGTGCTTCGAGCTCGCGGCGCGACATGCGAGTCGGGTCGCAGACGACGCCACCCTTGCCGCCACCGAAGGGAATATGTGCGACGGCGCACTTCCATGTCATCCACGCCGCGAGCGCGGTTACCTCGTCGAGCGACACGTCCGGATGATAGCGAATGCCACCCTTGGCAGGTCCGAGCGTGATGTTGTACTGGACGCGATATCCGGTGAACACCTCGATCTCACCGTTGTCCATCTGCACGGGGCACGAGACGATGATCTGGCGCTTCGGATGAGTGAGGATGTTCCAGATTCCGGGATCGAGCTTGAGGAGGCGGGCTGCCTCGTCGAACTCCTGGAGCATCGCTTTGAAGATGCTGCCGTGTTCCGCCATGCGTGTACTTATTCTAAACAGCCTCTCGTAAGGCAAAGGTCAAGACTTTTGACTTTAGAATGGAAACAGGATGAAGAGCGCCACCTCCGCGCCTGAGGCGGCACCGGCGTCGGCGCCTCGCGGTTCTTTTACTACGGTTTCCGGACGTCCTATCGCCAGCGTCTACACGCCTGCCGACATCTCGTCGCTTGACTACGAGCGCGACCTCGGCGATCCCGGCGCATTTCCGTATGCGCGAGGCATTCACTCCGGCGGTTACCGCGACAAGCTATGGACGATGCGGCAGTTTGCCGGATTCGGTACCCCCGAGGAGACCAACGCGCGCTACAAGCAGCTCCTGGCCGCCGGTGGGACGGGATTGAGCGTTGCTTTCGACCTTCCCACGTTGATGGGCCGGGATCCGGATCACGAGCTCTCGCTCGGCGAGGTCGGCAAGTGCGGCGTCAACGTGACGTCGCTGGCAGACATGGAGGCGCTGTTCGACGGAATCGACCTCAGCGCAGTTACCACGTCGATGACGATCAACTCGCCGGCAGCGATGTTGCTCGCCATGTACCTCGTTGTGGCGGAGAAGCAGGGTGTCAGCTGGCAGACGCTGTCGGGCACCATTCAGAACGACATCCTCAAGGAATTCATCGCGCAGAAGGAGTACATCTATCCGCCGCGTCCCTCGATGAGGCTCGTCACTGACGTGTTTGCCTTCTGCACACAGCAGGTGCCGAAGTGGAACACGATTTCGGTGAGCGGGTACCACATTCGCGAGGCGGGCGCGACCGCAGCGCAGGAGCTCGCATTCACGCTTCGCGACGGGATCGAATACGTCCAGTACGGTATCGACGCCGGGCTGCGCGTGGACGACTTTGCGCCGCGCATCTCCTTCTTCTTCAACTCTCACAGCGACTTCTTCGAGGAGATCGCAAAATACCGCGCCGCGCGCCGCATCTGGGCACATGTAATGCGCGATCGCTTTCACGCAGCGAATCCCCGGTCGTGGCAGCTCCGCTTTCACTCGCAGACGGCGGGTGTATCGCTCACGGCGCAGCAGCCGTACAACAACGTCGTTCGGACGGCGCTTCAGGCCCTGGCCGCCGTGCTGGGCGGCACGCAGTCTCTTCATACCAATTCGCTTGACGAGGCGCTCGCACTTCCGACAGCGGAAACCGCGACGCTGGCACTGCGGACGCAGCAGGTCATTGCGTACGAAACCGGCGTGACCGCCCTCGTCGATCCGCTCGGCGGCTCGTATTTCGTCGAGAAGCTCACTCGCGATCTCGAAGAAGAGGCGCTGACGTACTTCGATGCGATCGATCGCATGGGGGGCATGGTGCCCGCAATCGAGCGCGGATATCCACAGAAGGAAATCGCCGAGAGCGCGTACCGCTTCCAGCAGGCCGTCGAGCAGCGCGACCGCGTCATCGTCGGCGTCAACGCGTTTGTCGAGGAGCGGCAGGAGGCGGTCGGGATTCTCTACATCGACGAGTCGGTCGCGCAGCGGCAGCTAGCCAGACTGGAGCACGTGAAAGCGACGCGGGACCACGACCGAGTGCGATCGTCTTTGAAACGGCTGCAGGCGGCTGCGCGGGCCGGCGAGAACACCATGCCGGTTCTCCTCGACGCCGTGCGCGCGTACGCCACGATAGGTGAGATGTGCGACGCGCTCCGAGAGGTCTGGGGGGAGTACGAGGAGACGCCGGTAATCTGAGGATTGGTGATTAGTGATTCGTGATTAATGATTTGAGGCAGGGTACAGCCTCTGTCTGCTGCCTACTGCTTACTGCCTACTACTGAAAATGGGTCAGAAAATACGGGTTGTCATCGCCAAGCCCGGACTCGACGGGCACGATCGTGGCGCGCGCGTCATCGCGCGCGCGCTGCGCGATGCCGGCATGGAGGTGATTTACACCGGCCTCCGGCAGACACCCGAGCAGATCGTGGCCGCGGCGCTGCAGGAAGATGCGGATGTGATCGGGCTGTCGATTCTCTCGGGCGCGCATATGCACATCTGCCCGCGCATCATGGCGCTGCTGCACGAGAAAGGGCTGAACGACGTCCTCGTCGTCGTTGGCGGCATCATCCCCGACGTTGACATCCCGAAGCTCGGCGAAATCGGGGTGCGAGGTGTCTTTCTGCCGGGCACGCCAATGCAGGAGATTGTCGACTTCATCCGGAAGAACGTACGGTCTCGTGTGGAGTCATTTGAATGATGCCTGACGTTGCGGACCTGCAGCACCCGATCACCCTGCCCGAGAAACCAGCGCTCGAAGGTCTCGAGACGAAATGGAACGCGCGGTGGGAGGAAGACGGCACCTACCGGTTCGATCGGAATCACACGCGTCCGGAGGTGTACTCCATCGATACGCCGCCGCCGACGGTCAGCGGTTCCTTGCACATCGGTCACGTGTTCTCGTTCACGCACACCGACCTCGTTGCCCGGTTTCAGCGGATGCGTGGCAAGGCGGTGTTTTATCCGATGGGATGGGACGACAATGGTCTACCCACCGAGCGGCGAGTGCAGAACTACTACGGTGTACGGTGCGATCCTTCGTTACCGTACGACCCCGCGTTTCGGCCGCCAGGCGGTGTTCAGGGCAAAGGGTCCGGTGGAGGTGCGTCGGCGAAGCATGCGGTTTCGGTGTCGCGGCCGAATTTTGTCGAGCTATGTCTCGCACTGACGGCCGAAGACGAGAAAGCGTTCGAGCATCTATGGCGGTATCTCGGCCTCTCGGTGGACTGGTCGATGACCTACGCCACGATCGGTCGGCGCGCGCAGCGCGTGTCGCAGGCATCCTTCCTGCGGCTGCTGCAGCGCGGAATCGCGTATCAGCTCGAGGCGCCGACCTTATGGGATGTCGATTTTCGAACTGCGGTCGCCCAGGCAGAGCTCGAAGATCGTGAGCAGCCCGGTGCGTATCACCGCATTCGCTTTCAACGTGCCGATTCGTCACGTGACGCCGCGGCCGCATATGTGGAGATCGACACCACGCGACCCGAGCTGATCCCGGCATGCGTGGCGCTCGTTGCCCACCCTGATGATGAGCGGTACAAACCGCTGTTCGGCGCTGAGGTGCTGACGCCGCTGTTCCGTGTACCTGTGCCCGTCCGCGCTCACGCGCTCGCCGATCCCGAAAAGGGGACGGGCATAGCAATGATTTGCACGTTCGGCGATATTACGGACGTCACATGGTGGCGCGAGCTCGCGCTGCCAGTTCGTGCTGTCATCGCGCCGAACGGGACGCTTCGTCCGGTGGCCTGGGGTACGTCGGGCTGGGAATCGCGAGATCCCTCCGGCGCGCAGCAGGCCTACGATCAACTGGCTGGTTTGTCCGCGAACAAAGCGAGAGCGCGGATTGTAGAGCAGCTGCGCGAGTCGGCCGATCTCGTCGGCGAACCGAAGCCAATTACGCACCCCGTCAAGTTTTTCGAAAAGGGCGACCGCCCCCTCGAGATCATCTCGAGCCGGCAATGGTTCATCAAGACGATGGTGTACCGGGACGAGTTGATCGAGCGGGGCCGACAGATGCAGTGGCATCCCGAGTACATGCGGCACCGCTTCGAGAACTGGGTCAACGGACTCACGGGCGATTGGTGCATCAGCCGCCAGCGATTTTTCGGGGTTCCGTTCCCGTTGTGGTATCGGCTTGGAAACGACGGGGCCGTCGATTATTCGCGGCCAATCGTGCCGGACTATTCGCGGCTGCCGATCGATCCGTCTACCGACGTTCCGGACGGGTTCACCGCAGATCAGCGTGGTGCCGCAGGCGGCTTCATCGGTGACCCTGACGTGATGGACACGTGGGCGACCTCGTCGCTCACGCCTCAAATCGCGGCCGGCTGGCTGGCGGACCAGGATCTCTTCGATCGGCTCTTTCCGATGGACCTCCGTCCGCAGGCGCACGACATCATCCGTACGTGGCTATTCACGACAGTGCTGCGCGCCCATATCGAACATGGGTCGCTGCCGTGGTCCCATGCCGCGATCTCCGGTTTCATCGTCGACCCCGACCGGAAGAAGATGTCGAAGTCGAAGGGCAACGTTGTCACGCCTATGGCGCTCCTCGAGCAGTTCGGGTCGGACGGAGTGCGCTACTGGGCAGCGTGCGCCAGGCCAGGGGGCGATGCGGCGTTCGACCCCAACGATCCCGGGCAAATGAAAGTGGGCAGGCGGTTGGCGATCAAGATCTTGAACGCCGCGCGGTTTGCGTTGCTGCAATCGGAACCGCGCGGGCCGATCTCCGAGCCGCTGGATCGGGGAATGCTTACGGAGCTGTCGCGACTGGTCAGTGAGACGACGGTTCGTTTCGAAGAGTATGACTACGCGCGTGTGCTCGAGCGGACCGAGCGCTTTTTTTGGTCGTTCTGTGACGACTACCTGGAGCTCGTCAAAGCGCGCCGGTACGGCGATTTCACGCCCGAGGGGGCAGCGTCGGCCAACAGTGCCATGCTCGTGGCGCTGTCCACACTCCTGCGGCTGTTTGCGCCGTTTCTGCCGTTTGTCACGGAGGAGGTCTGGTCGTGGTGGCGTGCGGGCTCCGTCCATCAAGCCGCGTGGCCGACGGACACCGAGGTACTCGATCAGATTGGGGGACCAGGACCTGATCCCGCGGCGCTGGCGGCCTACGTTCAGAGCCAGGCGGCGCTCGCAGAAGTGCGCCGTATACGGGCGTCTGCAGGAAAATCCGCAAAAGCGGTAATCGAGCGCGCGGTGCTGCCGTCGGCGTTTGAACCGCTGACGCCTGCGATGCGGGACTTCACGGCTGCCATGCATATCAAGGAGGTGGCATTCGCAGACGTCGCGGAGCCCGAACTGAGGTTCGCTGAGGAACCTCAGGCATGACCGTATCGCTCGTGCTCGAGCCGCTCGAGGCCGGCATGTACCGCGAGATCGTCCGACGTGCCCTCGCCGAGGACTTCGGGTGGGGTGACGTGACGACCGAAACCGTCATCGAGCGCGATCAGAAGGCGCACGGTGTGCTGGTCGCGAAGTCGCGGTGCATCATTGCGGGCCTCGACATTGCGTCCGAGGCGTTTCGGCAGATGGACCCGGCAGTGGTGGTCACAGTCCACTCCGGAGACGGCACGAACTGCGAGCCTGGGACCGTCGTGGCTGAATACCGTGGCTACGCGGCGGGCATGTTGACGGCAGAGCGTACGGCCCTCAACTTCGTGCAGCGGTTGTCTGGAATCGCCACGCTCACGCGCCAGTTCGTCGATGCCGCCGCGGGGCGCATCACCATTCTCGACACGCGCAAGACGACCCCCCTGCTGCGCGCGCTCGAAAAGTACGCCGTACGGGCAGGTGGTGCGCAGAATCATCGCACCGGCCTCGACGATGGCATCCTGATCAAGGACAACCACATCCGGCTTGCCGGAAACGTTGGCAGAGCCGTTACTCGAATGCGAAAGGCCAATCGCGAGATGCCCACCGAGGTCGAGGCGCAAACGCTCGACCAGGTGAACGAAGCACTCGAGGCCGGGGCCGATATCGTGTTGCTGGACAACATGTCCACCTCCGAAATCGGGGAGGCCGTGAACCGGTGCCGCGGTCGTGCGAAGACCGAGATCTCGGGAGGCGTGACGCTGACGCGTATGGCCGAACTGGCCGCGACGGGTGCCGATTTCGTTTCCATCGGCGCGCTCACCCACTCGGCGCCTGCTGCCGACTTGAGCTTTGAGATTGAACCTGTCTGAGCCTTTGCCGATCGACTTGGCGGAGCCGCTGGCGCGCGCGGCTGGACGCCTCGGTCCATTCGGCGAACACGTCCTCTGGTATGCAGAGGTGTCATCGACGAGCGACGTTGCGGGGTCGTTGGCCGAGCGCGGTGCGGCCGAAGGTCTGGTTGTCGCCGCAAATATGCAGTCGGCGGGCCGCGGCCGGCTCGGGCGGACGTGGGCCTCGCCGCCAGGCGCAGGACTCTACGTGTCGGTTGTGCTGCGCCCCCCTCGACCCGTCCTCCCGTTGGTCACGATTGCGGCTGGGGTCGCGGTCGCCCAGGGTATCGAGGTCGCGACCGGGCTTCGCGCGCAGCTCAAATGGCCCAATGACGTCTGCGTCGGGCCGCGAAAACTTGCGGGTGTGCTGGCAGAGGCCAACACAAACGCGTCGGACGGCGCCTCCGTTCCGCACGTCGTCCTCGGCTTCGGCATCAACGTGATGCCCGCGGCATACCCACCCGATGTGGGCTTTCGCGCTACCAGCCTGGAAGGGGAGTTGGGCCGTCATGTCGACCGAGGGTTGGTGTTCGTGGAATGCCTCTCGGCCCTTGCGCGACGCTACACCGACCTGGTGCACGGCCGCACAGCGGACGTGATTGCTGCCTGGAGAGAGCGCGCGGCGGCTACATTGCGGCGGCCTGTCCGCTTCGAGACCGCAGGCGCGCAGCTCGAAGGCGTGGCGGAAGACGTTGACGAGACGGGCGCGCTCCTGGTGCGGACGACATCGGCGATGATCCGCGTGACCTCCGGTGAAGTGAACTGGTTGTGAACCAATGTCGTTCACCCTTCCGCGTTCTCGGTTCTCCGTTCGTGTTCAGGTTCGGTTGATTCGCCTTCCGGCGCGTCCGAACCCGGAACGAAGAACCTGGAACGTCGAACCGAACCTGAACCCGAACCGAGCACGGAGAACCGAGAAGCGTGAACGACGACTGCCCTGATGACTATTGCCGGCAGGTCGAAACCTATTTGTGCCGGAAGAATGACGGACATCTGATTCGGATTGTCGGGCCCGCGTTCGAGCAGGTATGCGCGTGGGCATCGAAGGGCATTCCGCTCAAGGCGGTCTTTCGCGGCATCGATCGCTACGTCGAGCGCTACTACGCGAAGGGACCTCGCCGACGCCCGGTCCGGATCGAGTTCTGCGAAGCGGACATTCTGGATGCATTCGACGAATGGCGCCGTGCGGTAGGTGTCGGTAGGGACGCCGGCTCCGTTAGCGACAGCGGAGAGGAGCGCGCCGGAGGGCGGCCGCGCGAGTCGCTCGCCACACACCTCGACCGGGTTGTGGCTCGCCTCGTTGCCAGACGCGGAGGACCCGACCGGTTTATCGATGCCGCTCTGGACGAGATCGTCCGTGAGCTGGATACAGCGCGCGCGGATGCGAAGAACCTGCGCGGTGGGCCCAGAGATGCATTGTTGCAGCGCCTTCGGGAGCTCGATCGCCGGCTGATCGACGCCACCCGCACCGCTTCCGATCCCGAGATGCTGCAACGCGTGACCGCCGAAGCCGACGAACAGCTGTCGCCGTTCCGCGGACGCATGCCGGCGGACGCGTACGCTCAGTCGCAGCAGGCGTGCATCGACCGGCTGCTGCGTGAGCACGCACGGCTGCCGACGATTACATTCGATTGATCCAATCGACGATCGATGATCGATGATTTGAGCATCGATTGAGCCATTTGTTCATCGATTCATTGAATCAATGTTGATCCATTGAAACATTGATCGGTGGATCGGCTCATTGACATGAGCAAATCACGATCGGCTGATCGCATTCGACGCAGTCGCGATGGATCAATGAGTAGTCCGACAATCCGAATCGCTGATTCAATGCTCAAATAATGATCCGATGCCTCAATGATGCAATGATCCAATCGATGATCAGATCATCGATCATCGATATTTAAATGTACGCCGCCCCAGAAATCGGCTCAGAAATCATCGTCGACATAGAGAAACCGGCGGTCGGCGGCCCGATGCTGGCGCGCCACCATGGCCAGGTGGTGCTCATATGGGGCGGCATACCCGGCGAACGCGTGCGCGCGCGAGTGGAGCGAGCGGCGAAAAACATTCTGCACGCCGAGACGACCGAGGTTCTCGTGGCGTCGCCGGATCGCCGGGACGCGGGTCCGGACTGGCGGTGCGGGGGCAACACGTTTGCCCACATCGCGTACGAACGCCAATGCCATCTGAAGGCGGAGATCATCGGCGATGCGCTCGCGCGCATCGGCCGTCTGTCATCGCCTCCGCGCTCCGAGGTGCTGGGCTCACCCGAGCGAGGCTACCGCATGCGAGCCCGATTTCGGGTGCAAGACGGGCGGTTCGGATACTTTCGAGAAGGCAGCCACCAGTTGTGCGATCCGGCCGTGACCGGTCAGCTGCTGCCTGAGACGACTGAATGGATTGCCGCTGCCGAACGACTGATAACGCGCGAACGGCTGGCGGGTCTCAACGGCATCGAGCTCTCGGAGAACATCCACGCCGATGAACGGGCGTGCCATCTCGATCTCGACGCGGGTGTTGACGCGTCCAGGTTTGCGGCGCTCGCCGGAGGCCTGACGGGTCTCTCGGCAGCGCGCAGTGACCGCCCGGGTGTGGAACTACTGGCCGGTACTCCGAGCGTCAGCGACGTGCTGCACGTAAACCCGGACGATCCCCGCTCGGCGCTTCGGCTGCGCCGCGACGTCAGGGCATTTTTTCAGGCAAACCGATACCTGCTGGAGCCGCTGCTTCGTCGTGTGGTGGCGCTGGCCGTGCCCGGGCGCGTCATCGATTTGTATGCGGGCGTCGGCCTGTTCGGGCTCTCGCTGGCCGCGGCGGGTGCGGATGAGGTCACGCTCGTGGAGGGAGACCCGGTAAGCGGCGCGTCGCTCGAGGAGAACGCGGAGCCGTTCCGCGGCCGCGTCAACATCGTACGTCGCAGCGTCGAGTCGTTCCTGTCAGCCGGTGGACGCCATGCGTCGACGATCATCGTCGATCCACCGCGCACTGGCATGTCGAAGGCGGCATTGGCCGGCGTGTTGCGGGCTGCTCCGCAGCGCATCGTCTACGTGTCGTGCGATGTCGCCACCTTTGCGCGCGACACGCGAACTATGCTCGAGGCCGGGTACGCACTCGACGGTCTCACGGGAATCGATCTGTTTCCGAACACAGCGCACGTGGAGGTTATAGCCGCCTTCTCGCATAGATGATCGATGTTTTGGATCGCTGGCGACAGCGCGATCGCTTTTGCAGCAGCTGGCCGACTATGAGCTGCGCGACACCGAAGCACAAAAACGCCGCAGCGACCTTCCAGACCTAGTCCATCCAACTCCGGTTGGGAGCATCTCCGCTCACGAGGAGATAGTCGTCGGGACGATGCGAGCGTTTTTCCGCGCTGCGAATCGGAGGCCTGCCCTGCAAGAAGCGAGCGCGCTGTTTATCAGTTGCATTGAACTATGACGTGCGATGGGACGAGCCCGTCAAGTCTTGCACGCCCGCACGAAGCCTTCGAACAGCGATCGGAATTCGCCCGTTCGATAGAAGTTCTCGGGGTGCCACTGCAC
>Ga0075431_100002374_pt1 | contig 18099 bp, 10 predicted proteins | sample RhiMetdeltSRZDD5_FD_75297 | JGI IMG/M metagenome (GOLD analysis project Ga0075431, IMG submission 75297) | Populus rhizosphere microbial communities from Tennessee, USA - Rhizosphere MetaG P. deltoides SRZDD5 | ecosystem: Host-associated > Plants > Roots > Rhizosphere > Soil | place: USA... | reverse complement strand
GGGACGCGCAGCGTTGGTGGGCCAATCACCTTCCTCAATTGATCGCAAGTCGCGACTGGGTACCCGGAACGCCTGAACTCACGGTTTCTTTCTAAAACGGCGCGTCAGGCTCCCAACTTCCAATTCCCAACTCCCAAGGAATCAGGCCGCTTTGGGAGTTCGGCGCTGGAGGTTGGGCGTTAACACGCTTCAGCGTCCCGTTATCCAGCTCACACAGTGTGCGTTTCGGCGCACCATGCGCGCACACAACGAGCACCTCGGTGTTGGCGCAATTTGCCGGTGCGACTCTGAACGAGAAACTCGCGGATATCCGGCCACACGCGCAAGCAGCACGTGCTATGAGGAGTCGGCATTCCTATTGCCTAAGGGGCAGGCGTGAACGGAGAGATCGCCATGATGCCCCAAACCGAACGAATCTCCCGCAGTAGAACGAGAGCGGCGAACGCGTATCAGCCGGCCTCTCGGCTTCGAACAGTCGCCGTCGTCAGCCGCAATCCCGACCAGCAGGTGGTCGGGCGGTCATGTGCGCCGTCGACCACGACGTGGTCCTGGTTGAACCGACCGACCACGCGTACTCGCATATCAAACAGATCCAGCCTGACCTTGTGATCGTGTGTCTGTCGGGCGATGACGTCGACGGCTGCCGGGTCCTCTCAATGCTGGCGCTCGATCGGGAAACGTCGACGATCCCTGTCCTCACGCACCTGACCTCACTCGCGGATGGCTTTACGGAATCGTCGGATTCGAACGGCGATGACATCGGCTCAATGGCCACCGTCGTACTCAACTGACCGAATTCGATCCCATACATGGAGAGAAAAAAGATGACTGGCCTGACGTTGTTAGTCGTTCTCATGACCGCGGCAGCTGCGGCAACAAAGGCTCCGATGCCGTCCCTGAGGTAACGACCATGTTGCTCTTCGAATTCTTCCCGGCGTTTGTAGCCCTGGTGAGCATCGTGGCCGGTATCTGGCTGTTTCTGCAGAATCTCGAGGCCGACGACGACCCGGATCAGCCGGAGCGTGACACCGCGGCCACACGTCCGGTCACGCGGGGCGGCCGAAACAAGGCGGCCGCCATCGGGTTCATCGCTGTCCTGCTGTCTGCGTCGACGGCGCTCGCTCAAACGCGCACGTCCGCCGCGATGCGTGCCACTGATCTCAGTGAGACGTTCGAGACAACGGCGCGCGTGGCCGGGCCAGCCGTTGTGCAGATCTTTGCGACCTCCTATCGCGTCGGTAACGGATTGGTCCCGAGCACCGCCGAACTGATCACCACGGAGCGCGCATCTGGCTCCGGTGTCATCGTCGACGCGGCCGGCTACATCGTCACGAACGCTCACGTCGTGGCCAGTGCACAGCGGGTACGAGTCGAGCTTCAGGGACCTGTCGACGGACAGTCCATCCTCGCGTCGCGCAACCGGACGATGACGGGTGAGATCGTTGGGATGGATCGCGAAACAGACCTTGCCGTGATCAAGGTCGACGGGCAGAACCTGCCCGTACTCGCCTTCGCTGACTCGGATCAATTGCGAGCCGGCCAACTGGTGATGGCATTCGGCAGCCCGCTTGGCCTCAACAACTCCGTCTCACTCGGGATCGTCAGCGCCGTGGCGCGTCAGCTCGAGCCCGAGTCGCCGATGGTTTACGTGCAGACAGATGCATCTATCAACCACGGCAGCAGCGGCGGCCCGCTCGTCGATCTCCACGGTCGCATCGTAGGCATCAACACTCTCATCGTCTCGCAGGCGGGTGGTGATGACGGGCTCGGGTTCGCGGCGCCGAGCAACATCGTGCGCACGGTCTACGAACACATTCGCAAGCACGGTCGGGTACGGCGCGGTGACACCGGCATCCGCGCACAGACCGTGACACCGGGGCTTGCGCGTGGCTTGAGCCTGCCGATCGACCACGGAGTGGTGCTCGCGGATGTCGCGCCCCGTAGTTCGGCGGCGCGAGCAGGACTTCAGCCCGGCGACCTCGTGCTGGCGCTCGATGGTAAGCCGATGGAGAACGGCCGGCAGCTGCACGTCGGTCTTTATCGTCGATTCGTCGGCGATGTGGTTTCTTTTCGAGATCCTCAGAGATGGCCAGCGGATGACGCTGCCGGTCACGATGCTGGAACGGCGCGACGTCTTCAGCAACCTCCCGCAGCCGCTCGATCCCCGCGGAAACCTGGTGGCGCGGCTTGGAATCCTTGGTATGACACTCGATCCGCGAGTGGCCGAAGCATTGCCGTCTTTGCGGGCTGCGGCGGGCGTGGTGGTGATATCGACGGTCGATGGCGCCCTCGACTCGCGCGAGGGCGGGTTGGATCAGGGGGATGTCGTGTTTGCGGTGAACCGGACGGCGGTCAAGAGCCTCGCCGATCTCCGGACGGCGGTCGATGCTCTCTCCAGCGGTGACCCCGTCGTCCTTCAGCTCGAGCGCCAGGGCGTGCTGATGTATCTGACGTTCACGATTGAGTGATCTTCGTGGCTTATGGTGGTCGGTCCGGCTAAAGCCGGACACTACGGGCTCAAACTCTATTCGAAGCCGTACTTGCGCATGCGAATGTAGAGCTGATGGCGTGTGAGGCCAAGCGCCTTCGCGGCTCTTGATTTATTGAACCGGGCGGTCTGGAGCGCCTGCTCGATCATCGTGCGCTCCATCGATTGCAGATCCCCGGCCGACGATGGCAGCGCCGCCCCGGCACTCGAGCCGGCGACTGCCGCCGTCGCCACAACCTCCTTGAATTGCACGGACGTCGTGGCCGGTATTGGTGCGCTGATGGCGAGGTGCTCGGACGTGATGAGGCCGCCGTCGCACAGGATCGCGGCGCGTTCCAGAATGTTGCGCAGCTCGCGCACATTCCCGGGCCAGTGATAGTCGATCAGTTGCTGACGCGCCTCGCGTGAGATGCCCCCCGGCGGTCGCCCCAGCCCGCGACCGATCTCCTTCAGGAATGCCTCGCTGAGCGGCAGGATGTCATCGCGCCGGTTGCGCAAGGCGGGAAGCCGGATCGCAAAGACGTTCAATCGGTAATACAGGTCCTCACGAAATTGACCAGTCGAGATCGCCTTCTGCAGGTCGCGATTGGTCGCAGCGACGATGCGCGCATCGGTGCGAAGGACGCGCGTACCGCCCAGCCGCTGGAACTCGCGTTCCTGCAGCACGCGCAGGAACTTGGCCTGTGCAGACGGGCTCATCTCCCCCACTTCGTCGAGGAACAACGTGCCCCCGGCCGCCTGTTCGAGTTGCCCCGGCTTGCTTTGCGTCGCGCCTGTGTATGCACCGCGCTCGTAGCCGAACAACTCGGCCTCGAGCAACTGTTCGGGAAGCGCGGCGCAGTTCAGCGCGATGAAGGGGCCGTTGTTGCGCGACGATGCGCGATGGATGAACCGCGCGGCAACCTCCTTTCCGGTCCCGGATTCGCCGAGCAGGAGCACGGTGGTCTCGGTCGCTGCCACCTGCGTCGCTTGCGTCAGCACCTGCCGCCACTCGACCGACTCCCCCACGACGCGACGATAGCCAGTGCGCGCATCGAGTTCATCGGTGAGTACGCGAACCCGAGCCTCGAGCTTACTGGCGCGCTCCGTGGCGGCGTCAGCGCGACGTGAGGCTTCCACTCCCCGCTCGCGCGAAAGGCAGAGCGCAACTCTGTCGGCGATGCGGCGGCCGATCGGAACGTGGTCCTGCGTAAAGTTCGCGAGCGTCGAAGACATGAACGCGAGCGCCGCAACCGTGCGTCCTTCGAGACGGACTGGAATCCTCAATGCCGAGCGGAACCCGAGCTTGAGCAGTACGCGCGCGCCATCATTGGGGTTGATGGAGATGTCATCCCCAATGTGGTATTCCCAGTCGGATCCTCGAAGATGCTCGGGGATCTCGATCACCTCCGGAATCAACTTCGGATCCACCCCCGCACTCACGTATCGGCGCGCGTGTATGCCGTCCGGCAGGAACACCGGGAGGAACAGCGCGTCGTGCGGAAGCACCTTTCGCGCAATCACGGAGATGCGCTCGAACACCTCCGCCAGCTCTCCGGAATCAGTCAGCGTAGCCAGCAGCTCATCGAGCAGTTCATTGCGTTCGGTCTTGGCGCGCAATTCCTCGTTGAATCTCTCCTGCTCAGCAAGCCGGCGATGCGAGAGCGCAAGCGCGACGTGGTCGGTGATTCGTCGAGCGACGAGCACGTCGTCCTGGACGTAATGTCCGGGTGTCCTGGTATAGAAGTTGAGCCCGCCGAACAGTCTTCCTTCGAAGCGAATCGAGACGTACAGGGCGCACCGCATCCCGGCTCTCGCCCCTGCGGTCTGGGCGTACTCGGGCCGAGCCTGCAGATCCTCAATCAGCTCGTAGTCCCAGTAATCGGTCATGAGTCTCCGAGTGGGAACGCGCAGGTCGTACGGATACGGCAAATCACCGAGTCCATGACTGGCGTGGATTCTGATGTGCTCTTCATCGGGCAGCACCTCGGCAATCGAGAGCGCGTCGTGAGGCAGGACCTTCTGCGCGATCTCGGACACGCGGGCAAACACTTCACGGATGTCCAGCACGCCGATCAGTGTCTTCAGCAGCCCGTCGAGCATTTCGAGATTTGCCGCACGCTCGCGCAGAGCGGCCGCCTGGCGCCCTTCTTCCGCGAGCCTGTGGTGCGAGAGCCCGACCGCCACGTAATCAGCTAGCCGACGGCCGATGGCGACGTCAGTGGTTCTGTATTTGGCAGGCTCGAACGAAAGAAAACCTGCGCCACCAATGACCCGGTCGCCGAACCAGATCGGGATGCGGAGCGCCGATCGCGCGCCATTTGCCACCGCCGCTTGATGCCGTTCGATCGGATGAACCGACAGGTCATCGACGATGTCGAATTGCCATGACCGGGTGAGGGCGATGGGATAGTGCTGCGGCATGGGGACGCCGACGGTGGAACCACCTCCCGAGCTCGCGTAGGTCGTGAGGCTCGTCAGGTCGTCACTGAAGACGCGCAGAATCAACAAGTCGTGAGGCAATGCCCCGCGCGCGATCACCGACAGGTGATCGAAGACCTCGCGGACGTCGAGAACGTGCAGCAAGGCTGGTAGCAGGTGTGCCGTTTCCTCCAATCGGCGTAACTGCTCGCTCGCTTCCTCCGAGGACACGGACGGCCACAACAGATCGATCTGCTTGTGCACCACGGCCTCGATGGCCTGCATCTGGTCGTAGGTCAGCGGGTCGGGTGATGTGAATCCCATCCATGCCCGCATGACGGGCTCGCGGCCGGCGACACAGAACGACGCCACCCGCCTCACGTTCCCAAGCGCCAGCAGAAACTCGACAACGCCCTCCGGGTTCGCACCGATGAATCGCGTCTCCTCCTGACGCGCCTGCTCGATTAAGGGCCGCAGCAAGGCAGGAACTTCCGATCTCTGCAGGCTGTGTTCGCTCACACCGTTCGGATGGGCGATGAGCATCGATACGCGAGCATCATTCAGGCTGCGAACGAACCCGACACTGTGAAGCGGAGCAACTTCATGCACCGCCTGCATGAAGGCGCCGAGCGCCTCGCGAGATGGGAGACCTAGCATGGGAAGGTGTCAGTCTCTCACAACAGGAGGGCCCCGGCTACCATGGGATCCGATGCGAATCGGCGCGCACATGTCGGTGGCTGGCGGAGTGTCGAAAGCGGTCGACCGCGCCGTCGTCCATGGGTGTGAAGCGCTCCAGATCTTCTGCAAGAACGCGAATCAATGGCTCGGCAAGCCTCTCGATCGAGATGAAATTGTCCGGTTTCGGCAGCGCATCGATGAGACTGGATTGACACCGGTCGTGTCCCACGCCAGCTACTTGATCAATCTTGCCACTGCGCTGCCTCAGCTTCGTGAGCAGTCGATTGCGGCGTTCGTCGACGAACTGGATCGAGCGGAGTCACTTGGCCTGCGCGGCGTCGTCATTCATCCGGGGACTTGCACGTCGGGTAGCGAAGAGGATGCATTACGGCTGATTGCGAAGGCGATCGCCGCCGCGTTCAACGCACGGCCACGTCACAAGGTCAAGGTGGTGCTGGAGCACACCGCTGGTCAGGGGCGAACTGTCGGACATCGCTTCGAGCACCTTGCCGCGATCCTGACCCACCTCGATGGATCGCCCCGAGTCGGCGTGTGCCTCGACACCTGCCACCTGATCGCCTCGGGCTACAACATCACCGACCCGTCCGGATACGACGAGACCTTTGAAGCGTTCGAACGATTGGTTGGTCTCGATCGGCTGGAGGTGTTTCACGGCAACGACTCGAAGAAGCCGTGCGGGAGCCGTGTCGATCGGCACGAGCACATCGGCAAGGGGTTCGTCGGTCTCGAGCCGTTTCGACGACTGCTCCACGATCCACGGTTCGCCGATCGCGCGATCTTGATCGAGACCGAGAAAGCCAGGACTGCCGAGCGCGCAGGGACGCTCGTCGTTGATCCCTATGACAAGAAGAATCTGGCGACGCTGCGACGATTGCGACGGTCCGGCCGACAACCGGGAGTGCAGCGTGTGGGCTCCTAACCTCCTTCACTCTATTTTGTCGGCACCAGTCGCTTCAGCTCCTCCAACCAGTTCTGAACGACGATGAACTGCGTTCGGGCAGCAGCCTCTGTGGTTGCGCCTCCTTTGATCATCAGGAACCGCTGACCGTCGCGTGACACATCGTAGGTCCGGCCACTGAGCGCAGCTGCGCCCGAGGATAGCGATCCTGCGTAAGGTCCGTCGATGATCATCTGCGGATTGCCGGCCGAGAACGTCGGACCCGGTTCGATTGGTACAGCCATGATCCGTCCCGCGCTGGCGATACTGACATAAAAGAGCTCGCGGCCGCTGCGTGCCCACAGCGGCTGCCTGCCGCCACCCGTAGATATCTGCCAACGACCGGACGCCACGTCGGGAAAAGGACGAACATACACCTCGAACTGACCGGACTCATTCGATTCAAACGCGAGCCAACGGCCGTTGGGCGAGACTTCCGGGTTGTATTCGGTGAACGTACTCTGCACGAGCGGCGTCGTACCGCGCGGCGTTTCCAGAGCTATAACCGCTATGTCGTAACCGGTCTTGGGTGCTATCTCACGGAATACGAGGCGCCGCCCATCCGGCGAGAAGGACCCGGGCGCCTGTGACGTAGAAGCAAAACCAGTTTGTTGATTTCGCGAAGATTCCGTCAGGAGCTCCACGGCCCCGGTGCCATCTGCTGCCTGCCAGGAGACGCTTCCTCGTCCCGCCCGGTTCGTCGAAAAAGCGATCCGCTTACCATCGGGCGTCCACGCAGGAAAGCTGTCCAGTTCAGGATCAAAGGTCAAACGCGTCATCGTCTTCCGATCGAAGTCCCACACCCAGATATCGTTTTCCTGATCGCGAACGTCGAGTGCGACTCGCGTTCCATCGGGGGAAATTCTGGGGTAGAGATAGGCGCGAGGCGGCGCCGAGATCGTTTCCTCATGTCCTTTTCGATCGACCCAAACGAGCGTGCGTTCAGACTCGTTACTCTGAGCTGCGCCCTGCACGTATATGAGCGAGCCGTTTTGAGCGACAGCGAAGCTCGCGCCGCCGGTGACCGTTGTATCCACACCTTCGAGCACCGGGAAGGGATCACTTCGCACCTCCAGGCGCGCGACATCGAAAGCGACCGCTCGCAAAGTACCACTTACTCCATACACGACGTGCCCGCTCGTCATGTAACGTGGGTAGCTGCCGCCTTGAATAACGACCCTCTGCTCTCCTGTCCGCAGGTCCAATACAGCAATCTGCGCATCCTCGAGCACACGCCCGGTATTGAACGGTGAACCGCCCGCCCTGACGATCGTGAAGAGAACGGCGTGGCCACCCGGTAGCACTTCTGGCCAGAAGTGATCTGCCTCTCCTTTTTGGGGATCCGGCCTCGTCAGGATCTGAGGCTCACCGCCTCCGGCCGGAACGCGGAGCAGGCCGGTGGTCGGGTCATTCGTCGCGAAGATAATCGTGTTGTCAGAACCCCAGCTTCCTCCGCGGGGACCGCCACCCGTCGCACCAGGTGCACCCTGCAGCGTAGCGATTGTGACCGGAGGACCACCGTTCACGGACACTTTCTTCAACAGGGCAGGGAGGTCGAAAAACGCGATCCAATTACCGTCCGGCGACATGAAGGGCGCGCGGGGAGACTCCGCGCCCGTGAGCCGATGCGAGTCGAGCTGGTCTATCGCACGCACATAGAGGTGAGCCGAACTCTCGCCGGCAACGAACACGATACGCCTGCCGTCTGGTGAAATCGCGAGATCGGGATCCCCGCCGGCCATCACAGTCTCCCCCGGTGGGAGTGCGACTGTCATTCGGATCAGTGAGGCCGGAGTGGGGCGCGTCAGCTTCCAGACGAGGAGACCCGTTGACGCCATCAAACTCAGCGCGACGACAGCGGCAGCAGCGGGACGCTGCCAGAATCGAAGCGTGGGGACGACCATCGCAGGAGTCTCGGTCGCAGCTGGCTCGAATGCGCCCTCTAGCGCCAGCCGGACATCGCGGATGTCCCCTAGCCGCTGCTTCGAGTCCTTGTGGAGACAACGACGGAGAAACACCTGCAGGCTCGGCGAGATCGCGGTGGGAAGAGTTTCCCATCGCGGTTCACTGCGTAGCACCGCGGCTAGCGTGTCAGTGACGTCCTCACCGCCAAACGCTCGATGCCCCGTAAACATCTCGAAGAGCACGCAGCCGAAGGCCCATATGTCTGCGCGTCTATCCACCGTTCTGCCTCGGGCCTGCTCGGGCGACATGTAAGCGGCCGTACCCACGATGAGACCCATTTGCGTCATCGCGGGAGTAGTGATAGTCGGTGACTCCGTCGCTTCGATACTGCTCGCCGACTTTTGCTCCAGCGCTTTGGCCAAACCAAAATCGAGCACCTTCACCATCCCGTCGGGTCTGACCTTGATGTTCTCGGGTTTCAGATCGCGATGGACGATCCCGCGCTCGTGAGCCGCTTCCAAAGCCTCGGCGATCTGTCGTGCAATGGGAATCACCTCGTCGGGAGGAATCGGACCGCGGGCGATGCGCGCAGCAAGCGTGGGTCCTTCGACCAGCTCCATGACCAAGGCTGTGATGCCGTCGGCCTCCTCTAGCCCAAAGACGTGAGCGATATTTGGATGATTTAGTGACGCGAGGACCTGTGCTTCGCGCTGGAATCGGGCAACACGCTCGGGGTCGGTCGCAACGGCATCAGGGAGCACTTTCAGCGCATCATCTCGCTTGAGGCCGGTGTGGTAAGCCCGCCAGACCTTGCCCATGCCACCTTCGCCAATCAGGGCGGTGACTTCATATGGGCCGAGGCGACTGCCAGGTGCCAGGACCATTGCGCGTCATTTTATGCGATAGGTCCTGAGGCAACGCCGAAGTGGCAACCACCCGCATCGCCCGGAGTGCTGGCACAGGCGCGCATCTTTCTGATTCATCGCTCTTAGCGAAAGGTTGGAAACTACCCCGTTGCCGGTAAGGTGAAGCCGCCGCCAATCACAAAAGGTCGCGAAGACCACGAATAAGAAAACTGACTGTTTCTTCGTGATCTTCGTACTCTTCGTGGCCTTCGTGGTTAACCCCCTACTTTCTACCCAGGGAGGCCTTGATATCTGCCACCGACGTCAGCCGATCGGGAACCAGGTTGTGGACGGACATGATCCGATCGACATCGAGCTTGAGCCGATCGATGTTGTCCGCGAACACGATCGTCCCTGTAACCGGCGGATTGGGCACTGGAGTATCGGCCGGCGGCAGGTTGAACATGTCGGCGTAAACCAGAATCTTCTCCTTCGGCAGGTAACCGACGACGAGACCGTCGGCGTGCGGCAGCCCCTTGATGACATGCACTTCGAGCGTCCGCGTCGCGTCCTGGAACACGCGCCTGTCGCCCGTGAACCCTTCGATGACGGGCTTCTTGCCTGACTTCGACAGGGAGTCCGGTGCCAGCGTCCGCGGCGCCGAGAGCGCGTTCATCAGGAACGCCTTGTTCACTTCGGGTGTCACGATGGTGATGCCCTCGGCGACCACGGCCGGCAACCCGCTCGTGTGATCGAAGTGATGATGCGAGATCACGCCGTAGCGGATTGGCTTGTTCGGGATCACCTTCTTGGCCTCGGCGATGATCGCCTGCGCCCGCGCCTCGTTCTGCGGTCCGGGCTCGAAGAGGACGACGTGATCCGCGAATTCGATGGCCAGCGCGTTATAGGCGCCGTTCAGCCGGAAGACCCCCTCGGCGAGCTTCTCAGATGTAGGCCCAGCGGACGCCGCACCAGGACCACCCGGTCCACCTGGACCACCGCCACGGCCGGCGGGCGGAGGCGTCGGCGTCATCAGCGCCTGAAGATTCGACGGATTAGTGTGCGCACCGAGCACGTAGGCCTCGAACACCGGCCATCCACCACGCTTCTGTACGATCTGCGCGGGAAACTTCAGGCCGTTGTTGTCGCGATACTGGGAGTACTCGGCCTCGACGAGCATGTCACCGAAGATCGGGTTCTCCACCCACGTCTGCACGCGCTCGACCAGGTTCTGGTTGTTGATGTAGCCGACGAGCCGATACGCCTGACCACCGGGCGACTTCACAGGTGAGTTCCAGGTGACGACCTGGTATCGCCTTCCACCGACCGTCTGCGCTTTCGCCGTCGCGTTGTTCGCGGCCGCACCCTTCAGGAAACCCCAGGGCGTCACCCAGATCTCGAGCTGTTGACCCCAGGCCGTCGTCTCCGGCGTGATGAGTTGCTGGGTCTGCGGCGTTCCCTGGGCGAGCGTGGCGCGACCCCCCGTGACCGGCACGGCGTAGGTAGCCCAGGTAGCGCGAGAAGTCGGCTTGGTGAAGTCGATCGCCCGCACATAGTCGTTCATCGCCGCCATGGGCCACGGCTGATTCGCGTTGTTGTTCTGTCCCAGATTGCCGTTCTGCGCCGTGCCGTAGAAGTAAATCGAGTTCAAACCGTCAACGCCCATCGCTTTCGAGGCGTTCGCAATCACCGCCTTCGCGTCCTGGGCACTCGCGGTCGACACTGCCAGGCCGGCAACAGCCATGGCAACGAGACACTCCCTCACCATTTGGATCCTCCCCACGCGGGTGATTATTGATCTGAAGATCTATTGATTTCTGATTCGTTGTCGATTGATGACTGTTGATCGTTGATGTGTTCGCTGGCTCAAATCAACCATAAATCCCAATCACCATTCAACAGTCAACAGCGAATCCACAATCAAAAAGCCATCAAATCGACAATGGAACATCAGGGCTGGGATAATTGATGACTGCATGAGCACGAGTCCCGCGTATCAAACAGAAGCCCCCGGCCAGCCCGATGTCGTCGTCTCCGCCCGAGAGCTATTCAAGATAGACACAGATCTCCAGGTACCGGCGTTCTCCGCGCCCGAGGATCACGTCCCTCCATTCGATCCTGACTACGTATTCGACCGGGATACGACATTGGCGCTGCTCGCGGGATTCGTGCACAACCGCCGCGTGATGGTCCAGGGTCGCCATGGCACCGGCAAGTCGAGTCACGTCGAGCAGGTCGCCTCCCGTCTCAACTGGCCGTGCGTCCGCGTCAACCTCGATGGCCACGTCAGTCGTATGGACCTCATTGGCAAGGACGCCATCGTCGTCCGCGACGGCAAGCAGGTAACCGAGTTCCAGCCGGGCATCCTGACATGGGCATTGCAACGGCCCTGCGCCCTGGTGTTCGACGAGTACGACGCCGGCCGGGCCGACGTGATGTTCGTGATTCAGCGCGTACTCGAAGTCGAGGGACGGCTCACGCTGCTCGATCAGAGCCGCGTCATCGAGCCGCATCCCTCGTTCCGGCTGTTCGCGACAGCGAACACCGTGGGGCTGGGCGATGCGAGCGGGCTCTACCACGGCACGCAGCCGCTCAATCAGGGGCAGATGGATCGCTGGAACATCGTGGTCACGCTGAACTACCTGGAACACGATCGCGAGATCGATGTCGTGCTGGCGCGATGCCCGGAGTATCGCAACGCGGAGGGACGAGCGCAGGTCAGCGCCATGGTGGCGCTGGCCAACCTCACGCGACGCGGATTCGCAGACGGCGATCTGTCCACGCTGATGTCGCCGCGCACGGTGGTCACGTGGGCGCAGAACACGACGCTCTTCCACGACCCCGCGCTGGCCTTCAAGCTCACGTTCCTCAATCGATGCGATGAAGACGAGCGCGCCCTCGTCGCGGAGTACTACCAGCGGTGCATCGGTCACGATCTTCCAGACGATCGCCGCTCGCCGGGCACGCAATGAGCGTCGTCACATGTGTCAACTCCCAACTCCCACAATCCAACTCCCAACGCCTTGGGAATTGGGAATTGAAGTTGGGAGCTGATCTGTCTTTGATCGCTAGACAGGTGGGATGAGCAGCCCGTTCCCGGATCGCACTATCGAAGCCGTGGGCGCATGCACGCGCGCGCTTTCCGGCCTCGCCTACACCGACGCCGCGATCGCGCAGGCGGACGCGGCCACGCTGTCCGGGCTGCGTGCGTTCGGCGATCGCCTGGCACTGCGGGCGCGACACCACGATACCGACATTCACGGTCGTCATCGCCCGCACGCCGCCCTCGAGGCCGATCTGTTTGACGGCCTGGAGCATGCCCGCCTCGATGCAATCGGGGCGCGGTGGCTGCCCGGTATCGCCATCAATCTTCTGGCGCATCCCGGAACAGAGCCGGGCGGTCCGCGCTGGCTGGCCTTCGAAGCGCTCAGCGGTCTTCCCGCACCGAAGGAAAAAAGGGAGATGGTCGATCTCGTGCGCCGGGCTCTCCCTGCCAACCTTCTCCAACAATTGGCGGACCTCTCGATGGTCAGGAACGATCAGGCGCGATTTGCGGCGGCGGCGGCGGCGTGGATTCACGCCGCCGTAGCCAGAATCCCGCGCCCCGATCGCGCTTCCGTCAGCAGCCTGCCATTCGAGCTCCGCAAGAAACTCACAGTCCGCACGCTGCCGCGACGTGGTGATCCCGGCGCGACGTCGGCGCCCCTGAAGAAGCGTCATCACGCCTCTCAGGATTCTGAAGGATCGGCAGGCTCAGGAGCGATCACGCAGGGCGGCGGGACGGCGAGCGGCTATCGTCCGTACACCACGGCCCATGACCGTATCGTCAACGCCGCGTCATTGGCCGATCGGGCTGAACTCGCGGAACTCCACCGCAAGCTCGAAGCGGAACTGGGATCGATTCGGCCCGTTGTCGCGCGTCTGGCAAAACGGTTACTGCGCGTGCTGATGGCACGCCAGACGCGGCATTGGCGCTTCGACCTCGACGAAGGCGTGATCGACGGCTCGCGGCTCGCGGCGCTCGTCGCCAGTGGTGGTACTGCGCGGCCTTTCAAAGCGGAGAGTGAATCGCCTTTTCCCAGCACGGTGGTGACGCTTCTCATCGATCACTCGGGGTCGATGCGCGGCCGGCCGATGCTCATCGCCGCACTGACGGTCGAGATCTTCGCCCGCGTGCTCGAACGATGTGGCGTGCATTGCGAGGTGCTCGGGTTCACCACACGCGAATGGGACGGCGGTGAGCCCGCCCGCGAGTGGGCGGCGAACGGCTACCCTCCGAATCCCGGGCGCCTGAATGCCCTTCAACACATCGTCATCAAGAGTGCCGACATGCCATGGCGTCGCGCGCGGGTGGCGCTGGGCCTCTTCCTGCACGACGAGATGCTGAAAGAGAACATCGATGGTGAGGCATTGGCGTGGGCACATCAGCGCCTGATGGCTCGTTCCGAGCGAAGACGGATACTGGTGGTCGTCTCCGACGGGACGCCGATGGACGAAGCGACGTTAGCCGCCAACGGTCACGAATATCTCGAAGGCCATCTCCAGCACGTCGTCACCGACATCGAGATGAGGTCATCGGTACAGTTAGCGGCGATCGGCATCGGTCATGACGTCTCGCTTTTCTACAGCAACGCCACGACCATCGCGCGGATCGACCACCTTGGTCCGGCACTCAGCACGAAGCTCACATCACTGCTCGGTGAAAACACCGGGAAAACACGGCGCCGCCCGGTCAAATCCGCGTAAACCTGCGGCCGGGTGAGCAAGACGGCACAGGACTGCCCGCTCGTTCATAAGAGAAATTCCCTTCGGATTGCACGGTTTAACTCTCCTGTATCTCCTGCATCCAGTCGATATCACTCGTATGTCCCGGCAAAGCGCGCGGGTTCCGCTTCATATCGACAAGAGTCCCCGCACTCCTCCGCCCGCCGACGAGACGCTGGCTGGCCTGGTACGACCGACGCCACCGCTTCGGCCGAGCGCGTCGGCCATGAGTGCGCACGAAGCATTCTTCGCCGACTCCACTCTCTATGCCATCGCCGTTGTCGATGAACACGGCACGCCGATCGGTCTGATCAACCGCTTTCGTTTCCGGGAGACTCTGTGGCAACAGTTCGGCGATGAGATCCTGAAGAATCGGCCGGTCGCGATGATCATGGACCGGACCCCGCTCATCCTCGACGAACATACCCCGCTCGAGCAACTGAGCGAGATCCTGAGCGACGACACCACGAAATACATCTTCGACGGCTTCATCGTGACCCGGCGCGCCAAGTATCTCGGCATCGGCACCGGCTTCAGCCTGATGCGTCGAATCACCGAGCGCCGGCAGGCAGCGCTCGCGCACCTCGCGTATCACGACACGTTAACCGGCCTTCCCAACCGACAGTTGTTCCTCGATCGCCTTGGCCAGGCGATTGCCAGCGCCGCGCGCAACCGTCGACGACTCTCGGTGTTCTACATCGATCTCGATCGGTTCAAGGTCGTCAACGACAGCCTCGGCCACACGATTGGCGATCTCCTCCTGCAGCAGATTGCCGATCGATTCCGGTCCGTCATCCGTGCACAGGACACCGTGGCGCGCCTCAGTGGTGACGAGTTCGCCGTCGTGTTGACGGAGCTCTCCTCCAACGAGCACGCGGCGTTCGTCGCGCAGAAATTGATCGAGACCGTCCGTCAGCCACTCACGCTGGACGGGCACGAGGTCCAGATCTCGTGCAGCATCGGCACCGTCACGTATCCCGATCACAGCGACAGACAGGACGTGCTGCTTCGCATGGCCGATGACGCGCTGTCGGCCGCCAAGAGGTCGCGGAATACCGTGCGTCGCTATACCGAGGACATGGCACGTCCGGCAGCCACGGCACCGCTCGTGTTCAGCACCGTCCGTCGCGCGATCGATCTCGGCGAACTCGAGGTGTTCTACCAGCCTCAGGCCGACCTGGGCAGCGGCGCGCTTCATGGGCTCGAGGCCCTCGTCCGCTGGAACGACCCGCATCGCGGCTTCGTTCCGACCGACGAGCTCATCCAGATCGCCGAGGACGCTGGTCTGATATCAGAGATCACGGACTTCGTCTGTGGAACGGCGATGAAGCAGTTCCGGGCATGGCAGCAGTCTCGATTCGGCCAACATCTGCGCCTGGCGATCAACATTTCCGGAGTCGAGATGCGCGACGGGGCCCTCCCGGCAATGTTGCACGCTCACGTCCGGAACGCCGGCTTGTCGATGTCGATGATCGAGCTGGAGTTGACGGAAAGCGGCTTGATGTTCTCGGACTCGGTTGCGACGCAACTGCTGTCGGATCTGCGTGAAGAAGGCGTGCGCGTGTCCGTGGACGACTTCGGGACTGGGTACTCATCGCTCGGACGACTACAGCGTCTCCCGGTCGATGTTCTGAAGATCGACAAGGCGTTCGTCGAAGACATCGGCACCGGCGCGAAGCAGGGAGCGCTCGTGCGCGCGATCGTCATGATGGCGCACTCGCTCGATCTCACGGTCGTAGCCGAAGGCGTTGAGAACGAGGGCCAGCGGGCATTCCTGGAAAGTTGCGGATGCGATCTCTATCAAGGCCACCTGCTCAGCCCACCGCTGCCCGCGGCGGAGATGGCCCAGTACCTGAAAGCTCGTCACGACGTCGTGCCTGCGAGGCGCCGCAGTTCGCCGCCACGTACCACTCCCCACCGCCGCGCGACTGCATCCGCGCACCCGTCAATTCAAGACTGATTCTGAGACTCGCTCGCAAGCTTTGAGCACGGACGACTGCTGATGCAGCATCGGTCTGCCATGGACCGGGCCGTATCACTGAGTCTCTGCGCGTTCTTGTGCTTGTGGTTCGCCGCCACCGTGTCGGTGCGCGCCGCACAAGACCGATCGCCGGTCGAACACCTGTTGCCAGCAGGCGCCTCCGGCGAAGAGATCTACCAGCAGGCGTGCGCGGCCTGCCACAGCTTCGACGGCGCCGGACAATCACAGAGTGTCGTGGGATTCGCGCTCCCGCTTTCCAACGGCCACGAACTGCCCGATTTCACAGACTGCGCTACCAACACCGTGGAACCACTGGCTGACTGGGTCGCGGTCGCACACAAAGGTGGACCCGTGCGGGCGCTCGATCGGCATATGCCCGCATTCGGCGACGCGTTGACACCAGATCAGATCGAACGCGCGGTGAAGTACATCTGGACGTTCTGCGACGACCCCTCGTGGCCGCGCGGGGACTTGAACCTGCCGCGAGCGTTCTTTACCGAGAAGGCTTTTCCCGAGAACGAAACCGTCTGGACCACCGCCGTCATCGGTTCTGGCGCGAAGGCTGTGGGCAACGAACTGCTCTACGAACACCGCATCGGATCCAGGGCGCAATACGAAATCAAGGTGCCCTTCGTCGCCCAGCAGTCCGAGCCGGGAAGCAGCTGGAACAGCGGCATCGGTGATGTCGAGCTCGCGTTACGGCGGACCTTCTACGCCAACCTGGCGCGAGGCAGCATCTTTGCCGCCGGCGCCGCGGTCGTCGTACCGACCGGGGATGAGAGCACGGGTCTCGGAAACGGTTTCTGGACGTACGAGCCGTTCGCGATGTGGGGGCAGGTCATCGGCGCGAATGGCTTCCTCCAGCTGCACACGGGCCTCGAGATTCCCTCGAACAAGACGCTCGGCACGAACGAAGGCTTCGTGCGCGCCGCGCTCGGGTACACAGTGGCGCAAAACGAGGGGTTCGGGCGCGCCTGGACGCCGATGCTCGAAGTTCTCGCCGCAAAGCCCGGCGATGGCGATACGGAATGGGACGTCGTGCCTCAGATGCAGGTCTCGCTGAGCAAGCTGCAGCACGTGTTGCTGAACGTCGGCGTTCGAATCCCGCTGAACGAGCGCGACACGCGAAAGCCCGAGGTCCTGACCTACTTCCTTTGGGATTGGTTCGACGGTGGCCTGTTCCGCTTCTGGAGGTAGGCTGATGACGCCCTCACCGCGCCGGCTGCTTCCGCTCGCCTGCACCCTCTGGGTGGTCGCTCTGTTCGCAGCATCGCCGAGCGCGCGTGGCGGTGAAAAGTCCCAACAGCGCCGGCCACACGATGCCATGTCGCTCTTCACGCACTCCGAGAATTGCGTGGCCTGCCACAACACGCTGATGACCCCGACCGGCGAGGACGTGTCAATCGGCGCCACGTGGCGATCGACGATGATGGCGAACTCGGCGCGTGATCCGTACTGGCAGGCTGGCGTGCGGCGCGAAATCATGGACCACCCGAGACGTTCGGCGGACATTCAAAACGAGTGCGCGGCCTGTCATATGCCAATGGCGCAAAAGATCGCGCACGCCACCGGCGGTAAGGGAGAAGTATTCGCGCACCTTCCGATCGCACAACGGAAGGGCTCGCCGCTTCAGCGGCTCGCGTCCGATGGCATCTCCTGCACCGTCTGCCATCAGATCGCGCCAGACAAGCTGGGGACTCGCGAGAGCTTCAATGCCAACTTCATACTGCGCCCCACCCAGGCCGATGGCACGCGGCTCATTTTTGGACCGTACCGAATCGATGCCGGGCGGCAATCGATCATGCGCTCAGTGACGGGATTCGTGCAGGCTGAAGCTCCCCACATCAAGCAATCGGAGCTGTGCGCCTCGTGCCACACACTCATCACCGAGGCGTTCGGTGCCAATGGCGAAGTGATTGGCTCGCTTCCCGAGCAGATGAACTATCAAGAATGGCAGCACAGCGCGTTCAGCCGGGAAGAGCGGAGTTGCCAGTCGTGTCACATGCCGCCGGCTCAGGGACCTGTGCGCGCATCATCCGTGCTCGGCGATACGCGAGATCGGCTGGCGCAGCACGTGTTC
>Ga0075431_100002369_pt1 | contig 18105 bp, 15 predicted proteins | sample RhiMetdeltSRZDD5_FD_75297 | JGI IMG/M metagenome (GOLD analysis project Ga0075431, IMG submission 75297) | Populus rhizosphere microbial communities from Tennessee, USA - Rhizosphere MetaG P. deltoides SRZDD5 | ecosystem: Host-associated > Plants > Roots > Rhizosphere > Soil | place: USA... | reverse complement strand
ACCTGATGCTCATTGACATAGAAAGATTATGAATACAGTAACAAAAGTAACTCAAACTGAACTGATGGAATTCCTGCTCAATGTGGCGGTGGTACGCCCGGTATTCATCTGGGGCGCGCCCGGGATCGGGAAATCCTCACTGGTACGCACTTTCGCCGACCAGCTTGGTCTGGTCTGCGTCTCACTGTTGGGCAGCCAGCTTGCCCCAGAAGACTTGATCGGTGTGCCGCAAATAGTAGATGGCAAGAGTCGGTTTTGCCCACCCACCATGATCGCGCGGGAACAACCGTACTGCCTGTTTCTCGACGAGTTGAACGCCTGCTCACACGAGGTGCAGAAGGCGTTCTACAGCTTAATCTTGGAACGGCGCATTGGTGAGTATCACCTGCCTGATGGCTCCATCGTGATCGGGGCGGGAAACCGTGCGCAGGACAGCGCTATCGTAAAGCCGATGTCTTCCGCGCTGCTGAACCGCATGATTCACGTGCATCTGCAAGTGGCGCACAAAGACTGGCTGGTATGGGCCTACGAGACGGAGATTCACCCGCTCGTGATCCAGTACGTCGAGAATCGTCCTGATCACCTGTGGGCGCAGCCGCCCAAGCACGAAGAGCCGTTCTCGACGCCGCGCTCGTGGCACATGTTGAGCGACGCGATGTATGAGTACGGTGCTCGTCTGGACGAGCAGCTTGTCGAGGTGCTGGCTTACGGCTGCCTGTCACCTGCCCATGCAACGCAGTTCAAGGCGTTCTACAAGCAGGTGAATGGCGACTATCGACTGAGCGCGATTCTAAAAGGCGAGCAAACGTGGCCGACCAAGCCGGAAGACCGCGACATTCTGTACTTCCTGTCGCAGTCGTTCCGCACGCACCTGATCAAGGAGCTGCCGAAGGAACACAAGAAGATCAGCCGCAGCCAAAATGAGCTGGTATACCGCTCGAAGGCACTGCTGAAGGAACTGGCATATCTCAACTTGGAACTGGCGCAGATAGTCGTGGCGGATGCAGAAGAAGGTGACGACAGCCTGCCAAACTGGTTTATCGTCGAAGTCATCCGCGACCTGCCGCGCCTCGTTCGACAGGATAACGGCAATGGCAAGAAGAAATCACCGTAAGCCGACGAACGCACCCGCTAACGGGAAGGGTCGGCAGAAGCCGCTCACCGAGAAAGAGCGTGCGTCGCAGAGCTTTCGACAGGGTTTTTATACTGTCGTAAACCATCCTATGTTCTATCCGATGTGGGACTACATCTTGGTGAAAGACGAGCGCCGCTTCCCGCGTGACGGATGGGCAGTGATCAGCGATCAAGGCACGCTGTACGTCAGCGAGATGCCCTACATGAATCCAAGCGATTGGAGCTATATCGTCGCGCACTGTCTGCTGCATCTAGGAATGGGTCACTTTCAGCACAAGGAACACCCCCGCGAGTGGAACACTGCTTGCGATCTGGTCGTGGCACGCTTCCTCGCCGAGCTAAAAATCTTTGGGAACTCGCCTCACGGGGTGAGTTCCCCAGAGATCGGAGTGGGTCAGACAGAGGAAATGTTGTACGAGCGCTTGTGCCGGGAGGGTATCCCAGATCATCTCAAAGATTTCGGTGTCGGCGGCGCGGATACGCAGGATTTACTGTTTGACGACGAGCGGCGGCGCTACTACATGGATAAAGAGCCGGATTGGCAGCATCTGTTCGGCGTGGGTCTGAAGCACGCGCTGATCGAAGCGGTAGATGAAGTTGGGCACTCGGCAGGACAATCCCGCCGTTCGAGAACGCCCGCCGAGGAGTCGCGTCGCTGGTTTATCAACCACTTCCCCCTGCTTGGAGCACTGGCGACAGCCTTCGAGATTATCGAGGATCACCTGATTTGTCAGCGCATGGATATCTCGGTGGCGGCAGTTGATGTCGAGATGAAGCAGATTTACTTCAATCCGGCGGCAGCGCTGAACGAGGAAGAGTATCTGTTTGTCATGGCCCATGAGCTACTACATGTCGGGCTGCGGCATCACGCGCGCTGCGAAGGGCGCAATCCGTATCTGTGGAACATCGCCTGCGACTATGTGATCAACGCCTGGCTGATCGAGATGGGGATCGGCGTCATGCCGCCTATGGGCGCAATGTATGATCCGCAGTTCAAGAATGAGTCGGCGGAGAGCATCTATGACCGCATCGTGGGCGATATGCGGAAGTATCAGCGTGAATGCACTCTGCGCGGCAAGGGGCTGGGCGATATCCTTTCCCCGCGCCTGCCGGATTGGTGGGTACACGGCGAAGGGCTGACTCTGGACGAATTTTATCGGCGCTGTCTGGGACAGGGCCTTGTCTACCACGATGAGTGGGGGCGAGGCTATATCCCGGCAGGACTGATCGAAGAAATCCGCGCTTTGAGCCAGCCGCCGATTCCGTGGGATGTCGAACTCGCGCAGTGGTTTGAGCACTACTTTCCAACCATCGATAAGGTGCGCAGCTACGCGAGGGCCAGCCGCCGCCAATCTTCGACACCGGATATTCCACGCCCGCGCTGGACAACCCCGCCTGATTCGGAGGATGGGCGCACGTTTGGCGTGGTGCTCGATACATCCGGGTCGATGGACAGCAAGCTGCTGGCGAAGGCACTTGGCGCAATCGCGAGCTACTCAATGGCGCACGAAGTTCCGGCGGCGCGGGTTGTGTTCTGCGATGCGGCTCCCTATGATGCGGGCTACATGCCGCCGGAAGCCATCGCGGATCGGGTGCGTGTGAAGGGGCGCGGCGGAACGATCCTGCAACCGGGAATCGATCTGCTGGAGCATGCAGAGGATTTTCCGAAGGATGGGCCGATCCTGATTATCACGGATGGGTACTGCGATGTCTTGCGCACGCGCCGCGATCACGCCTTCCTGATGCCGGACGGATACAGCCTGCCCTTCCGACCAGTTGGGCCGGTCTTCAAGGTGAGCTAACCGAATGACACAAGACGAATTTCCTAACCGCCGCGAGCCATCTCTGAGTGGGGAGCATGCTCCCCACTCTACTAACAATGAGCCATCGCTGAGTCTTGACCGCATCCTGCCCGGACTCCGCGAAGCGCTGGATAGTAGTGATCGCGGGAAGCGCCTGACAACAATCGAGCAGCTTCGGAGCAGCAGCGCCGTAACAGTTGTGCCGCTTCTGATCGAACTGCTTGAAACCAGCACTGACTCAAAAACGAGGCAGAGATGTGCGGCAACCCTTGGTCAGATTGGCGACGAACGGGCGGTCGGTGTGCTCATCAAGCTGCTCAATGAAATTGATGTGAGCGTTCGAAAGGTTGCAGTGTGGGCGCTTGGCGAGATTGGATCGCCTGAAGTGGTGACGCCCCTACTCAACTTGGTGGAACGCGAAACTGATACGCGCATCCTCGCCAACGCTATCGCTTCGCTAGGGCAGCTTGGCGATCTGAACGTCCTGCCTATTCTTCTTCGCTTCACCGAGGATACAGGCGAAAACTCTCTGGCATCTACCGCCTATGCAGCCATCAAAACGCTGGCACGCTCCTGCCAACTCACACAGTTGATAGAGTTTCTGTACCATGAATCTCCGACGATGCGTCATTGGGCAGCGGATCGATTTGTGCATCACCGCGAGGTTCCAACTATCGGCTATCTCCCTTTACTGGAAAAGCTGCTGAGTTATGAGGAACGATCCGATGTCGCGCAGAGGGCTGTCCACCTGATTTCCCAGATTGACGTTCCGCAAGCCCGGCAGACGATGCTTGATCTGCTTGAGGACGCGGATGCTCGCCTGCGGAATGCCGCCATTCGGGGGGTGAGGCTGCGACCGTTCGATGCAGCGCTGCCAATTCTGCTTGCGCGGTATGAAGGGGAGACTGATCAGAATCGTGGAGAAATCGTTGACGCAGTGGCTGAATTTGATGATCCCTGTGTACTACCATTCCTGCTTGAAGCAATGGAGAACGAGGATTACCAGTGGCGCGCAATATGGGCGTTGCAATCCCTGAATGTGCCTGGTATCGAACTGATTCTGCTTGAGCGTGCGAATAAGACTGAGAGGGAAGGGCGTCTTCGCCTAATCCACAAACTGAATTACTTCCCTGCATCGGAAGTCAATTCATTTCTTCTTGGCTTAATAGAAAACCAAGACGAGAAGGAGCGTCAGGTCGCTGTATCATCGCTGCATCCAGAGTTATTCCCCGAAGCAATCCAACCTCTCATCTCGGTGATATACCACGATACGAGCATCGATGTGCGTAAAAGCGCCATCTGGACGCTGTGCGAGGCATTCGATGAGTATATCGAGGCAATACTGCGCGCTTTTGTGTCAGAGACGGACAATGATGAAATCCGTGCTGTTGCGCTAAGTGCTCTCATTGGTAGGGGAGTTGTTGATGCGCGAGAACTACTCCTTGAGCATCTGGAGCGCATCAGGGATGAAGATGCACTCGCATATATCATCGATCAACTCCGTATCCTCCATCCAGATGCAGAAATGGAGATTATGCGGAGGCTTTACAGAACGGCGCAAAGTGCCTTACTGCGTGCCGAAATCATTGACGAAATGGCACATCTGCTGTCAGTAGATGGTATTCAACTGGTCATTGAAGCACTCACAAACGATCCGGACCCCTCAGTACGATCAACTGCTGTGTACACCCTTTCCTACGTGGCATGGGACAATGAGACCCTAGTGGCAAGGCTGATCGACGCACTGGAAGATACCGGGCTGGTAGAGGGCAGATTTTCAACAGAAAGCTGGCGAGTATGTGACTCTGCGGCAGACTGCCTCGAACGAATGACTCATCAGCCAGCCGCACAGGAAGCGCTGGCAAAATGGAAGTCTCATCACTGGTGATTATGTATTCTCGTTGCCTTTCTTAAGAGGCCGAGTCTCCAATCGCTCTACGATCCAGAATACAGCTTCATCTCGGCTAGCCCCGCGTGCAGCATCGTCAGTATGCTGAGCGCCGCACTCCACCTATCAGTATAGCCCTAACTTGGGAATCCAATTATGGCATTACTTGGGCAAGTTTTTTAACTCCACTTGAAATACATTCATTTTTAGCGGAGAGGGTGGGATTCGAACCCACGATGGCCCGTAGACCATAACGGTTTTCGAGACCGCCGCTTTCAACCACTCAGCCACCTCTCCATAATGTAGCAATCAGCTTGTTAGCCAATCTCATTTGAGCTACTTCTCGCCCCGTCCCCGCAACTCCACAAAAAACGCCCGAATTTGTGCGGTGGCTTCATCGGCAAGTACCCCACGAATCACCTCAACTTGATGATTCAGCCGGGGATGATGAAGTACATCCATTATTGAGCCGCCCGCGCCCGCCTTCGGATCATCTGTGGCCCACACCAATCGAGGCAGTCTTGCCTGCACCATTGCACCTGCACACATCGCACAAGGTTCTAACGTGCAGTAGAGTATTACGCCGGGGAGCCGCCACATGCCCAGCACATGCGCTGCTTCCCGGAGAGCGAGGATTTCCGCGTGTGCCGTCGGGTCTTGATCAGCCTCTCTACGATTGTAGCCCCGCCCAATAATGTTGCCATCTAGAACTGCTATCGCGCCGATGGGAATATCGCCCAGAGCGGTTGCTTTAGCTGCTTCTGCCAGTGCCTCACGCATCCAGACTTCGTGCTCATGCATGCGGCAGATATTATAACCCACCGATGGCCGCCCATCAAATGAAAGGAATCACAATGCAGCAGCCCAATTGTTATATCATTACAAATTTCGATACGTGTTGCGAATCGTTGTGCTGTCTAGTTTTGTGCTCAATTCTTCGTTCTGCTAGTTCGAACTATCGATGCTAAATCGCGCAAAATAGCTGACTTTACTTCTCTGCTAAACTGTACTACCATGAAGAAGCAAGCTATCAAACGTATAGTAACCAATTAAGAGACCGTTGTGGCCTCCTTAGCGCCATCATAAGCGGCCCTCACTAATGCTACCCGATCTCCCTGTTCCCGGAATACTTTTGCGATAACAGTGATTGTAATTGATAGTGAAATGGCTGCAAGATAAGCCTCTTGTAATTGTGGCTAAGTTTTCCGTCCTGAATACAGTTCGCTCGCCTATTGCAATATTTGCTCGTGACTTTCAATAAAAAGGGAGAATGCCATTGATGAAATAACTATTCACTAAGCTGCATCCCCTTGTAAGTGAGCCAGGAGGTCGTAGATGATTCCACCTAATTTTGATTATGAGGCTCCAACACACGTAGATGATGTCGTCAAACTTTTAAGTGGCACACCAGGAGCTAAGATTCTGGCAGGCGGGCAAAGCCTGATACCACTGATGCGTTTTCGATTGGCTCAACCGACGCTGCTGATTGATATTAACCGCGTAACAGATCTCTCTTATATTCACGAAGATAATGGCTGGCTCAGAGTCGGCACGCTCGCCCGTGAAGCGGATCTGGAATCCTCCAAGGTTGTCTTCTCACGGTATCCTCTTCTCGCTGATACATCCCATGTGATCGCTGATCCGCTCGTACGCAACCGATCTACGTTGGGCGGCAATCTAGCTCATGCTGATCCTGCAAACGACCATCCTGCTACGATGCTAGCCTACGGGGCACGCATCGTTGCTAAAGGACCGCGCGGCGACCGCACAATTGATGCTGGCGAATTCTTTACTGGTTTCTTCAGCACAAGTCTCGCACCCGATGAGATTGTCACCGAGATCCAGATTCCTTCTCCCACCGAACGGAGCGGCGGCGCATACCTCAAGATCGAGCGCAAAGTGGGAGATTTCGCAACTGCGGCAGTCGCCGTCCAACTTGTGCTTGATGCTCGCGGATTTATCTCTCAAATTGGCATCGGCCTGACCAACGTAGGGGAGACGCCGATTAAAGCCACTGAGGCCGAACAAGCTCTGACAGGCCATGAGCCTGAGGAGAGCCTGATTCAGCATGCAGCGAAGTTAGCTGCTCAGGCGGCGCAGCCTATCGCTGACCATCGCGGCTCGGAAGCCTACAAACGGTCGCTGGTGGCAACTCTGACTTCACGAGCCATTTATAAGGCCCTTGAGCGCGCACAAGGAGGCAGATGATGAGTACTCACCATGTCACAGTGACGGTCAATGGTCAAGCGCACGAAGCAGATATTGAGGCGCGGCTTCTGCTCGTTCACTTTTTACGTGAAACCCTTAATATGACGGGCACGCACATCGGCTGCGATACGACATCCTGCGGCGCATGTACGGTTATGCTGAATGGCAAAGCGGTCAAATCCTGCACAGTATTCGCCGTTCAGGCTGACGGCAGCGATGTGACCACCGTGGAGGGACTAGCGCAGAACGGCAACCTGCATCCCATTCAGGAAGGGTTCATGGAGAAACACGGGCTGCAATGTGGTTTCTGCACACCCGGCATGATGATGTCGTCTGTGGCACTTCTGGCTCAGAACCCTAATCCGACGGAGGATGAGATTCGCTGGGGCATCTCTGGCAATCTCTGCCGCTGCACTGGGTACGTCAACATCGTGAAGGCTATACAGTACGCTTCTGAAAAGATGCAGGCACAGGAATAGGAGACTCCCATGAGCGAACAAGTACAGGTTCATGGATTAGGACATTCGATGAAGCGCAAGGAAGATCCGCGCTTTATTCGCGGCAAAGGCCACTACATTGATGACCTCAAGCTGCCGGGCATGTTGTATCTTGATATTGTCCGCAGCCCCTACGCGCATGCGAAGATCAAGAAGATTAATACCGAACAGGCGCTGGCAATCCCTGGTGTATTGGCTGTAGTCACGGGTGATACCCTCAATCAGTACGGGCTGGCCTTCATGCCTACACTCATGAGCGATCAGCAGATGGTGCTGCCGCTTGACACAGTCAAGTATCAGGCACAGGAAGTAGCGGGGGTTATCGCTACCGAGCGCTACATCGCTGCGGATGGTGTCGAAGCGGTCGAGGTTGAGTACGAGCCCCTGCCGGTTGTCGTCGATCCCTTTAAGGCGCTGGAACCCGGTGCAACCAAAGTGCGTGATGACAAGGAGAGCAACCTCATCTGGCACTGGGAAGACGGAAACAAGGAAGCAACCGACCACGCATTTACGGAGGCCGCACATACCGTTGAGCAAAATATCTATATACCCCGCATTCACGTCAGCTCCATCGAAACGTGCGGCATCGTTGCCGACTGGGATGCGGTCAATGGGCATCTAACTTTGCACATGACTACGCAAGCCCCTCATGCGATTCGTACTGTTGTGGCCTTGATCACGGGGCATCTTGGCCTGTCAGAGGAAAAGATTCGCGTCATCTCGCCGGACATCGGCGGCGGATTTGGCGGCAAAGTGCCCGCCTACCCTGGCTATATCATCGCGGCAGCGGCCTCAGTTGTCACCGGCCATCCGGTCAAGTGGATTGAGGATCGCTCGGAAAATCTGGCAGCCGACTCCTTTGGACGTGATTATCACATAAAAGCTGAAATGGCAGCGAACGAGGCTGGGCGGATCACTGCGGTACGCATGAATGTCGTGGCTGATCACGGCTACACCGATGCAGCAGCAAATCCTTCTAAGTTCCCTGCCGGGTTGTTCAATATCTGCACAGGCTCCTATGATTTCCAGAATGCACATGTTGCGGTCGATGGAGTCTACACAAACAAACCGCCGGGAGGGATCGCTTATCGCTGCTCATTCCGTGTGACCGAAGCTGTTCATGCCATCGAGCGGATGACAGATATTATGTCGCATGAGTTGGGAGCCGATCCGGCTGAATTCCGCATGAACAACTTCATCAAGCCGGAGCAGTTCCCATACAAGTCGGCGCTAGGCTGGGAGTATGATAGCGGCGACTATCATAAGGCATTGCGCCTTGCGATGGATATGATTGGCTACGAAGACCTCCGCAAAGAGCAAGCAGAGAAGCGGGCGCGCGGTGAATTAATGGGGATTGGCATTTCGTCCTTCACAGAGATTGTTGGCGCGGGGCCGTCGAAGCAGTTCGATATTCTCGGCTTGAAGATGTTCGACTCGTGCGAGGTGCGTATCCATCCGACCGGAAAGGCCCTGGCACGGTTCGGAACAAAATCTCAGGGGCAGGGGCATGAGACAACCTATGCTCAGATTCTCGCCGAGGAGCTTGGCATTCCAGCAGAGCACATTCAGATTGAAGAAGGCGATACTGACACCGCGCCGTATGGCCTCGGAACGTACGCCAGCCGTAGCACGCCGACAGCAGGCGCTGCTGCCGCAATGGCTGCGCGCAAAATCCGGAGCAAGGCAACCAAACTGGCTGCCCATCTCCTGGAAGCTGCCGAAGAAGATATCGTCTGGGAAGACTACAAGTTCCATGTCAAAGGCTCACCAGATAAAGCCGTAACGATGCAGGAGGCCGCCTTTGCCGCCTACACGAATCATCCGCAGGGGATGGAGGCAGGGCTGGAAGCAGTCAACTACTACGATCCGCCGAACCTAACCTATCCATTTGGTTCTTACATCTGCGTGGTCGATATTGATCGGGGCACAGGGGAAGTCAAGATTCGGCGCTTTGTTGCTGTCGATGACTGCGGCGTGCGCATTAACCCGATGATTGTCGAAGGGCAGATTCACGGTGGTCTGACGATGGGCTTTGCCCCGGCGTTGATGGAAGAGATTACCTATGACGAAAACGGCAATATGCATGGGAATACGTTTATGGATTACTTGCTGCCTACGGCTGTCGAAACGCCTAAGTGGGAACTTGGTGAGACGGTCACGCCCTCGCCGCACCATCCCATCGGCGCAAAGGGGGTAGGTGAATCCGCCACCGTCGGTGCGCCGCCCGCTATTGCAAATGCAGTGGTAGATGCTCTATGGCATCTGGGTATCCGTAATATCGATATACCCATAACCTCAGCAAAAGTGTGGGAAGCGCTGAACAGCGTTGGCGCAGCATTGGAGTATTAGGCGATAATGTAGGGGCGAGTCTTATTCGCTTCGCGAACAGAATGCCTCGCCCCTACAAATGTTGAGCTGGTTCTATGCCTGCTCCATGAAGGCAATGCATGATGACAATGGACATGTTGGAAACTGCCTGGTCTCTGAAACAGCAAAACCAGCCTTTTGTGCTGGCGACAGTTATCCGTACCGAAAAGCCTACCTCGTCCAAGCCAGGCGCAAAGGCAATTATCACTGCCGATGGCGTGATGCAAGGGTGGGTTGGCGGGAGTTGTGCTGAACCGACAGTCAAGAGAGAAGCGCTCAAGGCGCTCGGAACAGGCGAACCACATTTTATACGCTTGTGCCCTTCTGAATCGAGGAATAAAGCGCCACAGGAAGGGGTGACTGAAGTAGAGTTAACGTGTATAAGCGGCGGAACCCTCGAAATATACCTGGAGCCATATTTGCCTCAGCCACATTTAATCGTAGTGGGCCACCATCAAATCATTCCGGCACTCGTCCACCAGGGTAAATCGCTGGGTTATCAGGTGACGGTGATGAGCCTTGAGCCTGTCGCAGAAACACTTGCCCATGCGGACGCGGTGTTGACTAATTTGGACTTCGCATCAGTGCACATCTATCCGAATACATCAATTGTAATCTGCTCCTATGGGAATTATGACGAGATAGCGCTTGTCGAGGCTCTGAAATCCGAAGCCTCTTATGTAGCACTCGTTGCCAGCAAAAAGCGTTTGGAGGCGGTGCGGCAGTATCTGAAAGATTCAGATTTGACTGAAGGCCAAATCGCACGACTCAAGTGCCCAGCAGGGCTGGATCTTGGTGCTGTGACACCTGCTGAGATTGCGTTGAGTATTGTGGCAGAGATTATCCAAGTACACCGCCGCACACCACCTACTTGGCGGCTATCTGAAACTTCATCACATGATGGGCCAACGGAAGCAATTGATCCGGTATGTGGGATGACGGTGGAAATTGCTACCGCGCGCTACATGAGTGAGTACGCGGGTCAGAAATACTATTTTTGTGCAGCAGGTTGCAAAAAGAGATTTGAAGCTGAGCCGGAGGCTTATCTCGTGGGGGGATGAGACATGCTTCTTAAGGGAAGTTTTACGATTAAGGCGCGGCGTGAAGCGATCTGGGAGTTCATGGTCAATCCGATGGCTGTAGGGGGCTGTGCACCTGGAGTCGGAGGGATTGAGATCATTGTTCCTAACCAGAAGTTTCAGGCTAAAGTAGCCGCCGGTTTTGGCGGCACCCTTGCCACTTTCAAAACCGAAGTGGAATTCCTTGAGCTAAGCCCACCTACCTCGGCTAAATTCCGTGCGCACGGTGTGGCCCCGAACGGCGCGGTCGATGCCACCAGCGAAATGACTCTAGTCGAGCGTGGAGAGAATGAGACCGAAGTGCAATGGACTGCCGATGTGATCGTGGTCGGAGTACTGGCTTCGCTGGCGTCTCGTCTGATGGAAGTGATTACCCGTAGGCTGACCTATGAGTTCTTCGCTTGTATGCAGAACAAGCTGAACAGCGAAGCCAAGAAAAGCCCTGAGAGTAAACTGAGCGCCGCAGAAAGCTGATCTTCAACCCATGCAATTTGGCCCACTGCCACTTCAAGACGCAATAGGCAAGGTGCTCGCGCACAACCTTTCTGGCCCTGATGGAACGCGTCTTCTGTCTAAAGGCCGCTCTCTGACATCTAATGACATTGAGACTCTGCGTAATCATGGCTTCTCGCATGTTTACGTTGCTTGGCTCGATCCTGGCGATATTGATGAGAACACAGCAGCCCTACGCACCGCGCAATTGATCAGTGGAGATAATATTGAGCTATCCCGTGCGTCGGTGGGTCGTGTGAATCTCAGGGCTACAAAGGTTGGTGTGTTGCGGATTGATGGAGTACGGCTCGACGCAATCAACCAGCAAGAGGGAATTACGGTCGCAACTCTCCCGGCACATGCAGTTGTCCAGCCGAGAAAGATCATTGCGACAGTAAAGATTATTCCGTTTGGCATTCCGAGCAGCGCGATTGAAGCAGTCGCCGATCTGATGGCTTCTGAAGAACCAGTCCTGCGGCTAGATGCACTCTCAGCCCGCCCGGTTGGGTTGGTCCTCTATGGCTCATCAGGATTGCAGGAACGGCTTACCTCTGATTTTAAGTCTCTCGTGAATCGCGTGAATGCTCTTGAATCGGAAGTAATTCACACAGATTTTGTCGAGATGGATACTGGCAATGTCGAGCAGCGCTTGGCGGAATCCTTAAATCGGATGTGCAGAGAGGGTGTAGCTTTAATCCTCATGGCTGGGGAAACTGCTGTGATGCATCGCAATGATATGATTCCGCGTGCAGTGGAGCAGGCTGGCGGTCAAATTGAGTGTGTGGGCGCACCTGTAGAACCGGGCAACCTGATGATGTTAGCATATCTGGGCGACCTACCCATTTTGAGCGCCCCTGGCTGCTCACGAAGTCCAAAAGCCAATGTTGTCGATCAAATCATTCCTCGCCTGTTGGTCGGCGAGCATCTGACTCGCTCTCACATCATTGCACTTGCTCATGGCGGGTTGCTGGCTGGATGATCCGTGTATATCTGGATGATGATCCCATCTCGAAGGTTAGGAGTTAAACAACGATGCACCTAGAAGGTACTACTAGCATCGCCGCGTCCCCCGACGAAGTATGGAAATATCTCACCGATCCGAACTCGGTTGGTAAGTGCGTACCCGGCCTCGAATCGATGCATGTGATCGAGGCTGATAAGAAGTTTGGTGCAGTCGCGTCATTAGGGCTTGGATCAGTCAAAGTAACATTCAACGCTGAGGTCGAATGGTTGGAGCTTGATCCGCCGAACCGTGCCAAGATGAAAGTACATGGGGCCGCACCAGGAAGCTCAATGGATGCTACCAGCGAGATGAAACTGAGTGCAGGCTCTGGCAGCCACACCGATATGGATTGGACGGCAGATGTATTTGTCGTTGGTAAGATTGCCTCCCTCGCCTCGCGCTTGTTGGGTGGTGTAACCCAGAAGCTGGCCGGGGACTTTTTCGACTGTGTAAAGAGCAATTTAGAAAAAGAATCTCGGAATGTACAGAATCCAAGCTGAAGTGGGAGAATTTGATCCCAACAGCGCAAATACTCACTTTTGGGGAATTAGTTTTGGAAATCACCTCCATTGAATCTCTCCAGATTGCTCTCAAGAACCATCTTTACATCGCAGATCGAGGGCTGACAACAGCTATCTTCTTAGCGCTGAAGTTGCAGCGACCGCTCCTGCTCGAAGGTGAAGCAGGAGTCGGCAAAACGGAAGTTGCCAAAGTGCTTGCTGATCTCTATGAGACCGATCTGATTCGTCTTCAGTGTTACGAGGGTCTTGACGTTCACCACGCAGTCTACGAGTGGAACTACTCCCGTCAGATGCTACACATTCGGCTCGCCGAGGCGCGTGGCGATTCTGTCGCTGATGCAGATTTATTCGGAGCGGATTTCCTTTTGAGCCGCCCGCTCCTTCAGGCAATTCAGAACTCACGCGAGCGCGTGCCCGTACTATTGATCGATGAACTTGACCGTAGTGATGAGGAGTTCGAAGCCTTCCTATTAGAAATGCTTTCCGACTTTCAGGTTACAGTCCCAGAGATCGGCACGATCAAAGCAGAGCATCCACCCATTGTGATTATCACGTCCAACCGCACTCGCGAGCTTCACAATGCGCTCAAACGGCGCTGCTTGTACTACTGGATCGATTACCCGCCCTTCGAAAAAGAACTCGCGATTATCCAGACTCGGCTGCCGGAAGTCAACGCGCAGCTTGCCCGCGAGGTGGCACAGTTCGTACAAACGCTCCGCCAGGCAGACCTTTACAAGCTGCCGGGTGTAGCTGAGACACTCGATTGGGCCTCGGCATTGATGGCGCTGGATCGCCAGACCCTCGATGCAGATATAATCCGGGATACGCTGGCTGCATTACTTAAATATCATGAGGATATTCAATTCCTGACTCGTGAAACCGTCTCAGGTTTACTGGAGAAGGCTAGTGCTAGGGAATGATGAGCCTCTACAGGATAAGAGCGGTGCAAAAGGCCACCTGCTCGATAACCTGGTGGTGTTCGGGCGGCTGCTACGGGCGCTGGGCTTCGATGTCAGTCCGGGCCGGATCATGGAAGTTACACGTGCACTTGACGTAATCAATTTGGGCAACAGGGAGGAATTCTATTTCGCAGCGCGTGCCTCTCTAGTCAGCGGTAAGGAAGACCTGCCGTTGTTCGATGCCGCCTTCGAGGCGTTCTGGCGGGTTCATTTACGCGGCCCCACCCGGCAGATGGGAATACTTACTGGGCGGCAGCCTCCACGAGCACATCCACAGCTTGTGCCCCCTTCGCTGAATCCTCCTGAGCCAGATGACGGCAGCCAACAGGGCCAGGTGGATGATCAGCCACTTATAGAAGTCACAATGACTTATAGTGCGCGCGCTACACTTCGCCAAAAGGATTTCTCCGAGCTAACCTCTGATGAGATGGAGGAGGTTAAGTCGCTGATCGCCAGCTTTGTGTGGCAGTTGGGCGAGCGCCGCACGCGCCGCTTCCGGCCCGGAGGGGATGCTAAGTTTGATCTACGGCGCACGGTTCGGCGAAATCTGCGCTACGGTGGCGAGATTATGCAGTGGGCCTACCGGGAGCCTGCCTATAAACCGCGCCCACTGGTATTGATTGCCGATATTAGTGGTTCGATGGATCGCTATACTCGCCTGCTGCTGAGATTTTGTTACGGTATGTCGCGCAGTCTCAAACAGCCAGTCGAAGCATTTGTGTTCAGCACTCAACTGACTCGGATCACTTGGCAGCTTCGGCGGCGTGATGTTGACTTGGCTTTAGAAGAGATCGGCCAGAGGGTCAGCGATTGGTCGGGAGGCACACGAATTGGCGAAGCGCTCAAGGCATTCAATTATGGGTGGGGGCAGCGTGTTCTGGGCAGGGGCGCAGTCGTCATCCTAATTAGCGATGGTTGGGATCGCGGCGATATTGATCTGCTGAGGCGCGAAATGGCTCGACTTAAGCGTACTTGTTACCGGCTCATCTGGCTGAATCCACTGCTGGGCGGGCAATCTTATGAGCCGACCGCACGCGGCATGGAAGCAGCTTTGCCTCACATTGATGATTTTCTTCCGGTGCATAATTTGGCGAGTTTAGAAGGTCTTGCGGCTCATTTAGCTTCGCTCAGTGACCGCGCAGGATTAAGGAGGACTTATGCGAGACATCATCCCTGATATTGACCGGTGGCTTGACCAGCAGGAAGACATAGCACTGGCAACTGTTATTCAGACATGGGGATCGTCGCCGCGTGGAGTTGGCTCAAGGATGGCAATCACGGGCAGCGGCAAGATCAGTGGGTCGGTAAGCGGCGGCTGTGTGGAAGCTGCGGTGGTCGAAGCCGCCTCAGATGTGCTTGAGACACGGCGTGGGCGGCTGCTCCACTTTGGTGTTGCTGATGAAACCGCCTGGGAAGTAGGGTTGGCTTGTGGCGGCAGCATAGATGTTTTTGTGGCTCCGGTGAACCTGACGCTGTATCAGCAAATTCATACTTCGTTGCGAGAAGGGCAGCCTATGAGCATTCTAACGATAGTAAGCGGCCCTCAAGAACTCGTCGGGCAGGAAGCACTGCTGCATGATGAAGACGATACATGGTCATTCAGCACGCTCGATGCGAGCCTTAAGGTGGCTGGTCTTGCAGCAGCACGTGCTGCCCTCGACTCCGGGCAATCTTGCCGAGTTACCCTTACCGAAAACGATACGGATGGATCAGTCGAAGCCTATATTGACGTGTTGTTACCGCCCCCAGTGCTGATCACGGTCGGCGGCGCACATATCTCAATTGCCCTAGTCAGTATTGCCCACACTCTCGGTTATCACACCGTTGTCGTTGATCCTAGGAAGGCATTTGGCAGTGCAGAGCGCTTCCCTCACGCAGATGAATTGATCCAGCTGTGGCCTGATAAGGCGCTTCAACAAGTGGGTTTGACTCGCTCGACAGCTGTTGCCGTATTAACCCACGACCCCAAACTTGATGATCCGGCTCTGATGGTAGCCTTACCCAGCCTAGCCTTTTATGTCGGCGCATTGGGCAGTCGTACAACGCAAGCGAAGCGGCGGCAGCGCTTACTGGATGCGGGCCTTGTGGAAGCAGCACTCAATCGCCTGCATGGCCCTATTGGATTAGAGATTGGCGCAAGGACTCCTGAGGAGATTGCGCTCGCTGTGATGGCGGAGATCGTCGCGGCACGAGAACATCTCTTGAAAGGTGAACCAGCCAACACTCAGCCCATTGGTGTTTGATGCTTGAAGCACGCTCAAGCGATCAAATCGTAGCGAATTTCTGTCCAAGAGATGGCACAGCACTCGTTGACCAAATCAAGTTTGGGAAGCTGCGGCGTGTCTGACCACTATGCGGTTACATCTATGGTCGTGATCCAAGAGTAGTTGTGGGCCTAGTTATTGCCGAGAAGGATCGGTTGCTACTTCTCAAGCCCGAAGGGGCATAGTCTCTCCCGCTCTATGGCTATGATGAAGAACTGGAGAATATGCTGATCCTCCTCTTTAGTGCCCAATTGAAGCCCACTAGCTCAATTAGGAAAAGCACTAATTTCCTCTTTGCCAACCCTTAACCAATAAACTCTCATCCATAACCCATCTGACTGGCCGCATATTAGATCGGGCTATGCACTCTATCCACCATACATAGCGATTCTCAGAGGCCGGCTGAACGAGCAGAATGACGGGTGCGTTTCAACTTAGGGAGATACATAAGCTAATCTCTTAGCTAGTTGATAACCTTGAGCATATGACTCACAAAACTGAAGCAGACCCTTCTCCAACTGGCATAGACATTTTGTGAAACCTCGCCTATAATCACTCCTGGGTAGGGAGATTCCCCCGGATCGTATCCTTTATCCATATTGCAATGGATTCAACAGAGGTCTATTCCCGGGGCACATATATTGCATGGCAAACCGATTTTTTTTGCGTAGACATGCCGCAGAAAAGGGACAATCTCTTCTGGAGATGACCTTTGGTATGGTTGTCCTGGTGTTCCTGCTGATGGGAATGCTGGATTTGGGACGGCTGTATTTCACCTATGTGGCAATGGAAGACGCGGCAGGAGAGGCAGCGCTCTACGTAGCTGCTCGTGGTAAGTGTGCCAGTGCTTCCCCAACCCCGCCTGACCCATCGTGTGATAATCCTAATAATGGACGTTACCGGGCCAACGGTGCCGCCGCAGGTGTTGTAGACCTTTCAACAGCTAACTCTGCGGTCACATTTCAATCCCTTGGCCCTTTCGAAGAAGTTGGAGTAGGCACTATCGTAGTCGTTACAATTACCTATGACTTTCCACTGATTACACCAGTCATGTCAACGATCACAGGCAGCGACACCATCCTGCTGACCAGTCAAGCCAAGCAGTTCGTCATCTCTGAGACTTCAGGCCCATAGCCTGGGTTTGTCTTATCATCTGTCTGTAGGTGGGGTAGTTTATGGGGAACACCAAAAGACGCTCAATTATTGCATCATCTTGGGAGCGAGGCCAAGGTCTGGCGGAGTTCGCTCTAGTGACGCCGCTTCTGCTATTTGTGACCTTGGGGATTGTTGATTTCGGGCGGGCGTTTTTCACGTACGCACAGCTTTCCTTCCAGCTTCGTGAAGCGCTCCGTTGGGGATCGCTGGCACAAGAGGGCCCAACCATTGCCTATACACAGTGCGTCACAATGAGAGACATTGCAAAAAGAAGTTTCTTTTCCTATGACCAGAAAGTCACTATTCGTTTCGAGCATTATGATGCCCCAGGCACTTATTGGTGGTGCTGGGACGAATTAGGAATAGCAACAGGTCCTGTTGGTGCTCCCCAACCAAATGACATCAAACAGTTCGATATGCTCCAGATTATCAGCGACCAGAAGGTGCGGCTGATCTCACCCTTTTTCCCGCAGGAATTAAGCTTCAGGATGGAGGGTCAACGAACCATCATCAAGCAAATGACTCTCGGCCATGGATCAAATGATCTCGACAGCGACGGCTTGCTTGATACATGGGAGTGCAGCAACTTCGGTAATCGATCCTGTACAGATGTGGGGAAGCTACCAGGGTGCGGGCTACCTCTTGACGCGGCAGTTTATAGTAACTGCCTCACTCCTGACTACGATTCTGAGGCCGCTAAGCCGGCACGCCAGGCTTTTGATGCCTTCTCGGATCC
>Ga0075431_100002368_pt1 | contig 18107 bp, 16 predicted proteins | sample RhiMetdeltSRZDD5_FD_75297 | JGI IMG/M metagenome (GOLD analysis project Ga0075431, IMG submission 75297) | Populus rhizosphere microbial communities from Tennessee, USA - Rhizosphere MetaG P. deltoides SRZDD5 | ecosystem: Host-associated > Plants > Roots > Rhizosphere > Soil | place: USA... | reverse complement strand
TCCCAGATCGTGGTCGACCTCTCGCAGGTGGTCTACGTCCGGCTCGACACCGAGGACCAGCGCGTCGGCTTCTAGACCGGAAGGCGCCCGGCCGGTGGCCGACCTCTGGCGGGCGCTGCGGGCGCTCGACGTGAAGCTGCTGCGCCTCCTGCGCACGCGCGGCCACTCTGCGCCGGTCGAGCTGGCAGTGATCCGCCTCGCCCAGTCGGGCGAGAACGGCCTGATCTGGCATGGCATCGCGGCCGCCGGGGTGGCGGCGCACGCCTCGAAGCGGCACGGCTATACGCGCACGATGCTGATCGTGCTGGCCACGCTGGCGGTCAACACCGCGCTGAAGCAGGCCGTGGGGCGGGCCCGGCCCGTGCTCGAGGAGGAGCTGCCCGCGCTCGTGCCGGTGCTGTCGGGGCGCTCGTACCCGTCGGCGCACTCGTCGACCTCGTTCGCGGGGGCCCGGGCGCTGTCCGAGGTCCTCCCGGCGCCGCCGCTCTACGCGCTCGCCTGCGCGATGGCGCTCTCGCGTCCCTACCTCGGCGTGCACTACCCGTCCGACATCCTCGCGGGCGCGCTCCTCGGGGACGCCGTGGCGCGGCTCCTCACGCGATGAAGATCGGGATCGTCGGCATGCCCAACGCGGGCAAGTCGTCGCTCTTCAACGCGCTCACGCGCGCCGGCGCGCAAGCGGCCAACTACCCGTTCACCACCGTCGAGCCCAACGTGGCCGTCGTGCCGGTGCCGGACGAGCGGCTTGAGCGCGTGGCCGCGACCGTCGGGGCGAGCCCGGTGGTGCACGAGACGATCGAGTTCCACGACATCGCCGGCCTGGTGCGCGGCGCCCACGAGGGCGAGGGGCTCGGGAACAAGTTCCTGGCCAACATCCGCGAGACCGTCGCGATCCTCCACGTCGTGCGCGTGCACGACGACCCGCGCGTGGTCCATCCGGAGGGCCGCGTCGATCCGCTGGCCGATGTTGAGACGATCGAGACGGAGCTCCTGTTCGCGGACCTCGAGCAGGCCGAGCGCCGGCTCGAGCGCGTGTCCAAGCAGGCAAAGTCGCTCGACAAGGTGGCGGTCGCCGAGGAGCGCTGGCTGCGCGACGTGGTCGAGGCGCTGCGCGAGGGCCGCGCCGTGCGGAGCGTGCCCGCGCCGGACGCCGCGCCGGGGGCCGCGGTGCGGCTTTCGGCCCTCACCTCCAAGCCCGTGCTCTACGTGGCGAACGTGGCGGAGGGAGAGCCGCTCGAGCCGCCGCCCGAGCTCGCCGCCCACGCCGAGGGGCGCGCCGCCCGCGCGGCCGCGGTCAGCGCGCGGCTCGACTCCGAGCTGGCTGAGCTGGACGACGACGAGGCGGCGGCGATGCGCACCGAGCTCGGGGTGGAGGAGTCGGGCCTCGCGACGGTCGTGCGCGAGGCGTTCGCGCTGCTCGACCTGGTGCAGTTCTTCACCGCGGGCCAGGGCGCCGAGGCTCGCGCCCGGGCGATCAAGCGCGGCACGCCCGCGCGGCGGGCGGCCGGAGCCGTGCACAGCGACATGGAGCGGGGCTTCGTGGCGGCCGAGATCACCCCCTGGGAGGCGCTCGTTGAGGCGGGCGGCTACGCCCAGGCGCGCGAGCGCGCGCTGCAGCGGATCGAGGGCCGCGACTACCTGATCCGCGACGGCGACGTGGCCACCTTCCGCTTCACGCCGTGAGCGGCGAGGCGCTGCTGCTCGACGCCCGATGAACGTCCCGGACTGGTCGCTATGGCAGCTACTCCGGGACGTTCATGGCGCGGCGGGGCGCGAGGCGTGGGGCCTCGGCCGCCGCGGCGCCCCTAGAGGAACTGCGTGTACCTGTGCTTCACGACCCGGGAGCCCTTCGAGCAGCGCACGCGGCTGTCGTACGACTGGCGCGAGACGTTGAAGCGGTACTCGCTGCAGCGCCAGCCGCTGAAGCGCGAGCAGCGGCCGCGCTTGCCGGGCCGGCACGCGTGGAAGCCCCGCACCACGCCGCGGGCGCGCGTGCAGGAGATGTTGCGGGCGTAGATCGAGACCACGTAGGTGGTGCCGTAGCTGCGGCTGTTGCCCACGTCACAGGACTTGGAGGCCACGGCGCCGGGGTCGGCCGCCGCGCTCGAGGGCACGGCGAGGGCGACGGTGAGCAGGGCGACGGGCGCGGCGCGCCGGATCAGGCAGAGCATGGGCGGGGGACCTCCGGGACTTGACTGTGGTGGCCCGGCAACCATAGACCCATTCGGGGTCCTCGGCGCGCTATTCGGGGAAGTCCTGGCGCACGGCCTCGAGCACGGTGTCGGCCGCCAGCTCCGAGCCGCGACCGTTCAGGTGGATCCCGTCGGGCTCGCGCACGATCTGGCGGCGCCCGTCGACCGTCATGGCGTCGCGGTAGCGGCCGCCGGGGGTGAACAGTTCGCCCATGTCGAGCACGCGCACATGGGCGCGGTAGGGCTGTGCGGCCACCTCGATGGCGGCGTTCACCGAGCGGGCGATCTCCTGCCGGTCGCCGTCCCGCGGGGCCGGCAGCGTGAGCCAGTACACGCGCGCGCGGCCGCCGCGCCGGTAGGTGTTCATCATGCGGCGCACGCGGTAGGCGAACTCGGCGGCCCAGTCGGGCCCACAGCACTTGATCTGCTCGCCGCCCCGGCCGGGCAGGTCGAACCCCTCGTTCGCCCCGATGAACACCACAACGGCCTCGGGCTCGAGCTCGCCCACCTGCTCGGTGGACAGGCGCCCCCAGTCCACCAGCCCCGTCTTCGAGATGCCGGTGCCGACGTGGGGGTCGCGCTCGACGTCGACGTCGGTGTCGCTCAGCCGCCGCGCCAGCTCGATGTCGAGCGGCATCGACAGCGAGTCGCCCGTGACGAGCAGCGTGCCGAGCTCGCCCGCGGAAGCCACCTGGCCGCCGAGCTCCGCCGGATCGAACGAGGAGGGAGGCACTGCCGGCACGCCTCGGCCGGCGCTGCCCGAGCCGGCCTGCTCGAAGCTGCCGGCCTCGCCCACGCCGTCGTCCTCGAGGAAGGCGAGCGCGTCGTCGGTCCAATCGTCGAACGGCAGCCGGTCCGAGACGAAGCCCGCCGGCTTGCCGATCGCCAGCGTGAGCTCGCGCGCGACGCCCGGGTCCATCTCCTCGCCCGCGTCGCGGATCGACGAGCCCTCGAACAGCACCAGCAGGATCACCGCGAGGAACACCACCACGAGCGCGTGGCGAGCGGTGAGCCGGGCCCCCTTCGGGGTGGGCGGCACGGGCGGCTCGGGGCTCGAGGGGTAGTAGGGCTCGGTCAAAACTGGAAGTAGATGAAGGGGGGCACGCCCTGGCTCGGCACGGTAGCGCCCACCAGCGCGATCACGATCGCCAGCGCCGTGCCGAGTGCGGGCGCGGGCAAGCCGGCCAGCCGCTCGCGCAGCCGGTCGAGCGGGTCGGGCGGCAGCAGCTGGAAGCCGACCACCACAACGATCGCCCCTACCGTCACGGGGGTCCAGAGCGTGGCCGGGCCGGGGTCGGCAAGCTGGCCGATGAAGACGGCGGCCAGCTCGAGGCTCTCGGCCCGGAACAGGATCCAGCCGAACACCACGATGTTGAACACGATCAGCCAGGCCACCCACGCGGGCGGCCGCCGCACGCCGCGGTCGCGCAGGGCGTGCTCCACCGCAAGGCACACCCCGTGCAGCGTGCCCCAGAGCACGAACCCCCAGGCCGCGCCGTGCCAGAGCCCGCCCAGCACCATCGTGATCATCAGGTTGCGGTAGGTCTTCCACTTGCCCTTGCGGCTGCCGCCCAGCGGGATGTAGAGGAAGTCGCGCAGGAAGCGCGACAGCGTCATGTGCCAGCGCCGCCAGAAGTCGCGGAAGCTGAGCGCCCGGTAGGGGCAGTTGAAGTTCTGGGGGAAGACGAACCCCATCAGCAGCGCCACACCGATCGCGATGTCGGTGTAGCCGGAGAAGTCGCAGTAGATCTGAGCCGCGTAGGCATAGGCGGCGAGCGCCACGTCCGGCGCCGCGTACGCCTCGGGCACGCCGAACACCGGGTCCACGACCTCGCGGGCGAGGTAGTCGGCGATCGCCACCTTCTTCACGAGCCCGATCGCGATGAGCACCACGCCCGCTCCCACGGCCACGTCCCGCGGGTTGCGCGGCTTGGCGAGCTGCGGGATGAACTCCCGGGCGCGCACGATCGGACCCGCCACCACGTGGGGGAAGAAGGACAGGTAGAGCGCGAAGTCGAGCGTCGAGGCCGGCTCGAGCAGGCCGCGCTTCACGTCGACCACGTAGGAGATCGCCTGGAAGGTGATGAAGCTGAGCCCGATGGGGAGCGCGAGCGTCAGCAGCGGGAGCGGCATGCCGAGGCCGATCGAGTCGAGGAAGCTCCCGATCTCGCCGACGAAGAAGCCGTAGTACTTGAACAGCCCGAGCACCCCGAGGTCGACCGCTACTGTCGCGGCCATGATTTGCTTCTTGGCGCGCTCGCTGGCCGCTCGGGAGATCAGCACGGCGCCCAGTTGGTTCGCGAGCGTCACGCCCGCCAGCAGCAGGGCGTAGCCGGCGCTCGCCGCCGAGTAGAAGATGTAGCTCGCGATGAGGACGAACGGCTTCCAGAGGTGAGGACGGGGCATCAGCGCCCACGAAAGGGCGAGCACCACCGGAAAGAAGAATGCGAACTCGTAGGACGGGAAGACCACTGCGGACGGCGATACTAGGCGCGCTCGTCCTGGCCGCCCCGCTCGCGGCGGGCGGGGCGGCGGAGGCCGCGCCCGCGGCGGCCGCCGGCTGCGGCGGGGTGCAGCACTACCTGCCGACCGCCGATCGAGCCCCGGGCCCGCCCCCCTTCGCCGTCGGCGACTCGATCATGCTCGGCGCCGTGGGACAGTTGCGCGGCTCGGGCTTCGAGGTCGACGTGCGCGGCTGCCGCCAGTTCAGCGAGGGCATCTCGGTGCTTCGCGCCCGCAGGAGCTCGCTTCCGGACGTCGTGGTGGTGGCGCTCGGGACCAACTGGACGGTCACGCTCGTCCAGATTCGCTCCGCCCTCCGGACCCTGGGACCGGAGCGGGTGCTCGGCCTCGTGACGCCCCGGGAGGTGGGCGGCGTGGCGAGCTCCGACCAGGCGGTGATGCGCGCGGCGGGACGGCGCTGGCCGCGACGGGTCAAGGTGCTCGACTGGGTGGCCTACTCGGCCGGTCACTGGAACTGGTTCTGGAGCGACGGGCTGCACCTGCAGCCGCGCGGCGCCCGCGCGCTGGCCCGGCTGCTGCGCCGCGCGTACACCTGGGAGCTGCCCACGGCCGCCCCAGACCCCGAGCCTGAGGCCGCGCGGGCGGGGTAGGTGGGAGCTCCGGCCCGCGGCGACTGCTATTCGTCCATCTCGGTCTTCAGCGTCATGGCGAGTCGCGCTCTCGCTCTTGTCTATGGCCCCCTACCGCTGCGGTGCCAGCCAGGTAATCGAGAGCTCGCGGTGTAATCGTCCGACTCCAACCCTCTACCGGTCTCCCAAGTCTCGGGAAACTCGGGGTCAGTTGGGCTCGGTGTAGGCCCAGGTCCCGTACAGGTCGATGTCCCCCGCCGCAGCGGAGGTGATGCGCACAAAGATGCCGAAGCGGTTGAGCGCCGACGCGTGGGTGGTCGCCGTGTTCAGGGGTCCAGGCGCATAGATGCAGACGACCCCCGCAGGTGCGGTCGGTTGGTCCAATGTGCCGGTGCAGCGGTTCCCCACTTCCTCGATGCCGTCGATGTCGACGTTGCTCGCGGAGAGCGGGGTGGACGCGGGAACTGGCAGAGAGGCGCTGGCAGCGAAGTTCTCGCCCGCCCCCGTCGCGTGGTCGTCGACGACGATCACGCCACGGACCGTCTCCCCTGGCTGCAGCGAGCTCAGCGCCGAGCGCCCAGGTTCACCCTTCTCCCCCGGTAGCCCGGGGTCGCCCTTCGGCCCCTGCGGGCCCGCGGTGAGCTGGCCCGCCTTGAAGTCGGCGGCCATCAGGGTCCGGTTCTTCACCTTGGCCCCGGTGACGGCGTTGTTCTTGAGCTTCGCGCCGGTGACAGCCTTCTTCTTCAGCTGGGCCGTGCCGACCGAGTTCTGCGGTAGCACGCCGGCGGCGTAGCTGACTCCGCCGAGCGCGACTACGAGCGACACACAGGCCACGATCATCGCCGGCGAGCCGAGGTGTCTGCGGATGATGGTCATTGCATGGTCCTCTCGAGTGGTGGACGGTGCTCCTCGCGTACCTTCGCCTTCGGGCGGATGCGCGGCCAGCGGGGCGGGCCGCCAAGCTCGCGGCGGCTGGCCGACTCAGCGGCGGCGGAAAACCGACGGACGGCGTGACCGACGCAGGCGCCGGCTCCTGGCGTCATACGGACCGTTCCCAGAGGCTGACGCCGCTCCTCCCGCGGGCAAGCGGGCACCTCGGTCCACGCTGACGAGGCTCTCGCTCCGGACGGCGGGTGGTGCGCTAGACAGCCTCGAAGTCGTATCGCGAAGCGATCCGACCGATCTCCTCCTGGGTCGGAGTTCCGCTCGCGAGCGCCGCGGCAAGGTCGCGCATGTAGTTCTCCCAGCCAGCAGGCGTATTGAAGTTCAGCAACCTGACCGGGGCGCCACTCTTGTTGCTGAAGGTGTGGACAACGCCAGGGGGCACGCAGACAAAGCTGCCGGCTTCCAGCTCGAGTGTCTCATCACCCAGGCGCATCGTCAGCGTGCCGTCGAGGACGTAGAACATGTCGTGGAAGCGGTGGTGTAGATGCGGGGGCGGTCCAGGAAATCTCGGTTCGAACACGCCTTCGCCGAGATAGAAGAAATCGTTCGTCTCTTCGCCAGTGGCCTTGATCGTCACGGTGGTCGGGACCGCCGATCTGTTCGCCCTCACCGGGCCGATGAACCGTCGCCTCCATCTCGCTCCCTTCCCATCCGGGTAGCAATCCGCGCGAGTATTGCGCCAGCCGGGGTCCCCGAGAGCGTTCCTTCCCGCGAAGGCAGGCATCTCGCCGAGGTCACCCGGCCCGGCATCGTCCGCATGGGCGACGACGTGCAGATCGCCGACCTAGCCTGGCCGGGGTCATGGCGACTGGGCGCAGGCCGCCCTGGTCTACGCTCCTCCTGCGGCCTCGGCCGCAACAACGACCCACTGTCCCGCGAGGCGCGGTTTGCCGGATCCGTTGCACGCACCCTTCACCCAGGAGTGGAAGATCGACCGGGACTCCGGCGTGCCGGCCTATGAGCAGATTGCGGACCGGCTGGTCGCCCTGATCGAATCGGGACGCCTCGTAGTCGGTGATCGTCTGCCGGCCGAGCGAGACCTCGCCACCTGGGTTGGCGTCAGCCGGATGACGGCTCGCGCGGCACTGGCCTCCCTGGCTCAGCGCGGACTGCTCGAGCGCGACGTCGGCCGCGGGACCTTCGTGGCACAGGCGAAGCTCGAGCACGACCTGGGGGAGTTCGCCGGTTTCACGGAGATGTTGCGCCGCGAGGGTCGGACCGCGCGGGCGCGCATCCGCGGCATCAACGAACTCCCGGCACCGGAGACAATCGCGCACGAGCTCGAGATCGCACCGCGCGATCCGGTGTTTCGCATCGAGCGGCTGCGTTTCGCGAACGAGGAGCCGCTCACGCTGGAGGACTCATGGATTGCGGCCGAGCGGTTTCCCGGGTTGCTTGATCACGACGTGCGGGGCTCGCTGTACGCCCTGATGCGCGACGCCTATGGCCTGCCGCCGGTCAGGGCCGTGGAGCGCCTGGAGCCCGTCCTGGCGGAGCCCGAGCAGGCAGAGGTCCTGGAAGTCGCCCCCGGAGCGCCGCTGATGCTGATAACCCGCGTCGCCTACAGTCCCGACGACGTTCCCGTGGAGTTCGCGCGCGACCACCATCGGGGCGACCGCGCGCGCTTCGTGGTCGAGGCGGCGACGACGATCCCGGACACGCCGCGGCGATGAGCGATGCGCTGGCCCCCGCGGGCCGTCATCTTTGACTTCAACGGCACGATTCGGGCTTATCGACTCCCTCCTTTGGCCCACAGCGCGTACGCCGCGATGGAGGTGGCGTCCGACAGCGCCTCGGGCAGGTCGATGAGCGGCACGCGCTTGACGGCGATCTCCTCGTCTGCGTCCGGCACGCCGGGCCACGGCTCCAGCTCGCGGGCCTCGAATGCATGGACGCGTTCGGTCGAGTAGGCCGGGGCGGCCCAGAAGGACCCGAGCTCGCGCCAGGATCGCGCCTTCAGCGAGCACTCCTCGCGCAACTCGCGGGTGGCCGCCTCGGCGGGCGACTCACCGGGCTCGAGGCAGCCGGCGGGGAGCTCGAAGGTGTGTTCGTCGGCGCCGGGCCGTGGCTGGACGACGAGTATGGCGGCTCCGTCCTCGATCGCGATCATTGCGACGGACTCCGGGTAGCGGATAAGCATCGCGCCGGTCCGGTAGACCTTTAGTCGGGGCGCCGCGCCTCTTCGAGGAGCTGGTCGAACTCGGGGCTGTCGAACTCCTCGACGGCGCGGTCGTACTTGTCCATGCCCCACGTCCAGAAGTCGAAGTCGACGTCTGAGACACCGTCCTGGATCGATGCCCACAGGGTCCAGCCGTACTTCGACATCAGGCCCCACAGGCGGGCGCGCGCGATCTTGTGGCGCAGCCGGCGGCCGTAGTACGCGCTCACGAGCTCCTCGAGCTGCTCCAGCGACAGCTTCGACTCGCTCCAGATGTTCCCGAGCTCGAAGCACGCGTCGTTGTTGCCCGAGTACTCGTAGTCGATCAGCCGGAAGCCCGCGTCGGTGAGGATGAAGTTCTCGGCAAGCAGGTCGTTGTTGCACGGCACGGTGCCCTCGTCACGATCGGCGAACGCGTCCCGGATCGCGCCGACCTGCGGGCCGAACTCCTCGTAGCGATCGGGAAGGCGGAAGCCCCGGGACCGCACGACCTCCAGGTAGCGAACCTGGATCTCGAACATGTCGAAGTCACCGTGAAACCGCCGCGCCGAGTGCAGCTGCCGGCACGCCTCCGCGATGCGCGCGACGTGGCCGTCGCCCCGCAGCTGCTCAGGGTTCATCGTCGTGCCCTCGATGAATTCGAAGACCATGGCGTTTTGCTCGGGGAGGTAGGCGACCACCGGTGCTCCGACCCCGACCTCGGCCGCGCGCACGGAGTTCTCGTACTCCCCGTCGCGATCGATCGCGAGCAGGCCGGTGTCGTCCTCCCAGCGCCGCACGACGTAGCTGCCCTCGGGCGTGGTCACCCGGTGGTTGGCGTTGGTGAGCCCGCCGGGCAGCTCGGCCACCTCGCACTCGAGGCCCGAGAGAACGGGGACGAGCTCGAACAGGTCCTCCAGGGATGTCTTCATGGCTCCCGCCTCCCCAGTAGGCATTGGTATAGGCCGAAATCGAAACACTATCGGCAATGGGTCCCTGCGCAGTGCACCACATTGGTATAGTCCGATTTTCGCGTCGAGGTGGGGAGCGACGAGTTGTCCAAACGGGTGGTGATCATCGGCGGCGGAGTCGCCGGTTGCAGCGTCGCGTACCACCTGGCCAAGGCGGGCTGGACCGACATCCTCGTGATCGAGAAGCGAGAGCTCACGAGCGGCTCGACGCATCACGCGGCGGGACTCGTCACTCAGTTCAATCCGTCCGCGACCATGTTGAGCCTCCGGCGCTACAGCGTCGCGCTCTACCGCGAGCTGGAGGTGTTCGAGGGCGTCGGCAGCGTGCGAATCGCCTCCAGCGAGCGGGACTGGACCGACCTGCGCCGCGCGGCCGGGCGCACCGAGGCGGTGGGCTTCGAGGCGGAGCTGGTCTCACCCGACGAGGTCCTTCGCCTGCTGCCCGAGGCCACCGGCGAGTCCCTCTTCGGCGGCGTGTGGATCCCCGACGACGGATGGGTCGACCCTCACATCGCCACCCATGCGGTGGCCGACGCCGCGCGCGAGCTCGGCGTGGAGTTCCGGCTCCGGACGCTCGTGACGGGGATCGAGGTCGGGCCGGGCCGCGCGATCCGAGCCGTGCTCACGGAGCAGGACCGGATCGAGACCGAGCACGTCGTCAACGCGGCCGGGATCTGGGCGCCGCAGCTCGCGGCCATGGTTGGCGCGACCTTCCCGTCGGTGCCTGTCGACCATCAGCACGTCGCGATGCAGGCGGTCGAGGGACACGAGATCCCGCGTGACGCCCCGTGCTTTCGCGACACCGCCAACCTCGTCTACGGCAAGGCCGAAGGCGGCGGGCTACTGATCGGCGGCTATGAGCCAAATCCGGCGTCGCGCTGGACCGACGGGGTTCCGTGGGACCACGGCGCGAGCCCGGTCGAGTCCGACATGGACCGCTTCGCCCCCCTGCTCGAGGGGGCAATTCGCCGCTTCCCCTACCTCGAGAACGCCGGAGTGATCCGTCTGCTCTGCCATCCCGACGCGATGACGCCTGACGGCAACCCGCTGCTCGGCCCGATGCCGGGCATCCCCGGCTACTGGGTCGCGGCGGGACTGTCACTCAACGGCTTCGGTGCCGCCGGGGGGATCGGCAAGACGCTGGCCGAGTGGATGACCGGCGGAGAGACCGAGTACGACACCGACGCCTACCGGCCGTGGCGGTTCGGGCGCCTGTACCGCGATACGGTGTTCGCCGACGAGACCGCGCGCGAGGTCTACAAGTACTACTACCGGCTGCGCTACCCGCTGGACACGAGCCAGGCCGGGCGGGGACGGCGGCTGAGCCCGCTGCACGTGCGGCTCGAGGAGCTCGGAGCGGTGCTCGGTGTCAAGAACGGTTGGGAACGCGCGGACTACTTCCAGCCCGGCCGGGGCTGGCGCAGAGCCGGCGAGGACCAGCGGGAGTTCGGCTGGGAGCAGCCGCCCTACCTCGATCTGCTGGCCGAGGAGCACGCCGCGTTCCGTGAGCGGGTGGGGATCATCGACCTCTCCTCCTTCGGCAAGATCTCCGTGACGGGCCCGGGGGCACTCGCGTTGCTGGAGCGAGTCTGCGACAACCGCATCGATCGCGACGTCGGCCGGGCCGTCTACACCCAGTTCCTCAACTCCGCCGGCGGGATCGTCGCCGACCTCACCGTCACGAGGCTGGCCGAGGATCGCTTCCGGCTGGTGACCGGCGCCGGCGCGATCGACTCCGATCTCGGCTGGCTGCGCCTGAACGCCGACCCCAGCGACGGGCCGGTGGATATCGCCGACGTGAGCGAGGAGCACGCGGTCATCGGCGTCTGGGGTCCATCCGCGCGCGCGACCCTGGAGGAGGTGACGCGCGACGACATCTCGGCGGAGGCCCTGCCCTTCAGCGCCGCGCGCGAGATCTCGATCGCCGACGCGCCCGTCCTCGCCCAGCGCATCACGTTCGTGGGTGAGTTCGGCTTCGAGCTGTACATGTCGCCCGAGTGGGCGGTCCAGGTGTGGGATCGGGTGATGGCCGCCGGCGGCGAGCACGACATCCGCCCCGGCGGCTACCGCGTGCTCGAGTCGCTGCGCATCGAGAAGGGCTACCGCTACTTCGGCACCGACCTGACAGCGGTCGACACGCCCGACGAGGGCGGGGTCGGCTTCTGCGTGGCGGAGGACAAGGACTTCATCGGCGCGGAGGCGCTCGCGAGGGCGCGCGAGCGGGGCCCGCGCCATCGGGTCCGCACGCTGCTGGTGGGCGACGGGGAGTATGTGCCGCTCTATGGAGGCGAGCCGGTCCGGGGCGACGACGGACAGGTCATCGGCCAGGTGCGGACCTCCGCCCATGGGTTCACCGTCGGGCGCGGCGTGGCCCTCGCCTCGCTGCCGCCCGACGTCGACACGGGCGCGCGCGTGAGCGTCGACGTGCTCGGCGAGCCCGCGGCGGCCGAGGTCGCGAAGACGGTCCTCTACGACCCCGAGAACACCCGGGTGCGCGACCGCCCGGCCCCGCGGTGACCGACCGGCAAGAGCTCCCGGAAGCCGCCCGCTGCGTCGTGGTGGGCGGCGGTGTGGCCGGGGTGAGTATCGCCTACCACCTCGCGCGGCTCGGCTGGAACGACACGGTCCTGCTGGAGCAGCACGACCTTACCGAGGGGACGACCTGGCATTCCGCCGGGTTCGTCGGCCAGCTGCGCTCGACGATCGGCCAGACGCGCATGATCATGTATTCGACCGAGCTCTATGACGAGCTCGAGCGGGCGAGCGGCGTGGACCCCGGCTGGCGCGGCGTCGGCAGCCTGCGCCTCGCGACCACGCCCGAGCGCATGGAGGAGCTGCGCCGTCTGGCCGAGGCCGCCACGACGTTCGGGCTCGAGCTGGAGCTGGTGACCGCCGGCGAGGCGCAGGAGCGAGTGCCGCTGTTGAACGTCGACGACGTACTCGCGGCGGCGTGGCTCCCCGGCGACGGGTACCTCGACCCCGAGCTCCTGACCCGCGCGCTCGCCGAGGGCGCCGTCCGACATGGCGTGGCCCTCCACGAGCAGACCCGCGCGACCGGCATCGAGGTCGGCGACGGCGGCGTCGCCGCGGTGCACACCGCCCGCGGCACGATTCGCGCGGAGACGGTCGTCAACGCCGCGGGCGCGGCAGCCGGCGTGATCGGACGCATGGCCGCCGTCTCGGTGCCCGTCGTACCCATGCGCCACCAGTACCTGGTCACGGAGGCGTTCGACCCGCCCGTGGGCGAGATCCCGACGGTCCGCGACCCCGACCACATTGTGTACTTCCGTCCCGAGCAGGGCGGGCTCCTGGTGGGCGGCTATTCGCGCCAGCCGGTCACTTGGGAGGTCTGCGATCCGCTGGCGGAGGCGCGCACCGTGTTGGACGCCGATATGGACCGCTTCTCGGAGTCCTTCTCCGGAGCTCGGCACCGCGTGCCGGCCCTGGACGGCGTGGAGACCGCCAAGATCGTCAACGGGCCGGAGGCGTTCACACCCGACGGAGAGTTCATCCTCGGGGAGACCGAGGTCGCCGGCTTTTGGGTCGCGGCCGGGTTCTGCGTGCACGGCCTCGCGGGGGCCGGCGGCATCGGCAAGGTGATGGCCGAGTGGATCGTCGACGGCCAGCCCGAGTACGACGTCTCGACAATGGACGTCCGCCGCTTCGGGCGACACCACCGCAGCAACCGCTACGCGACCGTGCGGGGGCTCGAGTCCTACTCCCGCTACTACGACATCGTGTACCCGTACGAGGAGCGCCAGGCGGGGCGGCCCCTGCGGCTGTCGCCGGCCTACGCCCGGCTCCAGGCGCTGGGCGCCGAATTCGGGGAGAAGGACGGGTGGGAGCGTGCCAACTGGTTCGAGAGCAACGCGGGCGACGGCGACGAGTCGCTGCGGCCCGACGGCTGGGCCGGGAAGTTCTGGTCGCCGGCGATCCAGGCCGAGTGCCTGGCCGCACGCGACGCGGCGGCGCTCTTCGACCAGAGCTCGTTCGCCAAGCTCGAGGTGCGCGGCGCCGGCGCGGCCGACGCCTTGAACTGGATCTGTGCCAATGACGTGGATCGCCCGGTCGGGACCGCCGTGTACACCCAGCTCCTGAATCAGCACGGCGGGATCGAGGCCGACCTGACGGTCACGCGCGTGGCGGAGGATCGCTTTCGCGTCGTGACCGGCACCGCGTTCGGCGTGCACGACCTCGCCTGGATCCGCAAGCACCTGCCCACGGACGGCTCGGTCACGGCCGACGACGTAACCGCCGCGCAGGCCTGCTTCTGCCTCTGGGGGCCGGCCGCCCGCACGATCCTCGGGCCGCTGACCGACGACGACCTGTCCAACGACGGGTTCCCGTTCTTGCGCGCGCGGGACATCAGCGTCGGGGCGGTGCCGGTCCTGGCGCAGCGCATCACGTTCGTCGGCGAGCTGGGCTGGGAGCTCTACTGCCCGACGGAGTTCGGTCAGACCCTGTGGGACGTGGTCTGGGAGGCCGGACGGGAGCACGGCCTGCGAGCCGGTGGATACCGCGCCATCGACAGCCTTCGCCTCGAGAAGGGCTACCGCGTCTGGGGCTCGGACCTCACACCCGACACGACGCCCGACGAGGCGGGACTCAAGTTCGCCGTCAGCATCGACAAGCGGGGCGGGTTCATGGGACGCGACGCGCTGCTCGCGGCTCGCGACGAGGGAGGACCACACCAGCGGCTTCGCTGCCTCGTCCTCGACGATCCGCTTCAGTCCTGCCTCGGAAACGAGCCGGTGAGCGTCGACGGCGTGCCCCGCGGCAGGGTCACCTCGGGTGGCTACGGCCACCGCGTACAGCGCAGCATCGCCTACGCCTACCTTCCGGCGGAGCTGGACATCGGGACGCGCGTGGAGGTCGGCGTCTTCGGCAAGGCGATCGACGCCAAGGTGACGCGCGAGCCGCTCTACGACCCCGACGGAGACCGTCCGTTGGGCCGGATCGAGGCACCAGCCTGAGTATGTACGACTCCAACCGTCCGAACGGAGCCTCCCCTGCTGCTCGACTACGGCACCGAGCTCGACTACACGGCCGCTACCAGGAATACCTGCGTGAACACCGCCCCCTTCCTCGGCTGGCGAAGCGAGTGCCTCGGCCGCGGCGGCCGAGAGCGCTGCAGGTCGTCCAGAGGGGCAGTGTCCCCTCCTCCCGCAGCCTGGCGGCTTCGAGGCCTGGGCGGGCTGGCCGGGCTGTAGGTTCGGACGAACGCAACCTTCGGGGGGACTCGTGCCAGCAATGCCCATCGACCACGTCGATCTCGCTGTCGCCGATGTCGAGCGATCCCTAGCGTTCTACCGCGCCCTGCTGGGGCCGCTCGGTTGGACAAAGGAGCTCCGATACCCGACATATCGAGGAACGGAGGAGGTCGTGTACCTGCAGGAACCGACGACCCGCACGGGGCTTGGGCTACGACCCGCCGACGAAGGCGAGTACCGCTACTACTCCGTGGGCATCGAGCACCTTGCGTTCGAGGTCGACGAGCGGGATGAGGTCGACGCCGCGTACTCGCGATGCCTCGCACGCGACGCCAACATTCACTTCCCTCCCGAGAACGATCGCGACATCGAGGACTACTACGCATTCTTCGTCTTCGATCCCGACGGGATTCGAGTTGAGGTCTTGTGGTGGCAGCGTGACGAGACGGTGGGCTAGCGGCTTGCTGGTACGCCGGGCGGCTTCTCGTGACCCGAGGCCGGGGGTCTAATCCGGGAAGCCCGCCGCCTCGAGCGCCGTCCCGAGATCCTGCCCCCACTCGAAACGGGCGATCCTGCCCTCGAGCACGGTCCAGGTGTGCGCCTCTCTGTTGACGAGCTCCCGCTCGCTTCCCCGGCCGCGTATGTGCCAGTTCACGGCAGCCACGACAACGTCCCCACAGTCGTACAACTCCCGGAGCTCGTGGCGGGATTCCTCCCAGACCTCGGCGAAGCGGCGCATGGCCTGCGCGACAGCGACGAGCCCGCGGCGCACACCCGGTTCGACCGCATAGGGAGGATTGACGTACTCAATGTCGGGCGTCGCGAGCCTCAAGAGCTCCTCAGGATCTCGATCGAGCAACCCCGACTCGTAGACGTACGCACGAACTCGACGTTCCCCTCCGACATCGCGCACGCAGTCTCTCGCGAACGCCGCTTCCACGCATCTGAGCAGGCGCGGTCGCGGTCGACCTGCCGCCGGCCGCGCTTTCGCTTTCCCCTGGTGGGAGGCGTCTCGGTGCCGAGGCCCGCGCTGCCGAGATGGACGACGAGCGGAAGCTGCCACATCGCCGCTGTCGGTCCATCGTGCTGCCGCTTCCATGCAAGGCAGGAGCTGCGGAGTCGAAGGAACAAGCGGGAGGACCCGGAGCCGTCAGCGCAGGATCCGCTCGCGCCGTAGCGTGCGGATCACGATCTCTGCGGCGAGCGAGGCGCCGGTGGTGTTCAGGTGCACGCCGTCCGACTGGCGCACCCGGACCCTCCTCCCGCCGATCGGCATCGACGACCGGTAGCGGCCGCCGGGCGTGAACACGCGCACGAGGTCGATCACGCGCACGTCGCGGCGCGCCCGCGCTGCCGCGCGGCGGATGCCGGCGTTCACGGCCGGGAAGGTCTGGCGGAAGAAGCCGCCGCGCGGGGTGGGCAGCAGCAGCCAGTAGACGCGCGTGCGGCCGCCGCGGGCGTAGGTGGCCATCATCCGCCGCGCGCGGCGGGCGTACTCGGCGATCCACGCCTCGCCGCAGCAGGCGGCGTCGCCCATCGGGAAGCCGTCGTTTGCGCCGAGAAACATCACCACCACGTGGGGTCGCCTGGCGGCCTGGCGGCGGGCCTGGGCCTGCCAGTCGAGCAGCGAGGGCTTGGAGATGCCGGTCGAGATGTGAGCGTCGCTCCGCACCCGCACGCCCCGCGGGCGCAGGCGCTGCTGCAGGTAGGAGTCGATGATCTGGATCATCGAGTCGCCGGTGGCGAGCACCGTCAGCCGCCCGCCCGCCCGCACCACGCGCCGCGCCCGGCCGCCCTCGATCTCGGCGCGCACGAGCCAGCCACCCGGCCGCAGGGCGGTGAAGCGTCCGAGCAGCCCGCGCTCGCCCACGGCGCGCCGCCGGCAGCTGGCCGGGCCGCCAGGCGGCTCGACGCACACCCGCGCGCGCAGGTCTCCCAGGCGCCAGCGATCGCGCACGCGGTAGCGCACCGCCTCGCCCTCGCTCACACGCCGCGGCGCCGCGATCGCGAGCCGGCGCTCGCACGAGGGCGTGCGCACGCTGGCCGTGGCGCTGCGGCCGTCGGCGTCGCCGACCACGAATGTTCGCGTGCGCCGGTCGCAGCGCCACTCCGTCGCGCGGCGAATGCGCACGTCGGCGTCGTCCATCGTGAGCTCGCGGATCCGCTCGGGCGCCCCGCCGGCGACCGTCTCGTCGATTGTCACGGTCAGCCCGGCCGCGCCGTGCACGCGCAGGCCCACGTAGCCGGTCTCGCGCGCGTCGGCGGTGATCGCGAGCCGGTGGTCTGCACCGGAAGGGCGCTCGCCGGCGGCCACGACGCTCGTGCAGCCCACCGTCATGATGAGCGCGAGCGTGCCCAGGGCGAGCCGTCTCACGGCGTCAGCGAACGCGCACGAGCGGTCCGCTCACGGTCCCGGCGCGCACCCGGTAGAGGCCCCGCCCGGCGACCTCGAAGTGGTAGCGCCCGCCGGCCGTGGTGCGGGCCGAGCCCACGTCGCGCCAGCGACCCTTCGGGCCGCGCCGCTCGATCTCGAGCACGCGGCGCCTGGGCGCCGGCCAGAACTGCCCGGCGAGGGCGTGTCCCGTCGGGGTCCGTCCCCAGCCCGCCGGGCGGGCCGAGCGCGACGGCCGGCTCGAGGAGGACACGCGCACGTGGGTGAACCAGGTGTCGCGGAGGCCGAGGCGCGCCCGCACCGCGGGTCCGGTGATGGTCGTGGAGCCGCGGCTGCCCACCACACGCGCGCGCACAACGCGCGGCGACACGCCGCGCTGGAGCACCTCGAGCCGCCTGAACGCTCCGCGCGCGCCGAGCGCCTGGCCGAGCCGGGCGCCCGAGAACGACACCTGCCAGCGGTGGTACGGCGAGCGCGTGTCGTACGGGTCGGGCACGCCCACGAGCCAGGGCTTCGAGAGCGCGCCGATGAATGAGAACTCGATGTTCTCGGTATGGCCGCCCGAGGTGGAGAAGTAGTAGGTGACCGCCGGCTGGCCGCCGTAGGTGAGGATGCGCCCAGCGGTGGCGCGAACGGCGGCGTCGCTGGGCACGCTCTCACCCGTCACGCCGCGGTAGACCTGCGAGCGGGTGTCCGGGTACTGGTCGAACGGGCCGTCGGTCTTGCGCGTAGCGAGCGCGTACGTGCGCGCCGCCACCGCCTGCACCTTGAGCGCCTCGAGCGGCCACGAGCTGGGCATCTCGCCGGCCACCACGCCGCGTACGTAGGAGTCGAGGTCGAGCTCGTTGATCGCGGTCACCCCTCCGCCGTCCGGCCGCACCTCGATGGTCCCGCGGTAGCGCCCGTTCGGCACGAAGTTGAGCGCCGGCCCGAGGAGCGTGAGCGGAGCGTCGCCCGCACCGAACCTGACGGTCGACGGCGAGCGGCCCACGCGCCGGCCGCCGGCGGTGCTCACGAGGATCCCGCCCCCCGAGCGCTTGGCGACGTAGGTCTTGCCCGGGTCGAGCGACTGCCCTCCCACGTTGGTGGCGCCGCGCACCCTGATGTAGGGGTCGTTCGGCTGCAGCAGCACGCGCACCGGCCGGCTGGGGGCGCTCGTGAGCCGCGT
>Ga0075431_100002361_pt1 | contig 18126 bp, 16 predicted proteins | sample RhiMetdeltSRZDD5_FD_75297 | JGI IMG/M metagenome (GOLD analysis project Ga0075431, IMG submission 75297) | Populus rhizosphere microbial communities from Tennessee, USA - Rhizosphere MetaG P. deltoides SRZDD5 | ecosystem: Host-associated > Plants > Roots > Rhizosphere > Soil | place: USA... | reverse complement strand
CGCATCCTCACTGATCCCGAGCTCAGACTGGGCGAAGCGTATATGGACGGCGGCTTGATCGTCGAACAAGGGTCGATCGCCGAATTTCTCGACACTACGGTCAAGAACCTGAGCCGGATTCCGGTTCCCGCGTGGAGCGGGCTGTTGCGGATGTCGCGCTGGCTGGCTCGCCGGCTATTTGAGCACAACACGTTGGGGAGGGCGCGTCGTAACGCGATCCATCATTACAATATCGATGATCGCATTTACCGAATGTTTCTCGACGCCGACCTGCAATATTCGTGTGCTTACTTCGAAAACAACAACGCCTCACTCGACCAAGCGCAGCTCGCCAAGAAACGCCACATCGCTGCCAAACTGCTCCTCAAGCCGGGGCTGAGGGTTCTCGACATAGGCAGCGGATGGGGAGGACTCGATCTCGATCTCGCACGGAATGCCAAGGTTTCCGTCGTCGGCATCAACCTCTCCGATGAGCAGGTGCGGATTGCGCGACATCGCGCGGCCGCTGAAGGGCTGGCGTGCGAGTTTCGCATCCAGGATTATCGTACGGTGTCGGAGAAATTCGATCGCATCGTCTCGGTCGGGATGTTCGAACACGTTGGCAGGCGCCATTACGACGCGTTCTTCCACAAGTGCCGCGACTTGCTCACGGAAGATGGCGTGATGTTGCTCCACACGATCGGACGCTGGGATGGCCCATCCGAAACCAATCCCTGGGTGCGGCGCTATATCTTTCCGGGAGGTTACACGCCGGCACTGTCCGAACTTGCTCCCGTGATCGAGCGCTCTGGCTTAATCGTCGGCGATATCGAGGTATTACGCCTTCATTACGCGCAGACATTGTGCGCATGGCGAATCAATTTCCTTGCCCATCGCGATGAGGTCAGCAGACTCTTTGATGAAGCCCCGGATCTGAAAGAGCGGTTCGGCAGCGCCGACCGATTCATTCGGATGTGGGAATACTACCTTGCCGGATTCGAAGCATCGTTCAGGTACTACGGCCTTGTCGTGTTCCAAATCCAGCTTCTCAAGAGCATCGAGGCCGCGCCCCTCACGAGGGATTACATGTATCGCGGGAGATCCGATGTTGATTCGAGCGCCGGCCTCGCGGAGGCGGCCGAATAGCAGCGGAGCGTGTCATTTGGGAAGCCGCGCCACAGGCGGACCGTCTGCATCCTTGGTTGCGCGCTATGCCGCTCCCGGCAGCGCATCGATTGCCGGTCCGCATTCCCGCGCCATCGGCAAGAGGTCCCGCAGCCTTTGACGGCAAAATGGTTGCTGGCACGGAGACTCCGTCCCGGGGGGCCTGACGGCAGTGGGAAACCGGAAAAAAGACCAGGACTTCGGACCTATGCCGGCTTCTGCCGGCTAAACCTGGGCGCCGACTATGATTTCTGCAGCAAGTCGTGTTATTAAAAATGCGTTGACTATGACCGCGTCGGGAGGACGCGATCCCCTCCTTCGCCCTACCGGCTGAACCTCTGAGCCCGGCGGGGAAGGCAGGCGATGCGGCAGGAGGCGGCCGATGGGTCGGTTGCTTCGGGCGGTATTCGGAAGCTTGATCCGCGCCGGAAATCTCCGGGTCACCACTGCGGGAGGCTCGACCTTTACCCTCGGAGACGGGACCGGGGCGCGCGTCGCGATTCGCTTCACCACCCGAGCAGCCGAGCGCGGCGTCCTGTTCGATCCGGCAGTGAAGTTCGGTGAAGCCTATATGGACGGCGGTGTCATCGTCGAAGAGGGCTCGATCGCCGACGTCCTTGCCATCGTACTCGGTCAGCGCCGCCAAGGTCTGCCGGCGTGGATGCGGCTGCCATGGCTCATCCGCTATGTCCATCGTCGCATCAGGCAATTCAATCCGCGCAGGCGAGCGCGGCGCAATGCAGCGCATCACTACGATCTCGACGATCGACTTTACGCCCTGTTCCTCGATGCCGACCGGCAATACAGCTGCGCCTATTTCGAAACTCCCGGGCAATCGCTGGACGACGCGCAACTTGCCAAGAAGCGTCACCTTGCGGCGAAGCTTCTCGTCCCGCCGGATCGGCACGTGCTCGACATCGGCTGCGGTTGGGGCGGGCTTGCGCTTTATCTCGCCGAAATTTGCAGTGCGCGCGTCACCGGCATCACACTATCGGAACGGCAGCTCGCGCTTGCACGCACGCGCGCGGCCGAGAAGGGGCTGTCCGACAAGGTCGAGTTCCGGCTGCAGGACTATCGCGACGTGCCGAAGAAATTCGATCGCATCGTCTCGGTCGGCATGTTCGAGCATGTCGGGATCGGCTTCTACGACGCCTTCTTTGGCAAATGTTCCAGTTTGCTCGATGAGCACGGCATCATGCTGCTGCATTCGATCGGACGCTCTGAAGGCCCCAATGTCACCAATCCGTGGATTGCGAAATACATCTTCCCCGGCGGCTATATTCCGGCGCTATCGGAGGTGCTGCCCGCGGTCGAGCGCGCGGGTCTGCTTGTCACCGACATCGAGATCCTGCGCCTGCATTACGCCGAGACGCTGAAGGCCTGGCGCGAGCGCTTCCTCGCCCATCGCGAGGAAGTCGAAAGACTCTACGACGCGCGCTTCACGCGCATGTGGGAATTCTACTTGGCGGCGGCGGAAACGGCGTTTCGTGAGCAAGCCATGATGGTTTTCCAGCTGCAGCTGACCAAGCGGCAGGACGTCGTGCCGATGACCCGCGATCACATCGGCCGCGAAGAGGCGCGCTTGCGGGCGCTGGAAGGCGGTGGCCGGCCGCCGTTGCGGCTCGCCGGGGAATAGCCGCTCCTACGCTAGGGAAGTGATGGTTCCAGGCGGGGAGCCGTGCCGCAGGTTTGCTCACCTTTGCCGATTGCGAGCTTCGAAACCGGCTGTGCCGCAACAGACTTGCGCAATCGCGACATCGGCCCCCACGGTCAAGCGCCGCGTGGACATTTATTTCCGCGGTGAGTATCGGGGAAACCGGCAAAGGGCTGTCGCCTCGAATCGAGTCGGGGTGTAATGCGGCCTCTCTTTTGACCGACTGGAAGACGATTCGCGAATACATCATGGCTCCGCTTGATTCGGCTCTACGCAAGCAATCGGGGGAGGAATCGGCATCCCCCTACCGTGCCGCGCCCCACAATATCGAGGCGGAGCAGGCCCTGCTGGGCGCGATCCTGGTCAACAACGAGGCGCTTTATCGCGTTAGCGACTTCCTCGAACCGCAGCATTTCTTCGAGCCGATCCATCGGCAGATCTACGAGATCGCGCGCAGTCTCATTCGCACCGGCAAGCTGGCGTCTCCGGTAACCCTGAAGACATTCCTGCCCGCCGAAATCGACATCGCCGGATTAACGCTCGCTCAGTACCTCGCCCGTGTTGCCGCCGAAGCGACGACCATCATCAACGCGGTGGATTACGGACGCACGGTGTACGATCTCGCGATCCGGCGCGAGCTGATCAATATCGGCGAGGACATGGTCAACGTCGCCTTCGACGCGCCCGTCGACTTCGCGCCGGGCGACCAGATCGAGGATGCCGAGCGACGCCTCTACGAGCTCGCCGAGGTGGGGCGCTATGGCGGCGGATTTCAGAAATTCGAGACTGCGCTGACCACCGCCGTCGACATGGCGGCGCGCGCGTATCAACGCGAGGGAAAGCTGTCGGGTCTGGCAACCGGACTCAAGGATGTCGACAGCAAGATGGGCGGCCTGCAGCCGTCCGATCTGATCATCGTCGCCGGCCGGCCCGGCATGGGCAAGACCGCGCTTGCCACGAATATCGCCTATAACGTCGCACGCGCCTGGCGCGGCGAGGTACGCGCCGATGGACACATCGACACCGTCAATGGAGGCCTCGTCGGCTTCTTCTCCCTCGAAATGTCGGCCGAGCAACTCGCCACGCGCATCATCGCCGAGCAGAGCGGCATTCCCTCCAGCACCATCCGGCGCGGCGGCATCAACGAACGTGATTTCGAGAAGATCAAGGACGTCGCGATCGAGCTCCAGCACCTGCCGTTCTTCATCGACGAGACCGGCGGCCTCACCGTCGCGCAACTGGCCGCCCGTGCCCGGCGTCTCAAGCGACAAAAGGGACTCGATCTCCTGGTGATCGATTACATCCAGTTGCTGCAGGGCTCGACCCGGCGAGCCATGGAAGGGCGCGTGCAGGAGGTGACCGAGATCACCACGAGCCTCAAAGCGCTCGCCAAGGAACTCAACGTGCCGGTTCTGGCGCTTTCGCAGCTCTCGCGGCAGGTCGAGAACCGCGACGACAAGCGGCCGCAACTCTCGGACCTGCGCGAATCGGGCTCGATCGAACAGGACGCCGACGTGGTGCTGTTCGTGTTCCGCGAAGAATACTATCTGAGCAATAAGGAGCCGCGGCCAGGGACCGACGAGCATACGCGATGGCAGGTCGAGATGGCCGACGTGCACGGCAAGGCCGAGATCATCATCGGTAAGCAGCGCCACGGCCCGACCGGCACCGTCAACGTGCAATTCGATGCGGCGGTCACCCGCTTCGACAATCTTGCCCAAGGCGATCAGATGCCGGATAGGGTCTAGTTGGCCGCGAATCCCGCCGCCCTCCTCGGTGCTCATCAAAACGCTCTCTAGACGGTGGCATCCGGGCTCGTCATAAAGTCTGCTCATGACCGTGCACGAGCCCGACCTGCGTCCCGCCGAAGTGCCGCCTGCGGCTGCGGATCCCAACGAAGCCGGCGGCATCCTCACCGTCGACCTTGCCGCAATCGCGGCCAATTGGAACGCGCTTGCCGGCATGACCGTACCGGTGGAATGCGCCGCGGTCGTCAAAGGCGACGGCTATGGCTGCGGCCTCGAACCGGTCACGCGCACGCTCTACAGAGCCGGATGCAGGACGTTTTTCGTCGCTGACATCCCCGAAGGACGGCGTGTGCGCGCGGTTGCATCGGATGCCGCCATCTACATCCTCAACGGGGTGATGCCAGGCTCGGCGCAGGCATTTGCAGCGGACTATTTGCGGCCGGTCATTAGCAGCACCACCGAACTTGCCGAGTGGGACGCGTTCGTCGCCACCAGAAATTGGCGTGGCGGCGGGGCCCTCCACGTCGATACCGGCATGAACAGGCTCGGCATCACGGTCGACGAGGCCGTCGCCATCGCTCCACGCCTACAATCGGAAAATCACGGTTTTACGTTGCTGATGAGCCATCTCGCCTGCGCCGAGATTCCCGGTCACCCAATGAACGACCGGCAGATTCGCCTGTTTCGGGAAGTTCGCATGCTCTATCGCGGCGTCGCATCCTCGCTTGCCAATTCCTCGGGCATATTCCTCGGCGGGACTGCGTATTGCGACCTCGTTCGGCCGGGCGTGGCGCTCTACGGCGTCAATCCGACGCCGGCCAAGAAAAATCCCATGCGTCCGGTGGTGGAACTCAAGGCTCGGATCATCCAAGTGCGCACGATCAATAAGGGCGATACCGTGGGTTATGGCGCGGCTTTCACCGCCACGCGGCCAAGCCGGATCGCAATCGTCGCCGTCGGCTATGCGGACGGCTTCTTGCGATCCGCCGCCGCTGCCAGGGGCAAGCCGGCGGCCGAGGTTGTCGTCGCCGGCAAACGCTGTCCCGTCGCCGGGCGCGTGTCGATGGACGTGCTTGCCGTCGACGTGACCGATCTTTCCGATGGCGCCGTGCGCCGCGGCGACTTTGCCACCTTGATCGGCGGGCGCCTGAGCGTGGACGATCTCGCCGCCGGGATGGGGACCATTGGCTACGAGGTCCTCACCCATCTCGGACGACGCTACCATCGGGTCTACAAAGGCGGATGATTCTGGGCCAGCATCGCAACGCGGCCCAAGCCAGCCATAGGAACTGCTTTCAGGGCGCACGGTATCCGTACAAAATCGTGCAATAGCGCCGCATCATGGCCCGTCGCGAAACGAGCTTCATCTGCCAGAACTGCGGGGCGGCCTATGGCCGCTGGCAAGGCAAGTGCGACGCCTGCGGCGAATGGAATACGATCGCCGAGGAGAATTCCGCCCTACAGCTGCCCGGACGCACCCCACGCAAGGGGCGGCTCTTTGCGCTCGAACCGCTCGCAGGCGCCGGACACGACGCGCCGCGCCTTGCGTCGGGGCTCGCCGAATTCGATCGCGTGACCGGCGGCGGTTTCGTGCGCGGCTCGGTATTGCTGCTCGGCGGCGATCCCGGCATCGGCAAGTCGACGCTGCTGATCCAAGTCGCGGCCGCGCTGGCCCGCGGCGGCCATCGCGCGGTTTACATTTCGGGCGAGGAAGCGGTGGCGCAGGTGCGACTGCGTGCCGAGCGGCTCGGCCTTGCGGGGGCAAAAGTCGAACTGGCAGCCGAGACCTCGGTCGAAGACATCGTCGCAACGCTCGCAGAACGGACAACCCCGCGTCTCGTCATCATCGACTCGATCCAGACGATGTGGACCGATCTGGTCGAGGCGGCTCCCGGCACCGTGACGCAGGTGCGCGCGAGCGCGCAGGCGCTGATCCGGTTCGCCAAACGCTCCGGCGCCGCCGTCATCCTGGTCGGCCACGTTACCAAGGACGGCCAGATCGCCGGGCCGCGTGTCGTGGAGCATATGGTCGACGCGGTGCTTTCCTTCGAAGGCGAAGGCTCGCACCAGTTCCGCATCCTGCGCGCGGTCAAGAACCGCTTTGGTCCGACCGATGAAATCGGCGTGTTCGAAATGACGGGAGGCGGGCTGCGCGAGATCGCTAACCCTTCCGAACTCTTTCTGTCCGAGCGCGACCTCGGCTCGCCCGGGACCGCAGTGTTTGCCGGAATCGAAGGAAGCCGGCCGTTGCTGGTCGAAATCCAGGCCCTGGTGGCTCCGACCTCGCTCGGCACGCCGCGGCGCGCCGTGAATGGCTGGGATCAGAATCGGCTGTCGATGGTCCTTGCCGTTCTCGAGTCCCATTGCGGCGTGCGGCTCTCGGGCCACGACGTTTACCTCAACGTTGCCGGCGGGCTGCGCATCCAGGAGCCGGCCGCCGATCTTGCCGCGGCCGCGGCGCTGGTCTCTTCGCTGGCCGATGCGCCGTTACCGGCGGACGCCGTCTACTTCGGTGAAATCTCCCTCTCGGGCGCGGTGCGGCCGGTCGCACAGGCCGCGGCGAGACTCAAGGAGGCGCAGAAGCTCGGCTTTTTGCGCGCCATTCTTCCCGAGGCCGCGCGCGCAGAAGCAACGGGCGAGCTGGGCTTGTCACTTGCGCCCGTGAGCAGCCTGGCGAGCCTGGTAGCCGACATCACTGCACGGCGAAGGGAGCCACGAGGACGGGGTCGGCGTGCCGGCCAAGAAGGCGGGTGACGGCGCGTCCCCGTCCAGCTATACAGCGCCCGAAAACTGCCGACCCGCAGCGGGCTGCATCGCGCCTTCGGGCCGGTAACGGCAGCACCATTAATGGGTTGGGGCTACCTTCGGCGGGCTTGCGGACCAAGCGGGAGGCGCCGAGGTTGCTACGATTCGATTCGCCGATTCGACCGGCGGCGTCCTGAAGCTGCGGAGCATCATGCCCATCACCCTGCTCGATATCATCCTGATCGGCGTCATGCTGATTTCCGGGCTGCTCGCCATGATCCGCGGCTTCATGCGCGAGATCCTGTCGATCACCGCTTGGATCATTGCAGCGGTGGCGACGCTTTATTTCTATGCCAAGCTGCTGCCATTCGCGAAGTCCTACTTCAACAACGACATCGTGGCAGCCGTGGTGGTAGTCGGCGCCACGTTCTTGGTCACGCTGCTGATCGTGTCGGTCATCACCGTCCGCTTCTCCGACATGGTGCTGGACAGTCGCATCGGTGCGCTCGACCGAACCCTCGGCTTTCTGTTCGGGCTTGCGCGGGGGCTGATCATCGTGGTCATCGCTTTTCTGTTCTTCGCCTGGCTGGTGCCCGATCGCAGCCAGCCCGAGTGGGTACGCAGCGCAAAGTCGCGCGTCGTGCTGCAAGGGACCGGCGACTGGCTGATGTCGATGTTGCCGGATGACCCGGAAAGCACCATCTTGAAGCGGTTGAAGAAGCCGAAGCTGGACGAGGACGAGTCGGCTGCAGGTCAGCGCTCGGGTCTCGATGCCCCCAGCGAGGCGGCCGGCTACGGGGCATCCGACCGGGCCGGTCTGCGGGAGTTGACCCGCGGCAAGGCGCGTTGACCAAGCCCGCGACATTATGAGGAGATGAGATGACCGAAACTCGAAGCGATGCCGGGCTCGACCTTGACGGCGACCGGTTGCGTGAAGAGTGCGGCGTCTTCGGCATATTCGGACACGCGGACGCGGCCGCCATCACCGCGCTCGGCCTGCACGCTCTCCAGCACCGCGGACAAGAGGCCGCCGGCATCGTCTCTTTCGATGGCAAGCGATTCCATTCCGAGCGGCGGCTGGGGCTCGTCGGCGACAACTTCTCCCGCCGTGAGGTGATCGACCGCCTGCCCGGATTGTCGGCGATGGGCCATGTGCGTTACTCGACCACCGGGGAGACCATCCTGCGCAACGTGCAGCCGCTGTTCGCGGAACTCGACGGCGGCGGCCTTGCCATCGGGCATAACGGCAATCTGACCAACGGGCTCACCTTGCGCCGCCAGCTGGTGCGGGACGGCGCCATCATGCAGTCGACTTCGGATACCGAGGTCATTCTGCATCTCGTCGCCAATGCCAAACGCAACCGTTTCATCGATCGCTTCATCGAGGGGCTGCGCCAGCTCGAAGGTGCCTATGCTTTCGTGGGACTCACCAACAAAAAGCTGATCGGCGCGCGCGACCCCCTCGGCATCCGTCCGCTGGTCATCGGCAAGCTCGGCAGCTCGCCGATCCTTGCTTCCGAAACCTGCGCCCTCGATATCATCGGCGCCAAGTACGTGCGCGACGTCGAGAACGGCGAGGTCGTCGTATTCGATGACGAAGGTGTGCACTCGCATAAGCCGTTCCCACCCATGGCGCCGCGGCCGTGCATCTTCGAGTACATTTATTTCTCGCGTCCGGATTCGGTCGTTGGCGGCCGCAACGTCTATGACGTGCGCAAGACGATGGGCGCGCAACTCGCTCGCGAGGCGCCGGCCGACGCCGACGTGGTCATCCCGGTTCCCGATTCCGGCGTTCCGGCAGCCATCGGTTATGCCCAGCAGTCGGGCATCCCTTATGAGCTGGGCATCATCCGCAACCACTATGTGGGGCGTACCTTCATCGAACCGAGCCAGCACATCCGCCAGCTCGGCGTGCGCCTCAAGCATAGTGCCAATCGCGCGGTCGTCAGCGGCAAGCGCATCGTGCTCATCGACGATTCCATCGTGCGTGGGACGACGTCGGTGAAGATCGTACAGATGATGCGCGAGGCCGGCGCCACGGAGGTGCATTTCCGCATCGCCTCGCCGCCCATCACCCACTCCGACTATTACGGCATCGATACACCCGAGCGCGACAAGCTTCTGGCGGCGACGCATGACCTCGAAGGCATGCGCAGTTTCATCGGCGCGGATTCGCTCGCCTTCCTGTCGGTCGAGGGCATCTACCGGGCCATGGGCTACGAGCAGCGCGATCCGCTGCGGCCGCAGTTCACCGACCACTGCTTCACCGGCGACTATCCGACCGCGCTGACTGACCGTAGCGGGCAGGAGGCATCGCCGCGACAATTGTCGCTGCTCGCGGAAGCGAGTTGAGGCGAGCTTCGCAAACGAGCGCAGCGCGCGTTCCGAGCCGAATTCCCGCCATTTGAAATCGTCAAATCCGGGCACTATGGAGTCCGGCGCTCGCTTTCTTTGACCGCAATGACGAGAGAGAGCCGATGCCGTCTCCCCTTGCCGGCCGTATCGCGCTAGTTACCGGCGCCTCGCGCGGCATCGGCTATGCCACCGCACTCGCGCTGGCGAAGGCCGGCGCGCATATCGTCGCGCTCGCGCGCACCGTGGGTGGCCTCGAGGAACTCGATGATGCCATCAAGGCCGCGGGCGGATCGGCGACGCTGGTGCCGCTCGACCTCAAGGACTATCAGGGCATCGACCGGCTCGGCCTCGCGCTGCACGAGCGTTTCGGACGGCTCGATGTGCTCGTCGGCAATGCCGGCATTCTCGGACCGCTTTCGCCGCTCGACCACGTCGAGGCGACGGCCTGGGACGAGGTGATGGCGGTCAACGTCACCGCCAATTGGCGGCTTATCCGGTCCGTGGATCGGCTGCTGAAGCGCTCCGACGCCGGACGCGTGGTGTTCGTCTCCTCGGGCGTCGCCGCCATGGCGCTGGCGTACTGGGGCCCCTACGCCGTCTCCAAAGCCGCGCTCGAAGCGCTGGCGCGCACCTATGCGGCGGAAACCGCGACCACCAACGTGCGCGTCAACCTGTTCACGCCGGGACCGATCCGCACCCGCATGCGCGCGCAGGCGTTCCCGGGCGAGGATCCGATGACGCTCGAGAGCCCGGACAGGGTGGCGGAAAAAATCGTCGAGTTGTGCCTGCCGAGCATGCAGGAAAGCGGCAAGCTCTACGCCTCCCCGAAGGGCAGATTTCTCGACTTCCGGCCGCGGTCCTGATGGCAGTGACGTGGACGAGCGCCTCAAGGGTCAGCGCTTGCCGCGTTTCGCGTATGGATTCTTCTTCTCGCGCAACGCGAGCCGGATCGGCGTGCCGGGCAGGTCGAAGGTTTCACGCAGACTGTTGACGAGGTAACGCCGATAGGCGTCCGGCAAGGCATCGACACGGCTCGTGAACAGCACGAAACTTGGCGGCCGGCTCTTCGGCTGAGTGATGTAGTCGAGTCGAATGCGGCGACCCGAAACTGCCGGCGGCGGATGGGAGGCGACCACCTTACCCAGCCAGCGATTGAGCGCGCTCGTGCCCACGCGTCGATTCCAGACCCCATGCGCCTCGACGACGGCTTGCACCAGCCGCTCGAGCCCCTCGCCGGTGAGGCCCGATACGGCGACAACCGGCACACCCTTGACCTGCGGCAGCCAGTGATCGGCCTCCTCGCGTAGCTTTTTCATGGCGCCCGGGGGGCGTTCGACCAGGTCCCACTTGTTCATGCCGATGACCAGCGCGCGTCCCTCGCGCTCGATCAGATCCGCGATGCGAAGGTCCTGCTCCTCGAACGGCTTTTCTGCGTCCACCAGCAAGACCACCACTTCGGCAAAACGGACCGCCTGGAGCGCGTCCGCCACGGAGAGCTTCTCGAGTTTCCCCTCCACGCGAGCACGGCGCCGTAGTCCTGCAGTGTCGTGAACGCGGAAGGAGCGATCCCGCCATCGCAAGTCGACCGCGATGGCGTCACGGGTGATGCCGGCCTCCGGCCCTGTAAGCAGCCGCTCCTCACCGAGCAGCCGGTTGACCAGCGTCGATTTTCCAGAATTGGGCCGGCCGACCACGGCGATGCGGATCGGTCTGGCTTCGGCCTCACTTGGTTCGATATCGCCGGCGCGCTGTTTTGCCTCGCTCGGAGGCGCCGTGGCATCGGGGAGCGCCGCGCGCAACCCGGCATAAAGATCGGCCAAGCCTTCGCCGTGTTCGGCGGAGATCGCGATCGGCTCGCCCAATCCGAGCTCATAGGCCTCCAAAACGCCGGCCTCGCCGGCGCGACCCTCGCTCTTGTTGGCAATAAGGATTGCAGGCTTGCCCGATTTGCGCACGAGATCGGCAAAGGCGCGATCGGCCGGCGTCGTCCCTGCACGCGCGTCGATCAGAAACATCACCGCATCGGCGGCCGCAATCGCAGCCTCCGTCTGCTCCTGCATGCGGGCGGTCAAAGTCTGCGGTGCAGCCTCTTCAAGGCCGGCCGTGTCGATAGCGGTGAACGTGAGATCGCCGAGCCGCGCTTGCGCTTCGCGCCGGTCGCGGGTCACGCCGGGAAGGTTATCGACCAGGGCTAGGCGCTTGCCGACCAGGCGATTGAACAGCGTCGACTTGCCGACGTTCGGCCGTCCGACAATGGCGACCGTGAAGGTCATGAACGGGGCAACGGGTTAGGACCGCGCTCTATTGCCCCGCGGCAGGGAGGAGCGCAATCAGCGCGGTGCAGGCGGATCGGGCCAGGCGACGGCCCCACCCGATGGCCGTGCCGAGTTGGGCCAGGCGCCGGCCGCCGGCTGCTGTGGCATCGGCGGGGGATCAGGCCACTGGACCTGCGATTGCGCCTGGGCGGGCTGAACGGGGGTCGACGTCGATTCCTCTTTCGGCGAGGCGACGACTTTCGGTTTCGGTTTGGGTTTTGCCTTGGCTTCGGGTTTGGGCTCCGCTGGCGCAGCCTGCGCAGCGGGCTGAGTCTGCTCCGCCTGCTCGGTTGGCTCGTATCCTTTGACCAACTCCCTCGGCACGCCTTGCGGCACGCCGGGCGTGCCTTCCGGGAACACCGGCTTGCGCTCGCCGGGGAGCCGCTTCTTGGTGTTGAAAAGATCGTGGTCCATGATGGAAGTCGGATCGAAGCCCTCGCAGCCGCCGAGCGCGAGCCCGAGCGATAGCGCGACCATGATCAGACCAGTGCTCGCGAAGCGATTCATGCCCCTCAACCTCTGCTCGCGCCTGTACCTAGCGCCATCAGCATCTCGACGCGGGAGCGCGTGGCGGCGGGCGTCTGCGCATCCGTCATGATCAGATCGAACCAGCGCTTGGCGGCAGCTGTGTCGCCAGCGCGCCAAGCGGCGAGCACCAGGAATTCGCGCGCGGTGTGGCGGAACGTGCGGTCATTGGCCGCAAGCGGCTCAAGCCGTCGCTGCGCCTCCTCCAAAGCGCCGGTATCGATGAGGAGCGCAGCCGCACGCAGTGCTGCCAAATCCTGCAGCACCGGGCCGACCGCACGATCGGCGGCGATCTGGTCATACGCTGTGATCGCGGGCTTGGCATCGCTCTGGGCGAGTTCGGCCGCTTCGCGCATGCGCGCGAGATGCCGGTAACCGGCCGTGCCGTCAGCGGCAATTTTGGCGAAGGCCGCCTCGGCCTCGCTGCGTTTGCCGGCCTCGGCGAGCGCGGTGGCAGCCTCGAAGGCGGCGCCGGTCTCGGCAGCCTTCCTGGCTTCCCACCACATGTAGGCGCGCCAAGCTGCGACGGCCGCGACCAGCAGGACGGCGGCCACCACGACATAGTTGCCGTAGCGGTCCCACAGCTTTTTGAGCTGTTCTCGGCGAACTTCCTCGTCGACTTCCCGAAAGATATCGGACACGAACCGCCCCAACCCGCTTTCCCAAGCTGGTAGGCGGATAACCTATTGATGTGGCACAGGCAAGGCAAAGCCGGGTCGCGTGCCTGGCCGCTAAGCACCTGGAGGACCGCCTTATTTCGCCTTGGTGCGAAGCGGGTAGACGTGCTCCGGCGCGGGAAAGGCGCGGGCGCGAACATCGGCCGCGTAGGCGGCGACCGCAGCCTCAATGGAAGGGCCGAGCTCGGCGTAGCGCTTCACGAATTTCGGCACGCGCGGGGAAAGGCCAAGCATGTCCTCGAGCACGAGGATTTGGCCGTCGCAGGCCACGCTTCCACCGATGCCGATGGTCGGGATTTCGACCGCGGCCGTGATGCGGCGGGCGAGCGGCTCGGCCACCGCCTCGATCACGACGGAGAAGGCACCCGCCTGCGTGACTGCGCGCGCGTCGTCCTCGATCGGCCCCCAGTCGTCCTCGCTGCGGCCTTGCGCACGGAACGAGCCGATCGCGTTGATGGACTGCGGCGTGAGCCCGATATGCCCCATGACCGGAATTCCCCGCTCGACCAGAAAAGCGATGGTTTCGGCCATGCGGCGGCCGCCCTCAAGCTTGATCGCTCCGCAACCGGTCTCCTTCATCACCCGCGCAGCCGACATGAAGGCTTGCTCCTTGGATGCTTCGTAGGAGCCGAACGGCATGTCGACCACGACGAGAGCTCGCTTCGATCCGCGCATCACGGCGAGCCCCTGCAGAATCATCATGTCCAGGGTGACCGGCACCGTCGTTTCCAGCCCGTGCATCACCATGCCGAGGGAATCCCCGACCAGAATCAGATCGCAGTGACGATCGAGCAGCCGCGCGGTGTGCGCATGATAGGACGTGAGGGAGACGATCGGCTCGCCGCCCTTGCGCGCGCGGATATCGGGTGCTGTGAGTCGCTTGATTTCGTCTTGTGCCGACATTGTGGACATTCTAATGCGCCGGCGTGCCGAAGACCGCGACGCCGACGACGATAGGATGAAAGATGAAGCCGAGCGCGAGGTAGAGGATGGTGCCAAGCACGAGCGCGATGGTGTCGTTGCGGTGTCCGCCGACCGGGATCGCCGGCGCGCCCGGATCGCTGCGGTGCTTGAGCGTGATGCGATCGTAGACGGCCCACATGAGAAAGGAGCCAAACAGAACGATCGAGCCGAGGTCGCCATTCGATATGAGGTGCGCCACCGCCCAGGTCTTCACGCCGACCAGCACGGGATGCTTGAGCGCGCGCCATATGTTGCCCCGGCTATAGGCCGCAACCACACTGATGCTCGCGGGCCACATCAAGAGCTGCGTGACGTAAGGGGTCCACGCCGGTGGAGACCACACGTTGATCCAACCGGTCGCCCGATACTGCCCGAAGCCGTAGCCGATCAGGATGAGCCCAGCGAGGGAAACGAGCGACATCAGTCCCTTGTAGGGCCCCTCCCCGATCCGCTTGATCACCGCCGCGCGCGGCGTGCGCAACGTCACGAAGACGTGTGCTGCAAAGAACAGCGCCAGTCCGAGCACAAGAATAGCCAGACCCATGGGTCCTCCGGTCGAGCCTCGCAGAAATCCCTATCGCCGAAGCGCGCTGGCAAGCGAGGCAGTAGAGGGCATGGCAAGTCGAGAGGCAAGGCTGCCCTGCGTCTCGCCCCCCGCTGCGATTGCGGGAACTCCACGCTTGCGATGGTGCATCGCCCGTGATTATTGCGGCACGAACGCGGACGCAGAGATACGCTGCGCGGATGATACGAAGCAGAGCGAGAGAGCTCAATGAATAGAAGCGTCGCCTTGGCGTTGTTCGCACTCTTGTTCACTCCTGCGGTGGCTGCGGCACAGCAGTGGCCGACAAAACCTGTCAGGATCATCGTGCCGTTCGGCCCCGGCTCGACGCCGGACATGGTCGGACGGCTGATCGCCGATCACCTGCAACAAAAACTCGGCCAGCCCTTCGTGATCGAGAACCGCCCCGGCGCCAGCGCCAATACCGGGACTGACGCGGTCGCGAAGGCGGATCCCGACGGTTACACCATCGGCATCAGTCTGGGCGGTCCACTCGCGATCAACACGTTGCTGTTCGCGAAAATGCCGTACGATCCCGCCAAGGACCTCGCGCTCATCACCATGCTGACGACGCAGCCGAGCGTGTTGGTCGTGCATGCGGATCTGGCGGTCAATTCGGTCGCCGAGCTTGTCGATCTGCTGAGAACGAATCCGGGCAAATACAACTACGGGTCGATCGGCAACGGCTCGCTGTCGCATCTCGCCATGGAGGCGCTGGCGCTCAAGAGCGGCACGACCATGGTGCACATTCCCTATCCCGGCTCGCCGCAAGCCATGACCGCGGTCCTGCGCAACGACGTGCAGATGGCCTGCTTGCCGGCGATTTCGGTCGTGCCGCACGTCGCCTCCGGCAAAGTCAAGATTTTGGCCATCTCGCTCGGCCAACGCTCCGCACTGTTGCCCGGCGTGCCGACGCTCAAGGAGACGGGCCTGGACGTCGAGGCGGACGCCTGGAACGGCCTGATCGCACCGGCCAAGACGCCCGATCCGATCATCACAAAAATTCACGACGCGGTCGTTGACGGCTTGGCCGAACCGGCGGTCCGCAAGAAGCTCGCTACCCAGTTCATGGAGCCGATTCCAACCACACCGGCACAGTTCCGCGCGAAGATCGACGCGGATCTCGCCCGCTGGTCACCGATCATCAAGGCGCTCGATCTGAAGATCAATTAAGGCGCGCGATCGGCTGGCGCGATGCTGCGCATACGGGCGCAAATGTCGAGGCGAAAAATTTTGACTACACCACCGGCGAACGCCCGCCGTCGACGTTGATCGCCGTGCCCGTCATGTAGGACGCGGCATCGGAGGCGAGAAAGCAGGCAATGTTGGCGAACTCCTCCGCCCGACCGATGCGGCCGAGCGGAATGTCCTTGGTTCGCGCGTTCACATAGTCCTCGAGCGCAATCCCGGCCTTTTCTGCCGCGCGCACGTGCTGGTCGGCCTCGATAAAACCGACCAGCAACGCATTGACTAGGATGTTGTAGGGCGCGCCTTCCCCGGCAAGCACCTTGGTCAAAGCCAGGCCCGCCGCTCGCGTGACCGAGGTCGGCGCGCTCCGCGGGCGCGGAGCTTTGGCACCAATGTTGAGCGTGTTGATCACGCGTCCCCAGCGGCGCTGCTTCATCTGCGGCCACACCAGGCGGGTGAGCCGGATCGCGGCGAATAGCTTCTGGTCGAAATCTTCCCGCCACACCTCATCGGTGATCTCCTGGAAAGCGCCGGTGCGCGAGGTGCCGGCATTGTTGACGACGATGTCGATTTTGCCGAACTGCGTCATCGCCTCGTCGTATGCACGGCTGAGATCGGCGGCGGCCGCAACGTCGGCTTGGATCGCGGCGATGCGGGGGCGTCCACTCTTCGCGATGATCTTGACTGCGTTATCGAGCGCTTCCCGCCCGCGCGCGATGATGGCAACCTCTGCGCCGGAGGCTGCGAAGCGGGTCGCGACAGCGAGCCCGATCCCCTTGCTTGCGCCGGTGATGATCGCCGTCCGGCCGGCGAGATTGATGTCCATTGTGCGTCCCTCCCCATTGCCCCTGGATGTCAGGCATATCAGCTAAGCTCCTACCGTCATGAGGGGGCGAGGGAAAGGAGTTGTGCAGGACGGGTTGAGCCTTAAGGGTGTTGATGTTGAGGGTAGCGCACGAGCTAGGCGAGTCTAGAATACGACCCTACGAGGCCTCTCCCGGAGCACGACGATGGAATTCACCGCGCTGTTTCTTGCAGTCACTATCGTCATGGTCGCCGCCTGGTGGGGCACGCGCACGGTCGCCCTAGCACTGTTCGCCGCCACACTTCTCGCCTGCATCGCGACCTATCTGCACCACGCCAGCGACGCGCTACAGCTGTCATTCTAAAGGCATTCATGACTCGATCGCTCGCCTTGGCCCTCAATGCGCTTGGCCTCTACGCCATCGCGCTGGTTCTCCTGGTTGCCTTTGCGGCGCAATTGCTGCTGCACGAACTTCCGTGTCCCCTGTGCCTGCTCCAACGCATCCAGTTCGCCATGCTCGCGGTGGGCCCGATTCTGAATGTCCGCTTCGGGCTCCGCCCCAGCCACTACGCCGTGTCGCTGTTGACCGCCGCCACCGGCGCAGCTTTCGCTGCGCGACAGATTCTGTTGCACGTCATGCCCGGAGACCCAGGCTACGGCTCGGCGCTGCTCGGTTACCATTACTACACGTGGGCCTTCATCGGCTTTGCTGTGGCAATCATTGCGCTTGCGATCATGCTGCTGTTCAACAGTCAGTTCAGGGACGACGGCAAGCCCCAACCGGTCGGCGCGCTCGCGGGCACTGCGGTGGGCCTGGTGATCGCGCTCACCGCGTTGAACGTGATTTCGACGCTGCTGGAATGCGGCTTCGGCGCCTGCCCGGACAACCCGGTCGCCTACGAACTGCTCAAACGCGGACCGTGAGCGCGGCGATCACTCCCGCTCCACGTCCAACGACACCCACGACTTGGCTCAGCGTTTGCCGTACTCGTCGTTGCGGCGCCACCAGACGCCGGTCTCGTTGCGCCCCTTGGGGGCGCGGTCGAGCCACGGGTACATGCCCCAGAGCGCGTCCAGTCCGCGCGCGTAAGTGGAATACGTGTGGTAGAGGACGCCGTCCTCGAGCGCGAACGCGCTCATACCCGGCCGCTCGCGATGGTACGTGGGCACGTCGGTGCCGCACATGGCTGCGAACTTAGCCTCCGCCCCCGCGCCGCCACCTTCCTGACCCGCGCGCCACTCGAACACCGCCTCGCGCCGGTAGTTATATTCGACGCCCTCGCGCCATTGCTCATCGGTGAACCAGACGTTGAAGTCGAAGTTGAAGTCGCTGCCGACCGAGGACGCCCAAGGAAAGGTCCAGCCCATTCGCCGTTTGTACGCCTGGAGCTTCCCGAGAGGCGCCCGCGAGACCGCCCATAGCATCACGTCATGGTTGGCCAGATG
>Ga0075431_100002357_pt1 | contig 18140 bp, 13 predicted proteins | sample RhiMetdeltSRZDD5_FD_75297 | JGI IMG/M metagenome (GOLD analysis project Ga0075431, IMG submission 75297) | Populus rhizosphere microbial communities from Tennessee, USA - Rhizosphere MetaG P. deltoides SRZDD5 | ecosystem: Host-associated > Plants > Roots > Rhizosphere > Soil | place: USA... | reverse complement strand
CCCGCCTTCAAGCGTGCTTTCGACGCTCAATTGGCGGTTTTCACCGGCAAGCCACCGGCCGGCTGAGAGGGCGAATTCCTTGTGTGCTTCAATGCCGCTCTATTGAGCGTGAGAGAGCAGAATGCGCTCGCTCAGTGAGCCCAAGCTTCTGCTCGCGCAACCGCTCTCACCACCGTGCGAGTACATAGTCCGCGGCATCGCGACCCTTGAAGTATTGCGGCTCCTGGCGGCTGTTGAGCGCCCTGGCCATCTCATCGACGCGCTCGACCACGTAGTCCGCCAGCTCCCTGGTCGAGATCTGTCGTTTGGCCGCAAGCCCCGCACGGCCGTCAAGTCCCTCAGCCACGGCGTAGGTGAAGAGGCCGTGCCCGAGCTTGGGGTCCTCCATCGCCTCCTGGTCAAATCGCGCTGCGGTGTAGGCGATGATGTTGGCGTGATAGGCGGCGTTGCCGAGGCGTTGGTTGTAGGCGTTTCCCGCATGGCAAGTGTCGACGAACAGGATGCGACGGCCCTTTGCCGTCTCGATGGCCTCCTGCAGGACCTGCCAAGGCACGACAGTGGAGCCGCGCAGTACGGGCCCGTCCCACTCGGCGTTGGTGGCCAGGAAGCGATAGTAGGGCCCGTCATTTATTCCGTGGCCGGCGATCGAGGCGACAACCGTGTCGTTCTCGGCGGCTTGTCGCAGCCACCCAAAAGCGTCGAGGATATTGGCCGCGGTTGGCAGATCCTTGCTGTCGGCGGCGCCGTTCACCAGGACGCGCTTCATCACCCTCGTATGCCCAGGCCCGAGCCGTCTCTCGACCGCTTGCACCAATCGGCGAGCATCGGCGCCGGTGTAGTTGAGGTCGCAAGGTTCCTGGCCGTTCTTGCCGCAGTTATTGCCGAGGCCCGGATACCTCTCGATGCCGATCGCCAGGATGTATAACGTGCCGCGCTTGTCGAGATCGCCTTCGCCCTCGTGCATCAGAGTTAGGGCTTCAGCCTTCTCGCCGATGGCGTTGGTCAGGACGATGCGGACGTCATTGCGGCCCTTGGCCAGCGGCACATCGAGATCGCGTTCGCCGGGGCCGAAACCGCCCGAGCCGATGTCGGGCGTGATCTCCTCAACCTGGCGGGCGTTGACCTGCACGCGGATCGACATGACGGGATCGGTGGTCGTTCCGATGGCGATCTTCACGGTGCCGCGCCCCCCGCGTACGGTCGTGCCGGGTTCGGGCGCGAGAATGCGAAACTGCGGCACTGGACGCGCGAGCAGGTCGGCCAGCGCAAAGGTCGTACCTGGCGCCTCACGCACCGCCTGCTTGGCAGAGCCCAGAATTATGGCGCGCTCAACGATGTCCGGACGATTCAGATGCTGGCGCAACTGTTCTGCGCCCACGTAGTCGGCGGCCTGGTTCGGCCCTTTGTTGATCTGCCAGCCGACGATCTTGTCGGCGCCCGGCGATCCCGTGTAGTACCCTTGCGGCGTCCACAACACCCATTCACCATCTTCCCCATGGAAGAGGCTAACAATCAGCTCACGCGTCGCCAGGTTCCAGAGGCGCAGCGTCTGGTCTTGCGCGCCTGAAACCAGCAGGCGACCATCGGACGATGCGGCAAGGGCCCAGACGTCACCCTCATGTCCGACGTAGGAGCCGCGCGCGCGACCCTGAATATCGTAAGCCGCCAGGTATCCGTTGCTGCCCCCCGATATGATGGTTTGTCCGTCGGGGGAGAAACCGTAAGAGCGATGGCTGTAACCGTCCGTGAGACCGCGTTCGATGTCGACGACCGTTTTACCCGACTTGGTGACTCTCAAGATGGCATCGAGGCCGTAATTTCCGCCCTTGCCGTGCGCGAGCGCATGGAGCCCATGCCGGACGGGAGCGCGCAGGTATGCTTCGCCCTCTCCCGCCGCCAGTCGCTCCGGCCGGCCCAGCAACTGGCCTGTGCCAGGAAGGCGGAGCTGCCACTGCAGCGGGCCGTAGCCCGCCGCCGGATCATGTTTGATCCAGGTATGCCCCCAAGCGAGGCTGGACCCGCTCCCGGCAAAGCCTGCGGACCAGACGGGGGCGCCGGTGCCGCGCAGGATTTGCCTGGTTTCGCCGGTCTGCGCGTCCCAGATGTGGATCTCATTGTGGTCGCCGCCGGCCGTAGCGACGAGGCGTCCGTCGGGGGACACCGCGCCAGCCAACACGACGTTGTCGTGCTTCACATAGGTCTGAATCGCCCGGCCAGTGACAACGTCCCAGATGAACTGGGGACGCCCAGAGCAGGAATGGCCCCCGCCACAGCTCGATAGCAGCCAGCGCCCTTCGGGGCTGAAACTGAGGCTGCCGACCAGCGCACCCCCTTGATTGGCGAGCGGGCGCAGCAAGCGGCCCGTCTGGCCGTCCCAGAGCCGGATCTCGCCGTCGAAGCTGCCCGAAGCCACGCTGCCGTCCCGGGGGGAGACGGCGAGAGCATAGATCTTGTCCCCGTGTCCCTTCATCTCGGCGATCTGTCTGCCATCGGTCACCCGCCAGAGCCGCAGCGTACGATCGAAGCTGCCGGTGACAGCGCGGTTGCCATCCGGCGTAAAGCCCACGGCGTAGACCTCGGCTTTGTGGCGGTCGAGCCGATGCAGGGGCCGCGCCACCGTCAGGTCCCAAAGGATGGCGGTCCGGTCCTGGCTTCCGGACACGAGGCGCATGCCGTCAGGCGAAAAGGCGAGGGCAACAACTTTGCCCGTGTGACCTGCGAGCAGTTGTAGGAGTTCGCCCGTGGCCAAGTCGTAGATACGGATGCGTTGCTCGGGCTGCCCGCCTACCGTCATCTGACCGGCGACGGCCGCGCGGCGGCCATCGGGCGAGAGAACCATGGCGAATATCCTACCCTCGTCGCCCGGCCCAACCTGTCCGCGCAGCGTGCGGACCGTCTGGCCCGCCTGCCAGTCCCACACGCGGATGACCTTGTCGTGCCCGGCCGAGACGAGATGCTTGCCGTCCGGCGTGAAAGCGATGTCGGTCACTGAGCCCATGTGCCCGCCAGTATCAAGCATGAGCGCCGGCGGTTCCTGGGCGCCGACGACACTGGCCTGAGCCATCACCACTATCACGACCCAGAAAAGAAAACGCATGGCGCCGAACCTGCAATTGCCCGTGAGAACTAAAATCGGCTGAGGCTCATTTCCTGTCGGTCGCAAGCCACTCACTGCTCATCGCCGCCTGGCGCCTGTAGTGGGCACAGTCTTTTGGCCCGACGAGGCTGGCGGACCGAAGACCGGAGAGGTACCAGTTTTTGGGCCCGACGAGGCTGGTGGCCCGAACACTGGGGAGGTGCCTGTCTTTTGGCCCGACGGGCCCGATCTCGAGCTCTTTCCAGTGGGCGAGGGGCCAAACCGTGGCACCTCAGACGGCGCCGCACACGGGTAGACTGCACCGCGGTCGTGCCGGTGCCACTCCTCCTTCGACTTCCCATGCTTGCCGTATCGGCACTTGAGATGCGAGCCGTGGGTCGTTACGACAAGGCCGCCCAACTCAGACATCGCCCTTTCCATCGAGACCCGAAGATGTCCTGCCGGCGATCCCTCGGCCATTGAGGTAGTCGCCGCAGCGAACGCGATGACGAGCGCCGTTTTCAACTGTACACGCAACATGACTCAACTCCGTCGTATCTCGGTCGCCTTGCGAAGTGGAAGGCCGCCCCCGATGCTCCGACCGGAATGCCACGCGTAGCCGCCGCCTCCAACATCCACCGCGGCGATGGCATCTCGTGTCTGTCGGTCAACGCCCCACGCTGCGGGAGCAACGACTGCTGACACCTTAGTGCAGCCGTTGAAGTCCGATCACCCGAGCGATGTACCCGCATGGTCACGTTGCGCAATAACCCGGCAAGAGTGTGGCTGATCGTGCACTGGGGCAGCTCGAGCAGGCGCTCCCCGGGGCGGCAGGCCTGCCAGCTACTTCTCCACTCTTCCCCGAGCAGCGCCGCGGTCTGGCCCGGAGCACGTGCAGCTACCGCCAATCGGCTGAGGCGGGTCAATTGCACAACCACCTTGCGCGGTCTTGCACTTTGCCCCCCTTACTCCTCGCATTTTTGGTGGTGGCCCCCCGAACGGGCTCTCCTCGGTGGTGGCCTGCGGCAGGGAAGGTACTGGGGAGGAATCCAGTTTGGGCTGATCTGCGGCCTTTCCAATCGTCACGCCAAAGACGATGATTGCCGCAATGGCTGCAATGTGGCGGCTTCCACGCATCGTCGCTCCTCAAGTATGCAGTAAGGCCCCCGCAAGCCATACCGTCGCTCGACATTCACGTTCAGTGGTTCCCCCAATGCACATCGAAGACACCGACCGCCAGAAGATCGTCCAAGCCGTGCGCACCTACATCGCTAAGGAGCGGATATCCCGTGAGGAGTTCGCTTTGCGAGCGAGGTTGGGCAAATCGACAGTCGACAAACTCGTTGTAGGCATCTTCTCGGCGAAGACCATTCTTCAGGTCGAGTCGCAGCTGAACATCAATCTGCGGCAAGCTGGTGGCGGCGTTGAGTTCGCCGACGAAGAGCTCGGAAAGTACACGCGTGACGACACGAAGAATTACCCTGGCCACTACGTCTTTGCGCGGCCATCGTTCAACGAGGATGGGGTGATTCACGCCTTCCACATGGAAATCGAGTGGGATGGCGCCGCTAGGGGACTGTTGTTGAAGGAAAGGGCGCGCGACAAGAAGGTATTGCAATTCGGCAAGATCTACATTCCGAGAGCCTCGATGCACATTTTCATTCTGTCTAGCGAAGGTGGATGGTTGAAGAGCGTGGTGTTGTCCCAACTTGATATCTACAAGCGGATGAAGGGACTTATGCTAACGATGGGACGCGCGTTCGCGAACGTTTACGCCCCAATGGCCATGCCGGTGATCATGAACAAGCACGACAAGATCGATGATCGCATGGTCGGCAGGATCGCCCGCAGCTCGCCGGTGTACGAAGAATACAACCAAGAGTTGTCAGCAGTGGAGCGGGACCAGTTCGCGAAATGGATTCATATCGATCCAGCCTGAGACTTCTGGATTGACCTCGTTGCGAGCCAGGAGGCACTGGGCCTAGCTGATTCCGGAAGGCGTCCGGAATAAATCGACGAAAGCCGGAAAACTCCGAGGCTGGCCGAGAAAGGCGGGCACGTCCTATCTTGCGGCTCATAAAGTCGACATCGGGCGATCATGGACGTCAGCCGCGCTTGATGACGAACTAGCGGTCCTCAAGTCAGATCCAGCTCATCGGTCTCCTCCTGATGAAATCCTTCGCGTGTACCGGAAGGCGCGCAACGGGATAGCTCGCGCCGGAGTCGAAGCAAACACGCACGGGCAACGCGATGACAGCAGACAACGCCATGAGCGACACCGCCACGAGGCCAGGCCGGCTTCGCTTGGTAGGCAGGTGGATCGCCGGCCTTTTCAGAACGGTTGCTGCCTACTATGCGGCTGCCGATACGTACGAACAACTGTCGCACTTGTCGGACGCCGAGCTGCAGCGTCGCGGGCTCAATCGCACGACATTGGCACGCGACGTCTGCCGGGCCAATGAGCGGAGGTCCGAGCGCTGAGACGACCTGGCGCGGCAGAATCGAACAGTCCGACTTGTGGTGCCTTCCTTGTTACGACGCGTCCGGCGGGGAGGCAGTTCGGCGTGAAATGCTCCTGCCTGGTGCCGTGCTCACGCGCGTCGCCTCGAGCCATATCCGCGTCGGGACCTTTCAATTCCTCGCCGCCCGCGGCGATGTTGCGGCCGTCCGGCATCTCGCCGATTATGTCACGCCCGCCACCACCCCGAGGCCGCCGGCACGGAGAGCCCTTACCGAACGCTCCTCGACCTCGTCGTGGCGGCCTGCCTGATGCGTCAATAGGCGAGTTTCGGGTACCAATCGGTTCCGCGCCCTTGGGGAGTGAGATCGAGGATAGACCACAACGAGGCGATATCGGGCGCATCACGGGGGTCCTGACCCGGATCGGCCATATCCCTTGTCATCTCGCTTGCCCAGAACAGCCGTACCTTGTTGCCGTCGCGCTTGAACACGACTAGCGCGGGGTATTCCCAGCCCTGGGCGTCGATCAGGCTGAGGTCGTTGGCGTAATCGTCCCCGACGGTCTGCACGAAATCGAGATGGCGCCAGCCGCGCTCCGTTGCGAATGCGAGCTGGCGCTCGACAGGGCTGCGGCCTAGGATCTTGAGCGCGACGCGTTGCTTGATGTCAGTGGCATTGCCGTTCACGGCGCCGATCCAGTTTGTGCACATCGGGCATGGGCGCTCGCGCTGTGGCCCGTACATCCAGAAATAGGTGACCAGCGCATCGTGATCCCCGAACAGGTCAATCAGACCGAGCTCGTTGCCGTTCGCGTCCTTGAAGCGATAGCCCTTGGCGATAATCGGCCCGGGCGGCAACGCACGGCGGTGTTCGGCCAGCCGCGTCATATGGCGGCGGAATTCGATCTCCTCGGCGAGCAGAGATTCGCGCGCTTTGCGGTAGGCATCGCTCTCGCCGGGGAACGGCGTCTTGGCTGTTCTGGCAAGCGTGGCCGCTGGTGTCAGCTCGGCGTCCATGAGTTTCCTCCTGGTCGTGCAAGACAACGGGCCGGGCGAGGTAGGGTTGCAGGTGACGTGAGATGGCTGCAACAAGTACGGCTATACAATGCTCATAGAGGTGTCGTTCAAACGGTGGAATGTCTCCGTTGGATCTTGTTCACGAGCTCGACGAGGCTCCGGTACGGAACGTGAGAATCCGGCCGGCGATGGCAAGGGAAAAGGCTCCAACCACGAGGCCGAAAGTACCGATCCGCCGGAGAGGGGCGGACTGCCTCGTAGGAGCGACGAAGGCCCTGTAATGGGGCTGGAGCGAAGGGGTGGCATTGGGCCGCTACGCCGGTTTCGGTCCGTCCGCCGACGGCTCAACACACGACGGAAACAGCCTGCGCAGATGATGGTTGAGCTTACGCAACGAGGTAGATCGGGCTGGACCAGGCCTGGTGGCCGTCGGCCTGGGTGACGCGGACATAGACCGGGAGGTCCGCGGTGCTGGTTCGCTCCGCTGTATGCTCGCATGCGACCCGACTGCTCCAATCGACCTCGGGAAGGCGATAGACGCTCAGCTTGCGATCTAGACCGCCACCTTCGAAGGTGATGGCATCCTCGGCAAGCGCAGCGAGATCCACGCGACCCGAAACGATATTTGTCTCCAGGTCCAGCACGCCGGCGCGCGGGTCATCGAGCCAAAGGTCGATGCCGGCTAGATTGCCGGTGGTCACTGAGGTCCAGGCGAGCGCGGTCTCGGGCTTGACCTCGCGCACCTGCCGCTCGGGATTGAGAAAATTCACCGCGGCGAAACGCGCGATGCGATTGCCGGTCAGACTCAGCTGGCCCCGCCAGTTGGTCTCGCGACCGCGTCCGCGATACTCCGCGCCCTGCCAGAGCACGCGCACACGGCGGCCAAGGTCGGCCGCTGTGTAGGGGCGGACCGTCTGCACCAATTGCGTGCCATACAGAATGTCGAGGCGCTCTACCGGTGCACTGCCGATGACCTCGACTGCAAGCTGCATTGGCACCGAGCCCGGCCGGATGATGTCGCCCATCATCGCTTCACGCACCGGATGCTCTTGCGCCCGACCCAACTGCGGATCGTCCGAGAAGCTGATGACCGGCTCTCCGAACGTGGCGCGCACGTCCATGAAGAGTCGCGTGCCGGTCGTTCCATAGTGGCGCCGCCGGCGCAAAGCCTCGAACAGCGCGTCGCGCGTCAGCTCGGGCATGAGATAGCAGGTGAGGCCGCCGATCGCTCCAAAGGTCGAGGCGCCCGGACGGGTGGCACCGGGCCTGCCCTTGTGGTCGTCGCTGTGGCAGACGACGCCAACACGGTGGCCTTGCGCGAACGCGTCGTGCAGCAGCCATTCGAACGTGCCCCAGGTCGAGTGCACCTCCACGGCGCGCTCGAGGCGCCCGTCGTGCGAGAGGCGGATGTCCGCATAGCGGCCGCCGACGTGGGCGATGACGACCGCGTCCTCGCTTGCAAGGGCGCGGAACAGATCGTTGGCCGTATAGCAGTCGCCCTGCGCGGCATCTTGTCCAGGGACCAGAATGCGCGACGAGCGATGGATGGGGCGGCCCTCGCGACGGTAGAAGACATTGCGGTCACCGCCCATGCCGGTGTTGCCGGACCATTCGTATCCCGGCACGCACACGAAGCGCCCGGGCTCGTCGAACGCGGCAGTCAAGCGGTTGAGCTCCTGCCAGAACCCGTCGGTGATTTGAAAGTCGTTGCCCTGGTGTCCGACGATGTCGACGAATGCCTTGTCGCGGGCGTAGCGGAAGTAGCTCTCAGCGGGGTTGGTGCCGACCGTCTCGCCGCTCTGGCCATGCAGGTCGCCCCAATAGCGCCGCAGCGCGGCGGCGGCCACGACGCGTAACGGATTGGCGCGGGCAAGCACCTCGCCGGTATCGGCGGCGTCGAGGCGCAGCGCGATGTCGCCGGGATCGGCAACCGTGAGATCGTCGAAGACGAGCGGCCCTTTCTGCGGGCCTGGAACAATGCCGGCAGGCAGGTTCTTGATCGGCCGCGATCGCGTGAGAGCGAGCGGGCGGTCGATGCGGGTGGGATTGCCCCATAGGTCCTCGGCGACGATGGCCAGGCGGAATGGCTCGCCCGCTGCTACCAGCGACGGCAGAATAGCCTTCCAGCGCACAGCCGGCCCGGGCACCAGCGCAAAGCCGGGGGAAAGCGGAATCTCAGTGAACTCGTAGGTCGCAAAGGCATCGACGTAGAGTTTGAGCTCGAAGCGCTCCTCACAATTGGTCTGCAGCCGCAAACCCGGTGAGCCCTGGCGGCGGTCGCCGAGGCGGATGGTCAGGGTATCGCCTGTGCGCAGGAAGCCGCGACCGACGCGAACGAGGAGGGTGTTCACCCATGGTCGGACGTTGAGGCGGTCGACCCAGTACTCGAGCCTGGCGCCGTTGCTCGCCTCGACTGTCGTGTAGTTCGGCGCCGAAGGCGCGCTGAACTGCGGCTTCGCCATGTCTGAGGTCGTGCGCCACGACACCTTGAGCATGCCGCTGTCGTCGATACCGAATGTGCCGGCGGTATAGACCAACGTCAACTCGGCGTGCGAGCCGGCGACGAACGGCCCGGACGGGGCAAGCGCGGCCGAGCCCATGTGCTCAGGAAGGTAGACCGAAAGAGGCATGCACGTTCACCCGGCTGGTCGCTGCTGATTACCCTTGATAAGACGTTATATGATGACTTAAGTTGACCGTCGATGCCAGCGCGGGGCAAGGGAGATCGGCAGTGGGCGCAAACCGAGCCGCGCAGGTGCTTCTCAGTCGTTCGAGTCCCGAGCCGCTCTACCGGCAGCTTGCCGGCCATATCGAGAACGAGATCCGAAGCGGCAGGCTGAGGGCGGGGGACCGGTTGGAGGCCGAAGGGCTTCTCACCCAACGGTTTCAAGTCAGCCGGATCACACTGCGCCAAGCGGTTGCGGAGCTTGTTCGCAAGCAGCTGCTGGTGCGCAAGCAGGGCAAGGGCACCTTCGTGACGGCTCCGGCGGTGCGGCACGATCTGAGGCGCTCGCATGGCCTGCTCGGCTCCCTGTTCTCGCAGGCACCGGGCGCGAGCGCGCGGTTACTTCGCTACGAGATGCTAGTTCCACCTCCGGAGACCGCGGCAACACTCGGCCTCGGGGTGGAGCGGCCGGCGCTGCGGCTCGATCGCCTTTATCTGATTGGCGGCCGGCCGGTGGCCCTGGCGCAGGCCTGGCTGGTTCCCGAGGTCGGCACACTGGCGCGCGCCACCGCCAAGCTCATGTCGACCGAGGACATGATGCGGCAGGTCGGCATCGTGATCGCCTCGTCGGAAGTGGCGATGCGGGCCGAGGCAGTGGGCGCCGTCGTTGGCCGGGCGTTGAACATCTCTCCGCGCACACCCGTGTTGGTATTGCGCCGCAGGGCCCTCGGCGGCGACGGCGCGGTCAAGGAAGCGGGCCGCGTGTGGTTCTGCTCGGATGCTTACGAGTTCGTCTGCTCCACGGGGCGCCCGGTCGGTGCAGAGGGCCTGTTCGACATTCGCAACGTTGCCGAAGAGGTCTGAGCATCCGGTACAAGCTTATCTTGCGGGCACGAGTAGAGTAGGAAGGACTCCGATGCAGGCATTCCGCACCATCGTGGCGCTGGTGGCGCTCGCCGCCGGGCTGCAGGCGGCCGAGGCGCAAACGCCCCAGGACTGGCCGAACCGGCCGGTCCGGCTGATCGTACCTTTCGCGGCGGGGGGCTCGACCGACGTGGCAGCGCGCCTGGTGGGCGACTACCTCTCGCGCGCGGGGGGCCAGCAGTTCTTTGTCGAGAATCGTGCCGGCGCCAACGGTGTCATCGGCATGGACGCTGCCGCCAAGAGCGACCCTGACGGCTACACCGTTCTCGTCACCGCCGATGCCGTTGCGAGCAACCCGCACGTCTACAAGGTCGGCCACGACCCACTGAAGGACCTCGTTCCTGTCATCCAGCTGTCGCGCCAACCGGTCGTGCTGGCGGTGCACCCGTCGCTGGGCGTCAACACTCTGGACGAGCTGGTGGCACTGGTGAGACGCGAGCCGGGTCTGCGCTATGCGACAGGGAGCGGCCAGGGCTCGCCGCAGCACATGGTGGTGCAATGGTTCGCCAAGCTCGCCGGCATCGAGTTGGAGCAAGTGGCCTATCGCGGCGGCGGGGCGGCCATCAACGACCTCATCGCCGGCCACGTGAAGCTGGGGTCGCTGGGGTCGACGCCGCTCATTCCCCATTACAAAGCAGGCGCTTTGCGGCTGCTGGCCCAAACCGCGGCTGCGCGCTCGCAGAGCCTGCCAGATGTGCCGACGTTCGGGGAAGCGGGCATCAAGGGGCTCGTGCTCGACCAATGGCTCGGCGTGTTCGTCCCGGCAGGAACTCCGCCGGCGATCATCACCCGCCTAAACACCGAAATCGGCAAGGCGCTCGCCGATCCCGCGATACGGGCGAATCTGGCGCAATCGGCGCAGGAGCCGATCGGCGGCACTGCCGAGGCATTCGGGGCTCGCGTGCGCGAGGATTTCGAGAAGTACGGACGGCTGGTCCAGGAATTGAACATCAAGGTGGCAAGGTAGCAGTCGCACCCCACCTCTTACCTCACGGTCAAGGTTCTTGCGTGCGGTCGGCTCAAGCACGAGTTGGCGTGACGTGCCAGGCTAATGCTTGTCACATTCATGCCTTCAAAGCGCGAAGGCGTCGGGTCGTCTCCTCGGCGAGTGAATGGACCAATTCTGCGGCAGTTGTATCCCTCGTCAGTGCGGCCGACTGACCTGCAAACAAGGCCGTGAACTCTCCGTCTCCCGTCGCGCCTAGCGGCGCAGTGAGGCTCAGCTGAGCCGGAAAGGCGACGGGCTTCAGACCGGAAGCGATGAGATCATCAGTGAGCTTATTCCTAATGTAGCGTGCGGGTCTGCCGGTGATCGTGTCTGTTACGATAGTGCAGTCATCGGTGGCCTCACGCAGTGCAACGCGATGGGCATCGAGTACATTGGCCTCCTCGCAGCGAAGGAAGGCGGTGCCCAGTTGCACGGCGCTCGCGCCCAACACCAACGCCGCCGCCACGGTGCGCCCGTCGGCAATTCCGCCCGCCGCTATCACCGGCACGCGCACGGCATCGACCACCTGGGGCAGGAGGGCAAACAGGCCGGGCTGCATGCTCATGTCGACGCCCGTAAACGTGCCGCGATGGCCGCCCGCCTCGATACCCTGCGCGATGACGGCGTCGACTCCGCGTTGTTCGAGCATCTTGGCCTCCGCGACCGTCGTAGCGCTGGAGATGACAAAGATCCCCGCGCCTTTGAGCGCCTCCAAGACCTCTTGGGTGGGAAGGCCGAAATGAAAGCTCACCATCTGCGGCTTCGCCCGCAACACCATGGACAGATGCTCGGGGCTGACAGCACTCGCCGCTCCCTCGGGGTTGGGCACTAGGCCCAGGCCCTTCGCATCGTAGTGGGCCTGCAGCCGCCTGCGCATGGGATCGGCAACGTCAGCCGTGATCTCCGGCTCCGGCCACAGCGGGTAGTTTACATTCAGGCTGCCGCCGCTTTGCTGCCGGAACCCGGCGATGCGTCTCTCGGCGTCTTCCGCCGAGGAGCCCCACATGCCAATGCCTCCGAGCCCTCCAGCGTTGCTGACCGCAGCAGCCAGCGCCGGTGTGCTCAGCCATCCCATGGGTGCCTGCAGTATGGGCCAGCGGATGTTGAGCCTTTCCGTCAAGGCATTACGGGACCACATGCATGCCTCCAATGGATGGGTGCCTCCACGGCCACTACAGCCGCTTCAGCGCTACTACGAGGCAGTCCGCCCCTCCGCTTCAGGGCATCAGCCCAACGCCGCCGCATTGCCGATGACGCCACGGCTCTGCAGGGCCTCGATGTCCCGGCGCTCGAAGCCCAGCTCCGCCAGTATCTCGGCATTGTGCTCGCCGAGGCGCGGGGCGCCGAAGCGCAGATTCGTGGGAGTCTCGGAGAAGCGCGCCGCCGCCCGCGTCTGGCGAATGCGGCCCACCGCCTCATGCTCGCTCTCCATGAGGATGCCGCTCGCCAGCACCTGCGGATGGGCGATCACCTGGTCGCGGGTCAGCACCGGCGCGCACGGCACGCCCTCGGCCTCCAGCCGCGCAAGCCACTCCTCGGTGGTGCGCGACTTCAGGACGTCCTGGGTCATCGCCAAGCGCTCGTCGATGTTCTGATCGCGCAGCGCCGGCGTCCTGAAGCGCTCGTCCTCGAGCCATTCGGGCCGATCAAGTGCGCGGGTCAGGGCCGCCCACTCCTTGTTGGTCATGACGGCAACGGTCATGAAGCCGTCCTGCGTCTCGTAGATCAGGTCGATGAAGCTGGCCGTCGTGCGCCCGTCGACCTTCTGTCCAACGAAGGTCTGCGCGCTCATGTCGGAGGCCCAGAGGAAGGCGAGCACAGCGTCCAGCATAGACAGCCGGACGTGCTGGCCTTTCCCGGACTTGAGGCGCCCCACCAGGGCGGAGGTGATGGCCTGGGCGGCCGTGACGGCGGTCAGCTTGTCGGGCAGCACGGTGCGGATGAGGCGTGGCCTCGCCGCATCCGAGCCTCCCTGCACGCTGGTGAGGCCGGAAAGCGCCTGGATGATGGGATCGTAGGTCGGCTTGCCAGCGTAGGGGCCGCTTTCGCCGAAACCGCTGATCGAAACGTAGACGATCTGCGGAGCCACCGCTCTGATGGCGGCCTCGTCGATGCCGAGCCTCTCCACTACGCCGGGCCGGAAGTTCTGCACGAGCACGTCGGCGGTAGCGGCGAGGCGCTTCAGGATGGCCCGCCCCTCGCCCGTCTTGAGGTCGAGGGTGATGGAGCGCTTGTTGCGGTTGAGGTTGAGGAACTGGGCTGAGAACCCACGGTGCCGGTTGCTGAGCGAGCGGGTGTGGTCGCCCTCTTTCGGCTCCTCCACCTTGATGACGTCGGCACCCTGGTCGGCGAGGATCATCGTCGCCCACGGCCCCGACAGCATTGAGGAGAGGTCGACGACGCGTATGCCTGCAAGCGGACCTATGCTCTGCTCCTTCACGTCGGCGAACCTCACCGTGGCCCGGTTATACAGACCAATCCGCGCCACGCCCGACAGAAGGTTGCGCCGCTGCCGATTGGTCGACGGCAGCGTCCGATTTGTGTCCGGCGTTGGCAAGCCCCTGCTCCAAGCGCGGACGCTCAGGACATTGACAGGGTGGAGCTGATCCGACGCGTGGTGAGACAAACTGACCATGTAAGGCTTGAGTAAACTTCATTTCGCCTGACAGAGGCGGCAGCGGGTCGGGCTCGTCAATACGAACTCGACGAACTTACCCGTGTGTAGGTTCTACCAAACGCCGGCGGAGCCCAGCGAGCCCAAGGCGATCGACCGACGGCACCCGGCCGGTTCGCAGTGACTACAGCGCCGCGCTCGCAGGGGCTCTTTGACAAAGCGCGCAGGTGGGCCTGCCCGGTCAAGTGCCGCAGAGTGTCTGGCGGACGACTTGATCGGGTCGCGGCGGCTGGGCGCAACACCGATAGGCCGGCTGGTCGTCGTAGGGGCTGGAGAGCACGGTCAAGAGCTTCTCGAAGGCAGAGAGATCGCCGTTGTTTACGGCTGCCGAAAGCGCTTCCTCGACGAGATGGTTGCGGGGATGAAGGTGGGGTTCACGCCACGCATTGCGGCCGCCCGCCGCCCAGCGGTCACCTCGCCGTCGTCGCCAGGCGCTGGCGCCAGCTGGCGGCCCAGGCATCATAAGCGGTCGGATCGGTGAATTGGCTCCGCACCGCCGCATCACCATCGGTGCTGATGGCCGCGTCGGACAATCGGCGGAAGGTCAACGTGAAGTCGGCGCCGTTGCCGGCCATGCGGTCGATGAGATCTTGCGCCAGGGCGCCATCGTCCTGCCGTTCCCGGAACAAGCCAAGCTTGCGCCGGAGCCCGGCGGCGTAGGCTGGCTGGAAGCGGCCAGCGAATTTGCCAAGGGCATCGTTTGCCATTTCGACGGCAGCTTCCTGATCCTCAGCAAGGAAGGGCAGGAGCGTCTCCGCCAGCCGGGCGAAGTTCCATTGCGCGATGGGTGGCTGGTTGCCGTAGGCGTAGCGACCGAAGCCATCGATGGAGCTGTAGACATTCGGCGAGGAAAGCCTGGCAGGATCGAGCCCGAGCTGTCGTGCGAGCGTCTCATTCAACCGGACGAGGCGGGGCGCGGCGACGGGGGTCGGCGGCAAACGCGCGAAGAACCGCGCCGGCAGCCGCGCGTAGCTGTTGTCAAAGGGAAAGACGTGAGGTTCGACCGAAGCGAGCATTGCATCTTCCGCGTGTGACGTCGGGGACAGACGCCCGAGATCGATAATAGCGGATGGGACCGGGGTATGGAGATGAGGTGAGGGGCAATGCTGCAGTCCCCAGCGGCGTGCGATGCCGGCGACACGCAACACGAAGCGCACGCGCTATGGTGATTTGCTCTCGTACGAGCCTGGTCTGTAGTATAGAGGGGCACATGCATATCGGATTGATCGGCGGCATTGGACCTGCCGCGACCGAGTTCTACTACCGCGGCTTGACCGACCGCCACGCGAAGTCCGGAACGCGTCTGGACCTGACGATCGCGAACGCCGAGGTGCGCGACCTCTCCCAAAACCTCGCAAACAAGAATGCCGGAAAGCAGGCCGGAATTTTTGCGGCTTTGATCGCGCGGCTCAAGGCGGCCGGCGCGCAAGTTGCTGCCGTCACCTCGATGGGTGGTCACTTCTGCATCGGCGAGCTTCTCCCGATATCGCCATTGCCCATTCTGAATGGTATCCCGGAAGTGGACACTGCCGTAAAGCGGGGAAGGCTCAAGACCATCGGCATCATCGGCACGCGCCTGGTGATGGAAACGAGGTTGTACGGGGCAATCTCGTCGGCGACGGTGGTCGTTCCTCTCGGCGCTGAGCTTGACGAGGTGCACGAGAACTATGCGGCGATGGCCACCGCAGGCCGGGTCAGCGATGCACAGCGGCGCGTGTTCCTTGCCGCCGGCCAGCGCCTATGCCGGGAACAGGGCGGCGAGGTCGTGCTGCTCGGCGGCACCGACCTCTTCCTCGCGTTCCAGGGCCGCGATGCCGGCTTCCCCGTGCTCGATTGTGCCGATGTGCACGTGGAGGCGATCTACCAGGCGTCATTGCGTACGACGTGAAGTGTGGCGCACGACACCACGGTGGTGCGATCGATCGAGGCCGGCGAGTACCTCGCGCTGAAGGATTCCAGCCTTGATGCCGACTGGAGGTCACTCGACAGCGGACATCGCCAACCTCCTGTCAATGCAGGGCATGCTCATGAGGGCGTACTCTGAGAGTAGTCGGCCGGCAGAAGCGGCCGGACATGCTGGAGCTGCGTGTGGAGCTGCCGGACGGCAGTCGCTTGCACGTCCTGGCGGCGTGGACCGATCTGGCTGGCGCATCGCAGACCACCAGCGATGTCGCGGTCTCCAGGCGATAGATCGCTTTCGTCCACCGGTACCGCCGCTTGCGATTGGAGCGGTTGGGAATGTTGCCGCGCGCCCCCTGAGCCTTGATATGGCTGCGCACGCGATCGGCATCGTAGCCCTTGTCGGCGATGACGACAGCACCTTCATCGAGGCCGTCGAGCAGCGGCTCGGCATGCGCCACGTCGTGGTCGTTGCCCGGCGAGATCAGGATTCGGACGGGACGACCTTTCGCGTCGACCCGCGCGTGGATCTTGGTGGTGAGGCCGCCTCGGCTTCGCCCCACACAACGATCTCCACTCTTTTTTTGACCCCGGAGGCATGTTGATGCACGCGCACCGACGAGCTGTCGATCATCTGCACCGAGCCGTCACCGGCCTTGACGACGGCGTCCATCAAGCGGTCCCAGATGCCGGCCTTGCGCCAGCGGTTGAAGCGGTTGTAGGCCGTGGTGCAGGGGCCGTATCGCTCGGGCAGATCGCGCCATGGCGCTCCCGTGCGCAGCACCCAGAAGATGCCATTGAGAACGCGACGGTTCCTCTTCGGCCTCACGCCACGCCGGCCCTTCGGCAGAAGAGGTTCGATGATACGCCACTCGGAGTCGCTCAGGTCGTAGCGCATGATCCAAGCCCCGATGTTTGGTAGCTTGAATCAGTGTTCGAGTCCCACCACCAGTGAAAAATTGAGTACAGGGCCTAGCGCTACTTTGGCAGATTTTCTTCTTGGCCTTGGGTTGGGGGATTCACGAATCAGTTTTTTCAGTGATTCATGGGTGGTCGGCTCGCGGAGGGGCCGACCATGCAGAGCTGGAGGACTGATTGGGAAGGAGAGCTTGAGGGCTGGCTCGAGCCGTTTCTGGAGCGCTTGGGTCATAAGGCACGGCGGGCGATGTGTCCGCTTTATGTTGCGGGGTTGACCGGGCCGGGTGATCGCAAGAGCGTTGCGCCCATCGCCGAGCGATTCGCACCGGGCGACTATGACCGATTGCACCATTTCGTCGTCGCTGGCGTCTGGGATGCGTCTCCTCTGGAGGCAGAGCTTCTCGTGCAAGCTGATAGGCTCGTCGGCGGCGGTGATGCCTTCCTTGTCATCGATGACACGGCGCTACCGAAGAAGGGTGAGCACTCGGTCGGCGTTGCTGCGCAATATGCGTCGGCGCTTGGGAAGACCGCCAATTGCCAGACACTGGTGTCATTGACGCTTGCGCGCGGCGAAGTGCCGGTACCGGTGGCCCTGCGTCTGTTCCTGCCGCAGAGCTGGACCGATGATCCAGCCCGTTTGCAGCGGGCCGGTGTTCCGGGCGTAGATCGGACGGCACGAACCAAGCCGCAGATCGCGCTTGCCGAAATCGATCGCCTGATCGCAGGCGGTGCTCGCTTTGGCTGTGTGTTGGCCGATGCCGGCTATGGGCAGAGCGCGCCGTTCCGCCAGGAGCTGACGCGTCGCAACCTGACCTGGGCTGTCGGCATCCCTCGACACCTCAAGGTGTACGCTGCCGGCGTGCAACTGATCTTCCCGATCGCCAGGCGCGGCCGCCCGCGTCAGCGCTCTATTCCCGATGTTCTGTCGGTGGCGGCCGAGGACATGCTGGCCGATGCCAAGTGGCAGACCGTCACTTGGCGAACCGGCACCAAAGGAAAGCTCAAGGCCCGCTTCGCCGCGGTTCGCGTGCGCCCAGCCGATGGACCGCCGCAGCGGATCAAGGACAAGTGCCAGCAACATCTGCCCGGCGATGAAGCCTGGCTCATTGGCGAACAGCGCGCGTCGGGAGAGAAGAAATACTACCTCTCCAACCTACCGGCCGGCACCAACCTGCGCACGCTGGCTGCCACCATCAAGGCGCGATGGGTCTGCGAACAGGCCCATCAGCAGATGAAGGAAGAACTCGGCCTCGATCACTTCGAGGGTCGATCCTGGCAAGGCCTGCACCGTCACGCGCTCATGACGATGATCGCCTACGCCTTCCTCCAGCATCGTCGGCTCGCAGCAGCGAAGCGGGAAAAAAAGAATCAACGGGCCGCCGCCTCGCCCCAGCTTGCCTGCGGTGCGAAATGCTATCGTCAGCCTCATCATGCGACCGCCGCGGCGATGCCCCCACTGCCGGAGATCAATCGGCCGTCAGCGGCCTAAACCAAATCTGCCAAAGTAGTGCTAGTTGTTC
>Ga0075431_100002355_pt1 | contig 18149 bp, 17 predicted proteins | sample RhiMetdeltSRZDD5_FD_75297 | JGI IMG/M metagenome (GOLD analysis project Ga0075431, IMG submission 75297) | Populus rhizosphere microbial communities from Tennessee, USA - Rhizosphere MetaG P. deltoides SRZDD5 | ecosystem: Host-associated > Plants > Roots > Rhizosphere > Soil | place: USA... | reverse complement strand
GAGGGTGCCGGTCTGCAAGCCGCCGGATTGCTACTACGCCTGACCCATGGTTGCATCGAGGGGTGGCTGAGACCACGCACCGTGTTCGCTCGGGGCGGCGGCCTCTGGTCGCGCTGCTCGCCGTGTGTGCCGCGCTGGCAGTCGGCGCGTGCGTGGTCTTCGCCTCTCGGGATGGCACTGAGCGAAGGGGCGTCGCTACCGCCACGACTGCGACCGCCGTGACCAGGGCGGCGACCGCCTCGACCACGACCACGACCACCACTCCCTCGACCTCGACCTCGACCTCGGCGTCGACCACGGCTCCGCCGACCCAGGTGCCACGGTCCACCGACGTCGCGTCGCCCAAAGGTGAGATTCCTGCCTACGACGCGCCGGGCGGCAAGGAGGTCGGCAAGGTCGGGCTCTGGTACGGGTACCCGATGACGATGCCGATCCTCGAGGAGCGGGGGGCTTGGCTGCGGATCATGATGCCCGAGCGCCCCAACGGCCTCACGGCCTGGGTGCGGGCGGGAGAGGTCACACAGGGCGCGACTCCGTGGCGCATGGTCCTCGATCTCAGCGAAACGCGGGTCACGGTCTACAAGGATGGTCGCGAGGCATGGAGCGCGCCGGTGGGCATCGGCAAGGACAGCACCCGCACGCCGACGGGCAACTACTTCGTGGCGGTCATCGAGAAGCCGGGCCCGCCCGGCTACGGCCCGATCGTGCTCGACCTGAACGCCCACTCCGAGGACATCCAGAGCTGGCAGGGAAAGGGTGACGCCATCACCGCCTTCCACGGGTCCTTCGGCGCCGAACAGCTCCTCCGCGCCGGTGGGGGCAAGGTCTCCAACGGGTGCATCCGCATGCTCCCCGAGGACCAGATCAAGATGGACGGGATCACGCTCGGCACGCCGGTCGACATCGTCCCGTAGCGCCCCCCGGGGTCAGCGGTAGGCGGCGGCCTGGATGTTGTAGAGGTCGGCGTAGTGGCCGGACTTGGCCATGAGGGTTGCGTGGTCGCCGGCTTCGACGACGTGGGCGCCGTCGAGGACCACGATGAGGTCGGCCATGCGCACCGTGCTGAAGCGGTGCGACACCAGGAGCGTGATGCGGCCGGCGCCATCCCGGCGGACGGCGCCGGCGTAGCGCTCGAACAGGGCGTGCTCGGTCTCGGCATCGAGCGCGGCGGTCGGCTCGTCGAGGGCGAGGAGCAGCGGCTCGTCGCGCATGAAGCCCCGGGCGAGCGCCAGCTTCTGCCACTGCCCGAACGACACCTCGACGCCGTCGGGCCAGGTGGGGCCGAGCTGGGTGTCGAGTCCGGCGCTCAGGTGCTCGACGACGTCGGTGGCGCCGGCCCGCTCGACCGCTTCGGTCACGCCGGCGATGTCCTCGATGCGGGGCACGTCGCCGACGCCGACCGAGTGCTGGGCGCGGAGCTCGAAGCGGAAGAAGTCCTGGAAGGCGCCGGCCAGGCGATCGCGCCACTCGGGCGCGGGCATGCGGGCGAGGGGCGCGCCGTCGACCAGGATCCGGCCGGCGGTCGGTTCGTACAGCTTGGCGAGCAGCTTCACGAGGGTGGTCTTGCCGGCGCCGTTCTCGCCGACGATGGCCACCACCGCGCCGGCGGGCAGCTCGAGCGAGACGTCGTCGAGCACGAGGCGGTCGGTGCCCGGGTACTTGAACGAGATGTGCTCGAGCGTGATGCCGTGGGCGAGGCGGGTGGGCACGGGCTCGTCGGCGTCGGCGACCAGGGCGGCGGCGTAGTCCTCGAGCCAGGCCAGCCGGCGGGAGCCGTCGAGCCAGATGCCCCGGAGGAAGCCGATCTCCCCGACGGTCGCTCCGACGTAGGCCGACAGCCGGGCTCCCGCCGCCAGCACGAGCAGGACGTCGCCGGGTGGGGCGTCGAGGCCCGACGCCACGTACACGATGGCCCCGACGTAGGCGGCGCCGAAGGTCGCCCAGCCGAGGGTGTGCCACACCGCGCTGCGCCAGCGGGCTGCGGCGACGGGGCGGTAGTAGCGCTCCCAGGCCTCACGGCGTTGGGTGACGAGCTGGTCGCCGATGCCGGTGACCCGGACCTCCTTGCCCGCCGGGGCGGTGGTGGCCGTGGTGAAGAGGTGCTTGGCGAGTCGGTCGTCGGCTGCCGCGGCCTCCTCGGCCTTGCGCTCGATGCCGGGTCGCCACGTGGAGGTGAGGACGGTCGGGGCGGCGAAGGCGACGAGCAGGACCAGCACCGGGCTGATCGAGGCGAGCAGGCCGAGCGTGACGGCGAGCCGCAGGATCCAGCCACACGTGGTGAACAGCGACATGTACATGTGGTCGAGGACGAAGACCTGGTTGCGCAGCACCGACAGGCGGTCGAGGTACTCCGGCCGCTCCTGGTGGGCGATGGTGACGACCTCGGCCTGGAGCCGCGCCACGTGGGCTTCGAGCGCGATGGTGACCTTGTCGCGGAAGTGGCGCTGGACCCGGGTGCTGACCGTGCGGAGGAACCAGGTGGCGGTGGCGCTGACGGCGAGGCCTACCGCGGCGGTGAGGAGGAGGGTCCTGTCGTCCTGGAGGACGCCCTCGCCGAGGAACTTGAGCCAGAGCGCGAGGAGGGCGTCGGGGAGCGCGGCGAGCAGCGCGAGGGTGAACGAGACGGCGAGCAGCCATGGCTCGTGGTGGTAGCCGAGCTTGAGCGCCCGCCACATCGAGGGCAGGGCGGGCGGGAGGTCGTCGACGGCGTCGGCCTCCACCTCACGCGAGGACGTCATAGGCCACCCCCTCGTCGTCCTCGGTGTCGCTGAAGCGTTCGGCCTGCAGGGTGAACATGGTGTGGTAGCGGCCGGCCTGCGCCATCAGCTCGTCGTGGGTGCCGAGCTCGACGACCCGGCCGTGCTCGAGGACGCAGATGCGGTCGGCGTGGCGGACGGTCGAGAAGCGGTGGGAGATGAGGATGGTGGTGGCGTCGCGGGTGCCGGCGAGGATGCGCTCGAAGATCTCGGCCTCGCCCCGGACGTCGAGCTGGGCGGTGGGCTCGTCGAGGATGACGACGCCGGCGCCTTTGCGAAGGGCGCACAGGGCACGGGCGAGCGCGACCCGCTGCCACTGGCCGCCCGAGAGCTCGGTGCCGCCGGGGTAGCCGCGGGCCATGGGGGTGTCGAGGTCGGCGAGGCCGGTGGCGCCGGCTTCGTCGAGGGCGTCGAGGATGGCGTCGTCGGGCGCGGCGGCGGGGGCGACGTTGTCCCGGAGCGGGAGCTCGAAGCGGATGAAGTCCTGGAAGACGGCGGTGACCCGGTCGCGCCAGTCGGCGACGGCGAGGTCGCGGATGTCGATGCCGTCGACCTCGATGGCGCCGTGCTGGGGGTCGTAGAGGCGGCAGAGCAGCTTGGCGAGGGTGGTCTTGCCGGCGCCGTTCTGGCCGACGATCGCCAGCGACGAGCCGGCGGGGATGGTGAGGTCGAAGCCCTCGAGCACCGGTTCGTCGGTGCGGGGGTAGGCGAAGGTGACGTCGCGGAAGCGCAGCTCCTGCGCCGGTCGGCCTTTCGCCGGCTGGGGTGTCGTGGGCGTCGGGGCGAGGGCGCCGGCCGGGCCCATCCTGGGCTGGAGGCGGAGGACCGCGGCGACGGGGGCGGCCGCGCCGTCGAGTGCCCAGTTGAGGCCGCCGAAGGCGATCATGCTGGTGCCGACCGCCACCTGGGCGTAGACGACGACCTGGTCGAGGTCGAGTCGGCCGGCGGCTGCAGCGTCGGCGAGCGACCAGAAGACGGCGACGTTGGCGCCGAGGACCAGCAGCAGGCTCCAGATGACCGGCCGCTCCCGGAGCCGGGTGGCCCGGTACTGGAGGTCGAAGAGGCGGCGGCGGTGGGCGACGAAGCGGTCGATGGTCCAGCCGACCAGGCCGAAGAGGCGGACCTCCTTGGCGGCCGGCGGGTCGACCGCCATGCGGAAGGCGTAGTCGGCGTGGCGCTGGGCGTCTCGGACCTCGTCGGTGTTGCGGTCCTTCCAGACAGCGCTCTCCCGGAGGAGCCAGTGGGTGGCGAGCCAGCCGCCGGCGAGGACGATGGGCGCCCACCAGGCGTAGGCGAAGAGGACGATCGCCGAGGCGAGGCCGGCGACCATCTCGACGAGGCTGCCGGCGATGAAGTCGACGTTCAGGTGCATGGGCGGGCCGGTCATGCCGAGGTCGAACTCACGGGCGACGGTGAGGTCCGCCGCCAGCTCGGGGTCCTCGAGGTGGCCGATGCCTTCGGGCCGGACGCACGCCTCAGTGAGCCGGTCGTAGAGCCAGGCGGCCACCCGGCTCCCGAGGTTGGCGCCGACCGCCTGGTGGATCGGCGTCAGGACCTGCAGCGCGACGAACACGACGCCGACGAAGACGAGCGGCACCGCCAGGTCGTCCTGCCCCTGCACCGCACCGACGACCGTGCCCATGGCGACGGCGAACACCGCCGGCAAGACCCCGCGCAGAAGGAGCACAGCCCACCACGCCGCCGCCAGACCCCGATCCGCCTTGTGCAAGACCCCGAAGAAGGCCCACTCCTGCCGCCCCCGCACCCGCGCAAACACCAGCTCACCCTAGGCGCCAACCCGACCCGAGGAATGGCGTCGGCTCCGCCGACTCGTTTCTCCACCCGTTGCGCCGGCGCGCCTCAGCAGCGCTGGGGACGCGGGAACAGGAGAATGGCGTCGGCTTCGCCGACTCGCCCCGTCTGCCTCGTACTCAAGGTCCCGATTTCTCCTACGGAATCGCGGCTCCTGGCACATCGACTTCTGGCACGATTCAAGCTCGATGTGGATCGAGTACGGAGGTGAGCCCGTACCGCTGCTGCGTCGACCGTGGCCATCGGTCGGTCTCCGGCACTGGCGATACCTGCAGCCGGGCGATCGGGGGACGTCGATGCCGGCAACACCAACTGGAACGACCGAGCACATTGCACTCGTGGATGGTGCGGAGCTTCCCATCGGGGTCGCAATCGCCGCCGAGCTGATGGCGGAGGGAGCCGACTGGGCCTACAGCTCGGAGGTGTTCGGGGCTCGACTGGTGCTCCTCGACCACACCGCCAGCTGTGTGGGGGTCCCGGACGCGGTCTCCCTGGTCGCGAGCCCTCTGCGAGCGGCGCACGGCAGGTGGGGTGGCTTCCCTGACGTCGTCGCCGCCAAGGGATCCACAGTGATCATGCGTGAAGCGAAGCTCAGTGGCCGCGACAAGCTCAACGCCAACCAGCACAACTTCGCCCGACTAGCCCGATGCATCCTCGGTGACCGCCTGGACCTGGCTGTCGTGGAGTGGGGCGGCGGGCCCTAGCCCTGCACTTGTCCCGAAACGCAGGCGAAACCCACTTTCGGACACGTCCGATATGGGACACGGGCTCCTGTGCTCAGGTCCGGGTTTCCAGTCATGAGGTGGGGGAGAATTGGGGGATGGCGAGTTGGGTTGCAGCCGTGGTGCAAGGGGTTGTGGTGGTTTTGGTGGGCGCGCTGCTCGGGTCGGTGTTCGGGGTCGTCGGGGCGGTCGTGGGGGCGGTGATCTCGTTGCCGTTTGCGCTGGCGTACGCGATCGGTGTCGGGCGAGGGTGTCCTTACGCGGATGGGAGGAGGGGAGCTCGTCGGTGTCTCGTGGATGCCACCTGGTCGGGACTGAACACCTGGGCGGGGGCCGTCTACTACGGGGCGCACCGGTTCAGGCGGAACACGCTGGAGCCGGAGCGGTCGAGGGGGACCGGGGCGTTGTGGCTCACGAACGGGTTCACGCCGAAGTACGCCACCACCATCGGGACGGTGAAGGCCGGGTCGAACGACCGGCGGGATCGGCACGAGCAGGTGCACGTGCTGCAGGCCCGGCTCTTCGGGCCGTTCTACCTGCCGCTGATCGGGCTCAACTACGTCGTCGCCACCGTCGTGCCGTACTGGCTGCTCTTCCGGGGCGCCAGCCGTCGCAAGCCGATCACCGGCTTCCGCTCGTACTTCGAGGACGGCGTCTACCCCAACACCTGGCACGAGCTCTGGGCCTACAAGGTCACCCGGGTGCCGCACCCGACGCCAACTCCGCCCTGACGATCAGCTACTGAACGTCAGGCCCTGGAACTCGCCGCTCGTGCGCCAGCCCTCGATGTACCGGAAGAACGCGGCTGCGCCCTGCGGGTAACCGGCGAAGAACGCGCTGTCCGGCCCCAGCTCGTGGCCCTCGTTGTTGTAGTAGCCGGGCGTGCACTGCATCAGGAAGCTGGTCATCATCGGGTTGGCGACCAGCTCGTCGAGCCAGGCGGCCTCGGCCGAAGCCGTCACCTCGACCCGCGAAGCGCCCCGCGATCGGGCCGCCCCCACCACCGTGGCGATCGTCTTCGCCGAGTCGGTCAGGTTGTGGGGGATGTTCGGCAGGAAGTTGGCGCCCTGGGTCGGCTGCAGCAGGAAGAGGTTGGGGAAGCCGTGGACGTGCATGCCGTGCAGCGTCCGCATGCCCTCGGCCCAGTAGTCCGACAGCGCGACGCCGGAGCGCCCGGTCATCTCGAAGCCGTTGCGTCGGGTCACGCCGGTGCCGACCTCGAAGCCCGAGGCGTAGATGATGCAGTCGACCTCGTACTCGACCCCGTCGACGACGACGCCTGACGGCGTGATCCGGGAGACCCCCTGCCCGCCGGTGTCGACGAGGTGCACGTTGGGTCGGTTGTACGCGTCGAGGTACTCGTCGTGGAAGCACGGCCGCTTGCATAGCTGCCGGTACCAGGCCTTGAGGTTCTCCGCGGTGGCCGGGTCGGCCACGATCGAGTCGACCCGGTCCCGGATCTCGCCCATCTTCTCGAAGTCGGCCAGCTCGAAGTCCGACAGCATGTCGCCGAGCGACGATGCGTCGGGCCGGGGCGCCAGCATGCGGCGGCGGATCCGGTTGGCCAGGTCGGTCCAGCCGTCGTTGACCAGGTCCTCCTCCGGGAACTCGCCCATGGCCATGTTGGCCACGAAGTTGTCGAGCCAGCGCTGCTGCCATCCCTCGGTGGCGATGTCGGCGAACCAGGAGGGGTCGATTGGCCGGTTGTCCCGCACGTCGACCGACGACGGGGTCCGCTGGAACACGTACAGCTCCTGGGCGGCATCGGCCAGGTGGGGGACGCATTGCACAGACGTGGCGCCGGTGCCGACGAGGGCGACCCGCTTGTCGCCGAGACGCTCCAGCGGTGCGCCGGCGGGATCGCCTCCCGTGTAGTCGTAGTCCCAGCGGCTGGTGTGGAAGGCGTGGCCTTCGAAGCTGTCGATGCCGGGGATGCCCGGGAGCTTGGGCACGTGCAGCGGGCCGGTGCCAACGGTGACGAACTGGGCGGTGAAGGCGTCGCCCCGGTCGGTGCTCACGACCCAGTGGCCGGCGGCGTCGTCCCAGGTCATGTCGGTGACCTTGGTGTGGAACAGGGCGTCGGCATACAGGTCGAAGTGCTTGCCGATGCGCCGGCAGTGCTCGAGGATCTCGGGCGCGTGCACGTAGCGCTCGGTCGGCATGTGCCCGGTCTCCTCCAGCAGCGGGAGGTAGATCATCGAGGCGGTGTCGCACTGGGCGCCGGGATAGCGGTTCCAGTACCAGGTGCCGCCGAAGTCGCCGGCCTTCTCGACGATGCGGACGTCCTCGACCCCGGCCTCCTTGAGCCGGGCGGCGGTGAGCAGCCCGCCGAAGCCGCCGCCGATGACGGCGACGGTGACGTGGTCGGTCCGCGCCGGCCGCTCGACGACGGGGAGGTAGGGGTCGTCGGCGTAGTGGCTGAAGCGGCCGGTCAGCTCGAGGTACTGGTCGTTGCCGTCCGGCCGGATGCGCTTGTCCCGCTCGGCGGCGTACTTCTGGCGCAGGGCGTCGGCGTCGATCGGGTGATCGGTGGTCGTCATCTCAAGCCTTCCCTCGGACCAGGCGGCCGGGCCGCTCGCCGGTGTCGGTGTCGTGCTCGCGGGTGGGGGTGCCGGCGACCACGGTGGCGACGTAGCCCTCGGCGGCCTGGAGGATGCGGCTGACCCCGGTGGGGAGGTCGTGGCGCAGCTCCGGTGGTCGGATGGTGAGGTTGTCGAAGTCGATGACGTTGAGGTCGGCCCGCTTGCCCTCGGCGATGAGGCCCCGGTCGTCGAAGCCGTAGAGCGCGGCGTTGCCCCGGGTGAGCTTGGCGACGACCGTCTCGATCGGGAGGCGATCGCGGGAGCGGTCCCGGGCCCAGTGGGTGAGGTGGAAGGTCGACGCCGAGCAGTCCGAGATGAGGTTGACGTGGGCGCCGGCGTCGGACAGCCCGGTCACGGTGTGGGGCGATTCGAGCATGTCGCGGCACACGTCGAGGTTCCCGCCGACGAAGTTGGATCCGAAGATGCCGTAGAAGGCGCGGCCCTCGTCCTCGAGCAGCAGGTCGTACATGTGGGCGACCGGGTCCTTGCCCTGGAGCATGGCTTGGGCGAAGACCGACTGGTCGAGGCCGGGCTCGTAGTCGACGCCGCCGGTGACCGGGTTCACGGTCAGCGGGAACGTCACGGGCAGCGCCCGCTCGAAGAGCTGGACCAGGGCGCCGGTCAGGTCGCTGACCCGGCTGCTGGCGTCGTCCTCGGTGAGGATCGCGTCCCGCACCTCGGCTCGGCGTAGCTGGGCGACCCGCTCGGCCAGCGGCAGGTCGGCCAGCTTCTGGTAGGTGGGCCGGTCGCTGAAGAGGTGGTAGGCGTCGAGGCTCGTCATCACCGTCACCGAGCGGGGGATGACCTGGGGGCGCAGCTGGCAGCGGCCGCCGTCGGTCGAGGCGTTCTCGGCCGCGGCGGCGTCGAGGACGAGGCGCCAGTGGTCGGTGTCCTCGAAGATCTGCACCAGCGTGAAGGTGACGGGCCGGCCGCTGGCGCGGGAGACGGCGGCGAGGAGCGGCAGCTCGTCGAGGGGCTTGGTGTGCTCGCCGCCGAGGGCTTCGAGCGTGCCGATGGTGCCGGCGGTGATGGCCTCGAAGACGCCGTGGCCGGCGGAGCGCATGGCCTCGGCGATGGCGAGGAGCTCGTCGCTGGAGGCGAACGTGCCGGGCACCGGGCGGCCCGAGCGGGCCCGGTGACCGATGGTGCGGGAGGTCGAGACGCCGACAGCCCCGGCGTCGAGGGCCTGGCGGACGATCTCGGCCATGGCGGCGAGGTCGTCGGCGGTGGCGTCCTCGTTGGCGGCGCCGCGCTCGCCCATGACGTAGAAGCGCAGGGCACCGTGGGCCAGCTGGGCGGCGATGTCGAGGCTGTACTGCCGGCCGGCGAGCAGGTCGAGGTAGTCGGCGAAGCTCTCCCACTCGCCCCACGGCATGCCGACGTTGAGCGCGGCACCGGGGATGTCCTCGACGCCCTCCATCAGGTCGATGAGGGCGTCGGCGTCGCCGGGGCGGACCGGGGCGAAGCCGACGCCGCAGTTGCCCATGACGAGGGTGGTGATGCCGTTGCTGGCCGACGGCTCGAGGGCGTCGTCCCAGGTGACCTGGCCGTCGTAGTGGGTGTGGACGTCGACGAAGCCGGGCGTGACGAGGCCGCCGTCGGCGTCGATGGTCCGGCGAGCCGCTTCGTCGACCTTGCCGGCGGCGACGATCACGCCGTCGCGTATGCCGACGTCACCGGTGTACGGGGCCGCTCCGCTCCCGTCGACGATCGTCCCGCCGCGGACGCACAGATCCAGCATCGATGGCTCCCCCCGGGGAGTAGGTCATCCCCTGTCGCCGAACATGAGACCCACGTCTCAAACCATACGGGCATCTCACAAACCTGCACAACCCCTGCAAGAAGAAACCGTCGCCCGCCGTGGACGGGCGCCGACCGATCACTCCCTGAGGGTGAGTCCTGGTCAGCGGGGGTGCGGTAGTCGTTGACGGACCGCTCCCGGAGGCCCGACATGAGCGAAGGCGCTCACCGCGACAACGACATCCGGGAGCCCTCGCTGCTGGACGCCCTGGTGCCGCTGATCGCGCTCGCCGGGCTGATCGCCGGGGCGCTGGCACTGTTCGGGCTGGACGCCCTCGACGGGCCGGTGCAGGTGGCACTGGTGCTGTGCGTCATGGTGGCCGCCCTGGTGGCGATGAAGAACGGCCACTCGTGGGCGGAGGTCGAGACAGCGGCGCAGGGCTCGCTGGCTTCGGTGACGAGCGCCATCCTCATCCTGCTCAGCGTCGGCGCGCTGATCGGGGTGTGGAACCTGTCGGGGACCATCCCGACGCTCGTGTACTACGGCATCGAGCTGCTGTCGCCGAACGTGTTCTACGTGGCGACAGCGCTGATCTGCGGTGTCGTCGCCATGAGCATCGGCAGCTCGTGGACGACGGCGGGGACTGTGGGCGTGGGGCTGGTGGGCATCTCGGAGGCCCTGGGGACGTCGCCGTCGATCACGGCCGGGGCGGTGATCTCGGGCGCCTACCTGGGCGACAAGCTGTCGCCGCTGTCGGAGACGACGATCCTGGCGTCGCAGCTGGTCGGGGCCGACACGTACGAGCACATCAAGCGCCAGGCCTGGACGTCGGTGCCGGCGTTCGGGTTGGCGCTGGTCGGGTTCCTGGTGATCGGCTTCGTCCGGGGGCCCGACGTCACCAGCCCGGTGCCCACCGACGTCGAGCTCTCGGCGATCGGCGACTTCTACCACGTCACACCGCTGAACCTGCTGCCGCTGGTGCTGCTGGCCGGGCTGTCGATCCGCAAGGTGCCGGCTCCGTTGGCGTTGCTGGCGGCGACCCTGTTCGCCGGGGTGTGCGGGGCGGTCCTCCAGCCGGACGTGGTGCAGGACTTCGCCTCCGGGTCGGGCGGCGGCGGGGGAGCGGTCCTCGGGTCGATCGAGGCGGTCTGGGACGCCATGGCGACCGGGTTCCGGATGGACACCGGCGTCGCGGCCGTCGATCAGCTGGTGTCCCGGGGCGGGATGGCCAGCATGTTGCCGACGGTGTGGCTGATCATCGGGGCGGTCACGTTCGGCGCGGTGCTGCAGGAGTTCGGGCTGATCGCCCGGCTGATGGGGCCGGTCATCGCCGGGGCCAACAGCACGGGCCGGCTGTTCGCCACGGTGTTCGGCTGCGCCTTCGGGCTGAACGTGGTGGCGGGCGACCAGTACATCGCCCTGGTACTGCCGGCGAAGGTGTTCCGGGCCGAGTTCGCCGCCCGGGGCCTGGCGCCCACCAACCTCTCCCGGCTGGTGGCCGACAGCGGGACGGTGACCTCGCCGCTGGTGCCGTGGAACTCGTGCGGGGCGTTCATGGGGGCGGTGCTCGGGGTCCCGACGCTGCGCTACCTGCCGTTCTGCATCTTCAACATCGCGAGCCCGCTGCTGAGCGTCGCCTACGGCATCAGCGGGTTCAGGATCGAGCGGGTCGAGCCGGTAGGGGCAGCGGGGGCGACGGCGTGAGCGCCGACGGCAACGACGCCGGGGCGGCTGCCAAACGGCTGACGCTGACCACGCTGATCGCGATGGTGGTCGGGTCGATGGTGGGGGCCGGCGTGTTCTCGCTGCCCCGGCGGTTCGCCACCGAGACCGGCGTGTACGGGGCGCTCATCGCCTGGGCGATCGCCGGGACCGGCATGTTGATGCTGGCGTTCGTGTTCCAGACGCTGGCGGTGCGCAAGCCGGCGCTCGACTCGGGCGTCTACGCCTATGCCAAGGCCGGGTTCGGCGAGTACCTGGGCTTCTTCTCGGCGTTCGGCTACTGGGCGAGCGCCTGCGTCGGCAACGTGACCTACTGGGTGCTGATCATGTCGACGCTCGGGGCGCTGATACCGGGGCTCGGCGAGGGCGACACGCTGCTGGCGGTGGTGCTGTCGACGGTCGGCATCTGGCTGTTCGCCGCGCTGATCCTGCGGGGCGTGCGGGAGGCGACGGCGATCAACAAGATCGTGACGGTCGCCAAGGTCATCCCGATCCTGGTGTTCGTCTTCCTGGCGTTGTTCGCGCTCGACCTCGACACGTTCCGGGACAACTTCGGGGGTTCCGGGCTCGGGTCTACGTTCGAGCAGGTCAGGGGCACGATGCTGGCGACGGTGTTCGTGTTCCTCGGCGTCGAGGGGGCGAGCGTGTACTCCCGCTACGCGCAGCGGCGGGAGGACGTCGGGCGGGCGACGGTGCTCGGGTTCCTCAGCGTCCTCAGCGTGTTCGCCTCGGTGACGATCGTGTCGTACGGGATCATGCCCCGGTCCGAGATCGCCGACCTGCGGCAGCCGTCGATGGCGGGGGTGCTGGAGGAGGCCGTCGGCGGGTGGGGGCACGCGTTCGTGAGCATCGGGCTGATCGTGTCGGTGCTGGGCGCCTACCTGGCGTGGACGCTGATGTCGGCCGAGGTGCTGTTCGTGGCGGCCAAGGACGACGACATGCCCCGGTTCCTGCGCCGGGAGAACTCGGCGTCGGCGCCCGCGGCCGCGCTGCTGATGACGACGGTGCTGATCCAGGTGATGCTGTTCGTCACGCTGGTGTCGGACGACGCGTTCAACTTCATGTTGAACATGACCAGCGCCCTGACGCTGATCCCGTTCCTGCTGGCGGCCGGGTATGCGCTTCGGCTCGCGGTGGCCGACTCGGGGCAGGGCCGGCTGCGGGAGCTGGGCGTCGCCGGCCTGGCGACCCTGTACACCGCGTTCCTGCTGTTCGCCGCGGGGCCGAAGTACATGCTCGTGTCGTTCATCATCTACGCGCCGGGAAGCGTGTTGTTCGTGATGGCGCGTCGCGAGCAGGGCCGCACGTTGTTCTCACCCGTCGAGCTGGTGATCCTCGGTGTCTCGGTGGCCGGTGCGGTGCTCGGTGTGGTCGCCCTGGTGGCGGGCTGGATCACGGTGTGATCGGAAAGGAGACCTTCGATGAGTGACTTCGGTGACTTCGGCGTTCATTCCGAGGTGGGCCAGCTCCGGAAGGTCCTGGTCTGCGCGCCCGGCATGGCGCATCGTCGGCTGACCCCGACGAACTGCGACGACCTGCTGTTCGACGACGTGCTGTGGGTCGACGAGGCGGTGCGCGACCACGAGGACTTCCAGGAACGGATGCGGGAGCAGGGCGTCGAGGTGGTGGAGCTGCACCAGCTGCTGGCGGAGATGCTCGACCAGCCCGAGGCGAAGGCGTGGCTGCTCGACCGCAAGATCGTGCCCAACGAGGTGGGCCTGGGGCTGGTGGAGGAGACGCGGGCGTTCCTCGAGTCGTTGGACCACCGCTTGCTGGCGGAGTACCTGATCGGTGGGCTGGCGACGTCGGACCTGCCGGACGACTTCCGGCCCGGGTACGTGGCGCTGGCGCGGGAGCGCACGGGGATCCGGGACTACCTGATGCCGCCGCTGCCGAACACGCTGTACACGCGGGACACGACGTGCTGGATCTACGGCGGGGTGACGATGAACCCGCTGTACTGGCCGGCACGGCGGGACGAGACGCTGATCATGAAGGCGTTGTACGAGTTCCACCCGTACTTCGCCGGGGCCCGGGTGTGGTGGGGGGACCCGGAGGTGGACTGGGGCCTGGCGACGTTCGAGGGCGGCGACGTGATGCCGGCCGGCAACGGTGTGGTGCTGGTGGGGATGAGCGAGCGGACGTCGCGGCAGGCGATCACGCAGGTGGCGCAGGCGCTGTTCTCAGGTGGTGGGGCGACGCGGGTGATCGTTGCGGGGATGCCGAAGCTGCGAGCCGCCATGCACCTGGACACTGTGTTCACGTTCGCCGACCGGGACGTCGCTACCGCTTTCCCGGACATCGTCGACGGGATCGAGACGTTCTCGCTGCGACCGTCCGACTCGGGGTCGTCGGTCGACGTGACCGTCGAGCGTGAGCCGTTCGTCGATGTCGTGGCGTCGGCGCTCGGGCTCGAGAAGCTGCGGGTGATCGACACCGGCGGTGACATCTACGCAGCCGAGCGCCAGCAGTGGGACAGCGGCAACAACCTGGTCGCCCTGGCGCCCGGCGTGGTGATCGCGTACGACCGCAACACGCACACCAACTCGCTGCTGGAGCTGGCCGGCGTGGAGGTGATCCCGATCGTGGGCGCCGAGCTGGGCCGGGGCCGCGGCGGCGGCCACTGCATGACGTGCCCCCTCCTCCGGGACCCGGTCGACTTCTGATGCGTCGTGTCGCTGTGGCCGTGGTGCTCGCGGTGTTCGCGGCGTCCGCCTGTTCCCAGTGGACCGACTCTGTCGACAGCCGCTCCGCGACTGCCGGACTCCCGACGACCCTCGAGGACCTGGAAGCCCACCGCTGGGCCCTCGACGAGTCCGACAGCTCGATCGAAGTGGCCGCGGAGGCCACGCGCCCGACGATGACGTTCGACGCCGACACGGTCCAGGGGTCCGCCGGCTGCAACCTGTTCCGCGGGGAGTTCACCCTCGACGGCGACGAAGAGATCGACATCGAGGAACTGACCACCACCCGCCGCCGGTGCCCCGCCCCGGCAATGCGAACCGAGAGCGAGTTCCTGAACGCCCTCGAGTCCGTCACCAAGGTCGACCACGACGACCACGACGAGCTGGTCCTCCGGACCAAGTCCACCCGCCTCTCCTTCAACGCCTCCGACCCCGACGACTAACTCCGTCGCGGGGGACTGTCGTCACGGGGCGGTTCGTGTGGTTGGCTGGGGGTGCAGCTAGGCGGGCTGCGACGGCGGAAGGAGGTGGAGGCGATGTGTTGGCAACGCTGGATCTCCGCGTTCGTGGGTGTGTTGTTGGTGGGCTCGGCCGCTTGTGGAGGGGGTGGTGGTCGGCAGCTCGCGACCGAGGCGGACGATCTGGTGAGAGCCATCGCCCGCTCTCAGGACGTGGACGAGAGCGCCGTCCGAAGCGCGCTCCGGTCCGCCGCCCGCAACGATGCCGAGGAGCTGGCGCTGGCCCGGCAGTGGAAGGCGGAGCTCCCGGCCTCCGGGGTCCCGAGCTTGACGGCGCTGATGGAGCGCATCGACACCGGCACGGCCGAAGCCCGGCGGGCCTTGCTGGCCGCAGGGTGTGGTGCGGTGATCGAGTACGTCCGGACGGGACAGGCGCCCGACATCCGGACGTTCCTCGCCAGCTACCTGCAGGGCCAGCTCCTGGGTCAGATCCCCACGTACCAGGTGCAGCAGATGATCGACGAGTTCGAAGCGCTCTTCAACGAGGCCGCCGCCGGCCAATGGGACTACGTCGACACCCGGCTCACGCTCATGCGGTACCAGTACTGCCGCTGACCGAGGAGCGGGGGGCGCATGGCCGTCGACTACATCGCCGTCATCGAGAGGGAGGCCGCCGGGATCGTGGCGGCCTACGCCGCGGATCCGGCCGGGAAGATCCCATGGTCCGACCGCTGGAGCGTCAACACCGTGGCTCGGCACGTCGCAGGCGCGCACCACGTCGTCGCCCAGGTGATCGAGTGGCGGCCCACGGCCGACTTCGGGCTGTTCGCGAGCCTCGACCGGCCCGCCAAGGGCGATCCCGGGTTCCCGGCCTGGTTCGCAGCCGCCACCGAAGCGCTGGTTGCGCAGTGCCAGGTCGCCCCGCCCGCGGACCCGTGCTGGACGACGGTGCACCGTGACCTCGGCGGCACCGTCGGGTTCTGGCCGCGGCGCATGGCCAACGAGACCCTCGTGCATCGCTGGGACGCCGAGGTCGGCGCCGGCATCGTCGGTCCGGCCATGGACCCGGTGGTCGCGGCCGACGCCATCGACGAGTACCTCGACCTCGCCGTGGCTGCGAGCCGGGCGCTGCACAGCTCGCCGCCGGGACCGGCCGTCCACCTCGCCTGCACCGACGCCGACCAGGAGTGGTACCTCGATCTCTCCGAGGCCGGGCGGCGCACGCTGCACGCCGAGCCGATCGACGTCGCGCTCTCGCTCCGCGGGGGAGCCGAGGCGCTGTTGCTCCTGGTGTACGGCCGCCTGGACGCCGACCGTGCCGGCGTCGACGTCGAAGGCGACCGCGACCTTCTCCCGAGCTGGAACGAGCTGATCCAACCTCTGTGAGCACCGCGCGACGGCGACCTCAGCGGGCGAGGTAGTCGACGGCGAGCTCCACGTTGTCCGCCAGCGGCCGCACGCTGTCGAGCACGAGACGGTCCTCCGTCCAGGCCTGCCACTCGTCCCGCCGGGCGAGGACCTCGTCCCAGGAGGGTTCCGGGAACCCGTCGATGCCCCGCACCCGCTTCGCCAACCGCTCCCGATGCAGGCTGACGTCGCTGCAGACGACCTCGATGACCCGTACCTGCGCCTCGGCCCGCCGGGCCGCCGTGCGCCACATCTGGCGAGCGACCTCGATCGAGCTCACGGCGTCGGCGATGACCGTCATCCCGAGTCGCAGCTGGTGCTCGGCGAGGACGGCGACCACCTCGTAGGCCGCAACGCCGGTCTCGAACGACGGGGGGATGCCGCAGCGCCAGATCGCTGCCTCGATCGGGTCGACGGACAGCACGGCTGCGCCGAGCCGCCGACCGAGCGCATCGGCGACCGCGCTCTTGCCTGCCCCGGGGAGACCGCTGACCACCACCAGCACGCCGCCCATGGCAGGGTCAGTCGACGAGCTGGTCGAGCAGCCAGCGCGGCCCGACGACCACGGCGTTGGTGGCACGGACCCGTGCCGCCAGTCCGCGATCGGCGGTCACCACGACCACGTCACCGCCACCGCCACCGCCACCGTCGCCGTTGGCTGCGGCGACCGCTGCGATCGTGTCGTCGCCCTCGCCGGGCGCGTGGACGACCTCGACGCCGTCCACGGTTGCCTCGTCGGCTCCGGCCCGGGCTCGGCCCTCGAGGACGATGGTCACGGGTGGGTCCAGTCGCCCTCCGGCCACCGTCGCTCGCACCCGTGCCGTGAAGGCTCGGGCGGCGCCTGGCCGGTCGCGCCACCAGCCGGTCGGGCGAGATCCGATGACGTTGGCGGCGTCGATGACCAGCATCCGAACAGCGTCTCAGGCGGGCTCGGACGCTCGGAGGGAAGCGATGAGGTGGTCGAGCCGACCCCGGGCCCGGGCCGAGGCGAGGTGGTCGACGTAGTCGCGGGACTCGACGATCTGGCCGTCACGGACGCGCATCACGAAGACGCAGGGTATGGCGAAGGGCTCGCCGGTGGCGTGCACGGCGCCCCGGTACTCGAACTCGGCCACGATGACCTCGGGGTCTCGGGTCTCGTGGACCACGATGTTCTCGGGTTGGAACCGGGCAACCGCGCCGTCGTTGGCGGCGGCCGCCGCGCCGAAGTGCCGGCGCAGGTCGTCGCGGGACGTCAGCGGGGGAGTGCCGCCGGGCCACATCGGGTGCCGCACGTCGGTCCGCTCGGCGTAGAGCTCGGGCAGCGCCCGGTAGTCCTGGGCGCAGACACCGTGGACCAGGCGGAGGAACACGTCTTGGGGGCTGGACGGGGTGGGGGTCGACATGGGGCGAACCGTTCCTCGCTAGGTTTTCGGAGTGGTCACTCCGGAATATACGGAGTCAGGACTCCGGTAACAACCTCGAGGCACTCGATGCGACCCTTGCGCGCCGACGCACGCGACAACCGAGCTCGGATCCTGGACGCCGCCGAGGAGGTGTTCGGAGGCCGCGGCGCGGCGGGGTCGACCGAGGACGTGGCCAAGCTCGCCGGGGTCGGGATCGCGACGGTCTTTCGCCACTTCCCGACCAAGCAGGATCTCGTACGGGCCGTGCTCACGGCGAAGCTGGAGCGCCTGCGGGACCGGGCCCGCGAGCTGGCGGCGTCTCCCGACCCCGGCGGCGCCTTCTTCGACTTCTTCACCGAGGTGGTCGACGGCGCCGCCCAGAAGCTGACCATCGGCGAGGCGCTGGCCGGTGAGGGCGACGACCCCTCGCCGGACCGAGACCTGGCGCTGGCGGGCGACGAGATGCGTCAGGCGATCGGTGAGCTCCTGGACCAGGCGCAGCAGGCCGACGCGGTCCGCCGGGACGCCGAGTTCCCCGAGGTGTACGCCCTGATCGTCGGCACGTCGCGCGCCACGGCTGCGCTCCGGCTACCCGACGCCGTCAAGGACCGGATGCTCGCCCTCGTCTTCGACGGCCTCCGCCCTCTCTAGTCGGGTCGGTGGGCGCGGTCAGCGGCGGATTGAAGGGCGGCGGCTCGGCTGGTGACCGCAGGGGTCAGGTCGCCGTGGGTGATGACGTAGGGCTCGTCGGCGAGGATGGATTCGATGACGCCGTCGGCGGCGTCGTCGGGGGTGGCGAGGGCGGCGGCCATGGTCGGGTTGCTGGCGAGCATGGCCTCGAAGTCGTCGTCGGCGGCGATGGGGCGGCGGAGGTGGCCGG
>Ga0075431_100002350_pt1 | contig 18166 bp, 15 predicted proteins | sample RhiMetdeltSRZDD5_FD_75297 | JGI IMG/M metagenome (GOLD analysis project Ga0075431, IMG submission 75297) | Populus rhizosphere microbial communities from Tennessee, USA - Rhizosphere MetaG P. deltoides SRZDD5 | ecosystem: Host-associated > Plants > Roots > Rhizosphere > Soil | place: USA... | reverse complement strand
TTAGGCGAGGATTTGAAGCTGCCGCCCTGGTTGGAAGCAGATCGACCAATGATTGCCTCTGCGCTGCGCTCTGTAACTATCCCCTCACAAGGCCAGATTCGATGAACTCAACCTCACCATCAAACCCGCATGCTGGAACGCGCACGCTTGCATACGGCGCGCCGCTCGAAGAAGCACGGGCAGCGATGATCATGCTGCATGGACGGGGCGCTTCGCCTGAAGATATCCTCGGCGTTGCGCCCCTAATCGATCTAGGTAGCCTAATTTATCTAGCGCCTGCGGCGATGGACGGCGCGTGGTATCCGCAAACGTTCCTGAGACTGCAATCAGTCAACCAACCCTGGCTGGATTTGGCGCTGAGAAGGATAGGCAGCCTAATCTCTCAAGTTGAAACAGCCGGAATACCTGTCGAACGTATCGTGCTGCTGGGATTCTCGCAAGGGGTCTGTCTGGCACCCGAATATGCTGCTAGAAATGCATGGCGCTACGGCGGCGTAGCGGTTCTGAGTGGGGATTGATCGGTGCAGAAGAAGATTTACAGGGATATGGCGGCTCTCTTGAGGGCACGCCTGTTTTTCTAGGGTGCAGCAATATCGATCCTTACATTCCTGAAACCCGGGTGCGCCGATCTGCTGATATTATTGAGCAGATCGGCGGGCAGGTTGAGGTTCGGATTTACCCTGCTATGGGGCACAATATCAATCAGGATGAGATCGATGCTGTGTCTGCGATGGTTAGAGAAGCAACCAAACAAAAGAGCTAGCCTTCTGTTGTAGCATCCTTCTCAGGCTCAAGGTCTTCGGCTTCAGCGAACTCTTCCGGCAGATCATCCTTCGGGCCAAGCTGCATTACACGGTAGGCTTCTGCGTATTGAACTCCGGCCAATTCACCTATCGAAGCAGCACGATCACGAACACGATTTGCCGCATCTTCTCCAACCTGTGACTCATGGCACAGCAGCGCTTTGAGTTTCAGATCAATGGTGTCGGTGATATCGATGTAGGTGTTCGGCTGCTCGCCGTGCACGACATATAGTTCTCTAACATGCCAGGGTTCGTATCCTTCCGCAAGAAGCTCAGGGAAGATTGGGCGAGTCTCGGCACTAGGAAACACTGCATAAATGGAAGCCTCCCCGGCGGCGCGATGGTCTGGATGATTAATATACCAATCGCCAACAAATACCATTGTTGGGTCTTGACAGAGAACACGCTGTGGGCGAATTTCACGGATCAGCCTGGTAAGGTCGCGACGCACTTCTAAAGTAGGTTGAAGCGTGCCATCCCGATATCCAAGAAAGCGGACATCGGTTACACCGACTACGGCGGCAGCGGCAAGCTGTTCCTGATGGCGCTTCTGAATAAGCCACTCGCGCTCGATACTTGGTTCGTTACTTCCTGACGAATTATCGGTGACATTGCAGTAAGTAACCTGTGCACCTTCCTTCACCCATTTTGCAATGCTGCCTGCCATACCAAACTCAATATCGTCGGCGTGTGCAACAATGACTAAAATGCGCTCTGGAATTTTAGGGGGTTTCTGCTGTTCACTCATAAGCGGTTTATTCCTCACTGACCTGACACTGTGGCTTTCAACAACTTATCTGAAGTGCTGACAACATATTAGAAGATTCAGAATCGGTAAATCGTACAAATTTGCTCTAACAAAAAGTCCCCCACATGTTGAGGGGGACCTTGCGTTCCAAATATAGGATTACTGCATCAATATCTTGGCAAGCTGCTTGTACTGCTGTGCAATCGGATGATCCGGGTAGTTGAGCACGAAAATGCCAGAGCTTGCCAGCGCCATCATTTCATCTGAATGGGGCAGCACTGCACCAACCTTAGCATTGTAGATGCTCTCTACGCGGGACTTTACATCGGCTGAGTTGAAGACCTGCGGCACTTTGTTGACAAGGATTACCAGATTTGGCACATCGAGTTTTCGTGCCACTTCTACGGTAACACTGGTTCCCTGATAGTCCTGCGAGTCTGGGCGCATCACAATAGCGAGCGCATCGGAAATTGCAATGGAGAGAAGCGTCTCTTCATTTAGCCCCGGATGGGTATCGATCATGAGAATATCGAGGCCCAATTCTTCAATCAGCTTGTGGAAACCATCGTTCAGGAGGCCAACGTCGTAGCCTTCGCGGAGAACACGAGCAATCTCACCTGCCTTAATGCTGGATGGGATCAGGAAGATTTGTCCCTTTGGAATGCTAAGCACCTGGCCGTTCGACCCCTTGCCGAGATGATGGGTGACATCAACCGCAGTCTCCTGAATTTCACACTTCCCCCACAGATAATCGTTGAGGGAGTATTTCATCTCGTCTTCTTCCATGCCGAACAGGACATGAATTCCCGGCGACTGAATATCCGTATCGATGACGCCTACCTTATAGCCTTCAGAGGCTAAGATTGTTGCAAGGTTCGCCGTAGAATTTGATTTGCCTGTACCACCTCTGAAGGAGTGGACTGAAATGATCTTCGACATTATTCTCCCCCGTATTGAGTTCTATCACGTAGTAAGGATCATGCCCTTCGGCATTGGTGTTTCATATGGGACACTGGGTTGCTAGTAGCCGTGTAAAGTCTAGCAATATTCCGTTGGGATTACAATTCCATACTCTGTACAAAAATGGAGTGCAATCGTAAATACCAGTTGATATATCCTGAGGGGCTGCCCAGCAATAGGTTAGTATAGAATCATGATTATCGCGAATCGACAGGGGTTCCAAATTCATAAGCACAGAGATGGGAAAGAATCGAAGATTCAACGAGATTTTTGCATAAATCATCTCATTGTATAATAGCCTCATGCCCACAGCTAAAGTCTCCCCACTTGCCGAAATAGAACCACGCCTGAGATCGCTACTGCCAGCAGACCTTTATGCTGCTGCTTGGCTCGAGCCATCACCAGAGAATTTGGTGCTCGTCTTCGAACATCTCCGCACGCTCCGATTTATTCTGTATGACTATGTGCCCCGACAGGTTTCTGAGAAAATGCCAGAAGCGGGCGAGGTTCGCTATGAGTGGCAAGAAGGCACACTTATGTTCACCGATCTCGCGGGATTTACGCCTCTGATGGAGGCCAATGCCGCACGTGGGAGCGCTGGCGCGGATACGTTGCTAAGTGTGCTTAACTCCTATTTCTCCGAAAATCTGGAAATCATCAGCAAGTCAGGTGGTAACCTGCTGGAATTCACGGGTGACGCCCTTCTTGCCGTGTTTCCGACCAACGCACAAAGCTCCGATGCAATGCAGGCAGTTCGCGCGGGCTTGCGTATGCAGCGTGCCATGAATGAGTTTGCCAACATCGAAACCGAGCAAGGAAAGTTCTCTCTGGGTATGCGGGTTGGGATACATTCAGGGAGATTCTTTACGGCGGATATCGGTGCACCGCGCCGTATGGAGCATGTTCTGTTGGGAGAAGCGGTGCATGAGACCAAGCGCGCCGAAAGTGTTGGGCAAACCGGGCGGGTATGCTTGACCGAAACAACGTACGAGCGTGTGAAAGACAATTTTCGTTTTGAGGGTGGTTTGCCCGGCCATATGCTGGTAGTTGACGATCTGACACCGGAGGAGCTTGGCGAATACGAATTAGTTTTACGCGGTCGCCGCCTGCCTACGGTACTGTTACTGGATCGGAGTGTAGAGGGACTTATCGCCAGCATCGAAGAGTCGCTGAAAGTTGTCGAGATTCTAGCAAGTTTCGTACCGAATCCGATTCTACGGCTGCTTGTTGAAAACACCGGACGCCGCGAGATTCCCCCGGATTTTCCCCGCCCTACCGTGGTCTTTGTTAATCTGATTGGACTTGCCGAATCGGTTGACCGAGCTAACATGCCAGAAGATGTTCACGAGATTGTGGAGAGCTTCTCTCGAATTCTTACATTGGTAAACGCAGCTGTCGAAGCACGGGGTGGTGTGCTCAAAAAGGTCACATACCATCTTGCAGGGTCAGACATGATGATCTTCTTCGGCGCTCCGAATGCGCACACCGATGATCCTGCCCGTGCAGCAGATGCGGCCTTAGCTATCCGCGAGATCATCATCAACGGGCCGAGCGCCAAGATTCAAGGCAAGGAAATCAAACTGGCGTGTCAGATTGGCATCGCGCGTGGCCCCGCTTTTTCGGGAGAGATCGGAGAGCCGCGTGGCCGGCGTGAATTCAACGTTCTTGGGGATACTGTCAATACAGCAGCACGTTTAATGGGCAGGGCGACGGTCGGCCAGATATTGGCAACTCAGGCGGTCTATCAGGATATTGCCCGACACTTCGAATGTGAATCCCTGGGAGCTGTCTCGCTAAAGGGCAAATCAGCACCCACACCGTTGTTTGCTGTTCATGGGCCGCTTATAGCTGAGAAGGTTAAATCATAGTAAACAAATACGAGGTGGCTGCTACCCACCTCGTATCGTAAATTATTGGAATGATGATCAGTCAAGTATATCCCACAGATCGTCAGCAGTAACAGGCTTGTGGCCTCGCTCTGAATCCTTCTCTTCCGATTTCGATGGCTCAGCTTTTTTCTTTGACTTCTGATTATCCGGCTTCTTTTCTTCAGTCTTCCCAGTGATTGCGGCATGTAGATCACCAGAACTTCGCGCGGGCGCTACCGAGTCCAAATCGGCTTTCGCCATTGCATCGGAGGCAGTCGGATCGGCTGAACCAGCTTTCGCCGAAGCACTCGCAACGGCCGGGCGCAGATTAATACCGTAGTAAACTACCTCTCCGTCCTGAGTTCGGATTAACCAATCGCGCTGGCAAAGGAGATCCAGCATCTCATCTAATTCTTCCTGGCTGAGGCGACTATCTTCAGGCATACTGGCAACGGCTGCGCGAATATCCTGATATGGAATCTGCTTGCTCCGTAGAAATAGGCGCAATACACGATTGATTGAAGAAGGAAGGCTCAGGAGGTGTAAAGTGCTAAGGCCGCCTTCGGCATCCATTTTGTCAAGATGTTGGTTGAGCTGATCTGATAATGCACTCAAGGTCGCCTCCCAGCACCCTATCGGGGTCAATCCTATGCATCTCTTATTTACCCGCCGGAGGGAAATTGCCCCTTAACAATGTGATTTTAGGCCACTTAGTTCTAAGCGTTTTTGTGATTTTACGCAACCTCTGACACAGACGCATATTTTGTAACCAGCAGCGCAAACAAAATGGCCCGCAATTTCAGCGAGCCACTTAAATGTTCACAAAGCTAGAGATTACTGATCCACCTCAATATCAACAAAGGCGGTCATTCCCCAACGAAGTGCGTCAGGAACTTCATCAAGTGAGATGCGCACCGGATAGTTGACGCCTGCACCTTCGCTGGCACGCGGCGCAATACTCAAGACTTTGCCTGTCACGGAAATGCCGGGCAGCGCGTCAAAAGTCACTGTCACCGGATCGCCTTCTTTGATACGTGCCACGTCGATCTCGTTGAGATCGGTTGTCTCAACTTCAAGGGGGCCACCACTTGCCATTATTGCAATCTGCTGACCGGGGTTCGCCCACTCATTCTGGCGGATATTGACTTCACTTAATACCCCATCGAAGGGGGCCTTCAGGATTGCTTTATCACGCGAGGCACGGGCCGAGTTTACTGCTGCTTCCTTTTCATCCACCTGGGCCTTGGAAACCGCGATATTCTCTGAACGCGGCCCCGCCATCAGCAGGTTAAGATATGCCTGCTGTGCCGCTTGTTCAGCACTCGAAACCCACACCTGGGCGTTGGCAAGGCTTACATCACTTGGCTCCGCGCCAGATTTCAGCTTATCAAGATATGCCTGAGCAGCCGCAAGATTCATGTTGGCTACATCGAGAGCCTTGCCTTCATCCTCAACCGCTTCGGGGTCAATCTTCTGACCTCCCTTCGGAAGCAGGTCTTGAAACGCCGGAGAGGCATTGATGGCTGTTCCATTCGCAACATTGTAGCGATCCTGCTGAATCTTTTGTGCAAGGAATGCTGACTGTAGATCGGCTTCAGCTTGCAGAATTTCCGCTTGGCTCGCGCCTGCTTTCACAGCATCCAGCTGGGCTACTGCTTGCGCAACTGACGCTTGCGAAGCAGCAACATCGTGTTTGGCCTGCTCGATTTCTTCAGGACGTGGGCCCGTTTTTGCCTTATCCAGACTTGCATTTGCTATCGCGAGAGCCGCTTCGGCCTCCACTACAGATGCGTCAAGCTGCCTGGTATCCATGCGAGCCAGCACATCACCTTTTTTGACCGTATCTCCTTCTTTGACTGCAAGCTCAACCACCGTACCTGCAACTTGGAAGCTGAGCATGGCTTCTTCAGGAGGCAGTACAACACCCGTCGCGCTGACCCCTGATGACACCTGTGCTGCCTCTTCCGTACTCGTTGCCGGAGCAGGGGCTTTTGCACCACAGGCGGAGAGGATTAGAGCCGACAGCACCGCTCCAGAATAGAGCGCCCTTTTCACACTGAATGTGAAGTTTGTGCGTTTTGAGATTCGTGTGACCATGTTAGTTGCCCTGCTCAATATTAATATCAACAAAAGCTGTCATTCCCCAACGTAGTGCGTCGGGAAGCTCATCAAGCTGTATGGTAACTTTGTAGTTTACGCCTGCACCGGGTGACGACTTGGGCGCAATCTTTGCTACCTTGCCGCTCACCATTACACCGGGCAAGGCGTCGAATGTAACGGAAGCAGTATCCCCTACGTTAATCCGCGCTACATCGATCTCGTTGAGGTCGGTAGTTTCGACCTGTAACCGATCAAGGTTGGCAATGGTAATCGCAGATTGGCCGGGACTAACCATCTCACCTATGTGGATATCGATCTTGCTGATCGTGCCATCGAATGGCGCGACAAGCTGAGTTTGATCAAGGGCTATCTGCACTGCATCGACTGCTGCCTGTGCTGACTCAACTTGTGCCTTACTTATATTGATATCAGCTGGGGCTGCGCCTGCCATCACAAGATTTAGATATGCCTGTGCCGAGTCTCTCTGAGCTGCCGCCGCCCATACACGCGCATCGGCAACCTTGAGATCGTCCGGATCGGGGCCTGCCAACAATTTATCGAGAGCCGCTTGTGCTGCTGCTAATCGAATGTTAGCGAGTTCAAGAGAATAGCGGGCATTTTGCTCTCCGTCTAAAGGGGTGCGATCTCCTGGTTCTAGATCATCCCAACCCGTCCAATTTTGAGCAAACTTAATCAGATCGTCATAACCCTCCTGCGCGTTTTGCTGTGAGTTAGCGGCTTGATCACGTTCTGACTGTGCTTTGATCACTTCAGTCTGTGATGGTCCCTTCTTGGCTTGCTCGCGTTGGGCCACCGCAACAGAGACCCGCGCATTCGCAGCAGCAAGCTGCTGCTTGGCTCGATCTACTTCCTGTTCGCGCGGGCCTGCCTTTGCCAGATCGAGATTCGCTTGCGTTACCTGTAAGGCAGCCTTTGCACTCGCTAGCGACATCTCCAGATCGTTCGCATCCAAACGGGCAAGCACATCCCCTTTTTCAACTTGTGTACCCGCCTTGACCAGAATTTCCGCAGCAGGGCCTGATACAGGGAAGCTGAGCGTTGCCCACTCAGCTGGTATTACCTCACCTGTGGCGCTGACCGTGCTGCCGTTTTCTGCCGAATCATCCTCCGTCGCAGCAGGGGTTCCGGTTGCTGTATTAGGACCTGAGCACCCTATCGTTGCTAGTACAGGAGACCCCAGCACGATCACTAAGAGGATCGTTTGCCACTTTGGAAATCTCATGTTGTGTCTCCTTCTTCGATCCGGTTTCCTATTGGAAGCCGGGAACGCTCAATCAGGTTATTCGTAAGCGAGCGCATCACGTACGCTAATGCGGGATGCGCTCCGTGCTGGCATGAAACTGGCAACCAGCGAAAGGATAAGGACAATCACCAACCAGATTGCCAAGCCCATCGGATCAAAAATGAACGCCAGTGGCCGTTCCATAAACGATACACCAACAATGTAGCCAAGCCCATAACTGATCGGCGCAGATAAGATTGCACCTAAAAACCAGCTAATTAACCCGATTAGAATACCTTCGGTCACAACGACATTTCCGACCATTCCATCAGAAGCGCCAATGGCGCGCATGACGCCGATCTCGCGGGTGCGTTCCAGCACATTTAGGCTCATTGTGCCAGCCAACCCCAAAGCTCCTACCACCGCAAGCAGCACCGCCATCACCAGCATAAAGCCAATCAGGAAATTAAATTGGCCGACACTTGACCCATAAATTTCAGCGAGTGTGAGAGTCGAACCTACCTGAATACCTGCATGCTTGAAGTGTTCTTCAAGCGCACGACTGACTGTGCTTTGGTAGAGGCCATCGTGCTGAGATGTGCCGACCATCAGCACACTAGAATACCCCGGAGCGTTCTGAATCCGCGAGAGGTAATTGAAACTGGTATAGGCAAATGGCTGACCCACCCGGTCAATGATCCCGACGATGATCCAATCACGTTTGTCATCGTCAATTTTAAGGCGAAGGGTATCGCCCAGCTTGAGGTTCGGTTCTTCCCGCAGCAGATCGAGGCTGACCACTACGGCATTTTGATCATCGGGTGTTATCCAGCGTCCTTCAAGGACGGTTGGCCGAATAAACTTGGTATCGGCAGGAGGGCCAAACAGAGTGATTGTCGCTCCCTCATTTCCATCTGGGCGAATACGTTTGACCTGGGCAGCACTCCAACCCTCGACGCTGGTTACGCCTTCCACACGGGCTGCCTCGCGTTGAAGCTGGCGGACACTGTACTGCCCACCTAACACCATCTGGACATCATAGTTAAACAGCGCGATGATCTTATCAAGCTCCAGCATCAGTGCTGCGCGGCAGTTGATAATACTAATGAAGACCGCGCCTGCCACCGTCAAAGTACCGAGCGTCAAGTAAAGCCGCCCCTTCCGGCGGAATGTGTTTCGCAGCGAAAGGAGGGTCGGACGGGGAAGGCCCCGCACATGACCCAACATCCGATCAATCAATCCGGTTTTCAGAGAGCGGCCAATACCGTAATCACTCACTGCCTCACGAACGGTAGTACGTGTTCCAGCTAAGATCGGGAAGAACGCCGCGAATATTGGCACGATCAGCGCTGTGACAAGCTGCAATCCCAACACCCACATTGGCAACCGAAAACTGACGATTGTAATATTCAGGAAGCTGGCAATCGCCTGTATGCTTAACCATGCGAAGCCCATTCCAATGGGCACAGCGACAAACAAAGCCAGAATACCGAAGATCGCCACTGTGACTAGATAAACGCCCATCACCTGACGCTCGACTGCACCGACTGCTTTCATCATTCCGATCTGACGCTTTTGCTGTGCCAAGATTGCGGAGATCGTATTCACAACAAGAAAACCACTCAGAATGAGGGAGAAGACTCCAATCCCACTCAAAATTGCAGTAAATGCCTTCGTAACGTCAGAGGCCCAGTGCTTGCCGGGTTCGGAAATGTTAGACGAGCCTACTGTGATGCCCCTCTGAGCAAGCCGATCTGTTACCTCTTTAGCTACTTCTTCAACATCTGCCTTTGTAGGATTCGGCTTGGCAACAGTAAATAGGAGTTGGGTGTAGAGACGCGGCTGCCCCAGCCATTCCAAAGTCTCCATCGAAATATAGCCTGTCCCCTGCGGGAACAACGTTGCAGGGATCGCGTTGAAGTCGTGGACTGTGCCAGCGAAGCGCAGATCGCGATGCTCACCATTGGGTAACTCGATATGAAGCATATCGCCAACCGTTGCGTGAGTAAGTGGAATAGAAGCACGTTCTATCAGCACTTCCCGGCGAGCGGGCGGCCATGTGCCTGACTCTGGCGTGATCAGATTCAGCCGCATATCGTTATAGTCTGGCACAGCATTCAGATCAAGATTAACCCAATTATTGGGAGCTACTTGCAATTTGACAGAGAAAACCGAGCGCCCTTCAGCTTCATCGACGGAGCGCATGCCCTTGACTGCACTTACCATATCTTCATCAAAGGGAGCCAACCCCATCACGGCGTGGGCGGGATGAATCGCTGCATACCCCTGATTCATATCTCTCAGGAGAACTTCCTGCGTGATAAAGACGCTCCCAAAGGCGAACACGCCGACTGCTATTGCCATTACGACAAGCAGTGTGCGCGCCTTATTGCCCCATAAATCTCGGATGACTTTACGCCAACGGGGTGACATCATACCCTTCCAGATTAGAGAGTGTCATCATCTGAGATACCCTTCCCGGAGAGCCGATCCTGCATGGCCTGCCGTTCCTGTGCAACACGATCTACTTCGCTCCGGGTGGCTGCCGATTCGCTAATCAGTGAGTTGAAGTCATCCTGACCAAGCGCAACGACTTCGACGCCTACTTGGCGATCTGCGCGTACGGTTGCCGTGCGGACGCCGCCGCGCAGCAACGCCATTTCGCCAAAGAACTGACCAGCCCGCAAAGTATCGACCAGCACTTCCGACCCATCCGACTGGCGGAGATAGACATGTACTTCACCGGACTTGATGATGTAGAACTTATCCGGCGCTGTATTCTGCATCACGATGATTTCACCAGGATTAAATGTGATTGGTTCCAGTTTCCGTGTTGTCTCGATCAAAGTCTCCTGACTTAGCAGTGGAAATGCCTTTGCCAGATACTCGTTGACAATCTCACCATCTGCAATGATCACAGTACGAGAAGATCGCCGGGCTTGGGCTTCGTCGTGTGTAACCATCATGATGGTCTTGCCCTGATTTACCAAATTTTGGAACATCTCCATGATGGCAGCGGCAGTGCGAGAGTCGAGATTTCCCGTTGGCTCGTCCGCCACAACAATCGGCGGATCGTTTGCCAGAGCGCGGGCGATTGCAGCACGCTGCTGCTGTCCGCCTGATACTGCCGTTGGCAGCTTATGAGCATGCTCCTCAAGATCGACCATTTGCAGCAGATACATGGCGCGTTCGGTGCGTTCCTTCCGCGTAAACATGTGGCAGAAGTCCATCGGAAGCATGATATTTTCGATAAGGGTCAGCGTCGGCAGGAGTTGAAAGAACTGGAAAACGATGCCGATGTTACGACCGCGCCATTGTGCAATCTGGCCCTCTTTCAAGGCATGGACGGCGGTGTCGCCAATCCACACTTCGCCTGATGTTGGGCGGTCGATGCCTGTTAGCATGTTGATCAAGGTTGACTTGCCGCTGCCAGACTTACCGATAATCGCGACAAATTCACCCGCACCGACATGGAGATCAATACCCCGCAGCGCAGTAAAGTCCCCCACTGGAGTTTTATAAGACTTGACTACATCGCGGAGAGTTATCAGATGATTTGCACTCTCAGCATGGTTTCCGTTAGGTGCTGACGGGGTTTCAATCCTGGTCTTGAACATCTGACCGAGCATGAGGATTTCCTCTGAACCTTCGCATGAGCAGTTCCAGTGAAGTCAGACTCTTATACGAGAATACGAGCCAGAAGTCTCACTGAGGCAAACAAGCCCAACCTAGAGCTAGTCTTATCCCACTCTGCATTAACAAAAAGCACGTGCCGCAAACGGCGAGCACGCGCCTTCCTTTGTGATTAATGTCACTATTATATTATGAAATAGACGCCGAATCAATAGGCGTTACCACCTCATTGTGTCACGTCCACCTTTGAAAGGGCCAACAATATCAGAAGTAATCCATCCCCCGTAGAAGTCGCCGGGTTGAGGTGTTACTAGCTCATTATCAACATAACAGGCATCAACTTTGCCCGGATAAAATGCGAGAAATCCGCGAATTGCTTCATAAGCGGGCAATGGACTCTCATAGCTCCATGCGACATTCTCTATAATCTGATCGCCAACTTGAAGTGTCAGTAAGATGCTACACCTTTGAATTCGCACATTGTCTGCCGTTGCGTTTGAGTCAGCAGATGGAACCGTGCATCTTCCAAGGGAATGTAGAAAACCGGCGGATGACTGGTTTCCAGGGCACGGATCGCTCGGCGCGTCAGCAATCGTGTCACCGCCGAATACCACTTTGATGTGGCGAGATGTCGGCTCTACACACGGAGGACGAGGATAATCCCAAACAGACCCTGACCTCGTAACGGCTGCTGAATCTTGGTAGGGCGCATGTACTTGCTTAGCGTGTAGCCTGCACTACTGGCTGATCTTCTCTCATTGCAACAGTACCCTGCCTCGAACCGTCGTAGAAACCCAGATGATCCTTAATCTGACCGTACCCCGATTTAGGGTCTTGGTAAATCCATGCAACGTCCTTGATCACACCCTGATCGGTCTGTAGATCAACCCAGTTTGCATTTCCTTTGTAGGGGCAAACATAGATTCGATCTGTCACTACAAGATTTTTCATATTCACTTTATCAGGCTCGAAGTAGTAATTTCCTTCAAACTTGAAGACACCATGCTCTAATTCGGCCTGAGCAAGATTCTCATTGCGGACTCTATCTACGATCTTTACTTTCGTCATTTCCACTCCTCCTAAAGCGTTTTCCTTAAACGGTCGATACACTGGAAGACTACTGTATGTTAAATTATGAGTTAGAGGGGTGTTTTAATTTTGGTGCGACAGCTTGATACACCGATTCAAGTGCAACAAGAATAACCTCCTCAGGGCGTTCTTCGCCGGAAATTGAGTCATAGTCGATTACCATTCCCGTCCAGCTCCCCTCATACCATCGTGCCGGAGCAGGAAGCGAAATGGAGAGCATCCCCTCTGGAATAGGATATGCATAGAAGTAAAGATAGGGGCGATCAAAACCTTCGCTGCCGGGCGAAAATCCGAAGCTGAGATGCGGCGCTTGCTCCGATGCATCATGCGTAGCAAACCACAAGAATGAGGCATCGAAGCCATGCGGCCATACCAGTAGCGGAGATTTTTCGCCTGGTAATGACTCGCGGAATTCAGCCAAAACACTCCCGATCCGATTAAGTACTATCGCATAATCGGCGGCGGTGGATTCATTAACTTTCAAGGGCGTGTTTGCTGTGATTTTACTACGATCAAGGGCGACTGGATGACCAGCCGCATGCAACATACTTTCTACGGCATTAGCCAGCGATATCTGTGTCTGCCCTGCAAGAGGGATCGATTGGGCTGGCCCGCCGCCTTCCGGTTGATACAGTGTCGAAGTCGCCGGGAAGTCCAGGGTCAACGTGCCGACGCCAGTGAGGGCGCTCGTCGTGACGCCTTTTGGAGAAATGCGGAGGCCAAGATGCGCCCAATTGGGTTCTGGGGAAGCGACTGCGCGGCGCACCCCACCGATCACCTGGGAAGCTTGATGCAATCCGATGCGAGTATCTGTCCAATCTGCTAATTCGGGCAGCGACATTAACTTATCCTCCGACACTTACTCGAAGTGCTTACATATCCAGACAGAGTAACTTCACAACTTATTACGCGGATACTATTCCATTAGGCTAACGAAATACGGGGATTCAGAATCATGTACAGCATATCAGCAGTAAGGTTTGCGATCAGAATCACACTAACGGTAACCATCGTGATAGCCTGAATCAATGGCAAATCTCGGTTCTCGATACCGAAAATCAGCAGGCGGCCCAACCCCGGATAACTGAATACGAATTCGATTACTACTAGACCGCTAATCAACCAACCCGTGCTGCTGGCAATCACAGTGATTGTTGGAAGGAGAGCATTCCGCAAGACATGCTTGAAGATCACTACGCGGTAGGGCAATCCCTTGAGGATTGCCGTGCGGACGTAATCCTGCTTAAGTTCTTCGATCACCCCTGCTCGTGTCAGGCGCGTAATGTAGCCCACTAATACCAATGCTGCTGCGGCAGCAGGCAGCCATAAGGCTGGCAAAGCCTCACCCAAAGATGCATCAGGGCGAATCGAAGAACTGGCCGGGAACCACCCAAGCCTTAGCGCCAACAGGTTAATCAGAAAAATCCCGGTGACGAATTCCGGCAGACTGCCTACAGACAATGTTGCCGCCGAGATCATACTATCAGGGAGCTTACCTGCCGTCAGCCCGGCGAGCACTCCTAGCAGCAGTGAAAGTGGCACAGCAAGAAGGAGCGCAATTAGCGCAAGTTGCCCGGATTTGACCAAACGCTCAATTACAATCTGGCGGATCGGCTGGCGGGGGCGCGAAAATGTAATTCCCCAACCCTTCTTGAAAAACTCTGATACCCAATTGGCATACTGCACGGGGAGCGGCAAATCCAGACCTAATTCCTGCCGCACCTGTATAACTTCTTCGACACTTGCATCACGGCCTAGCAGCACGCGGGCTACATCACCGGGAAGGACGCGAGTCAAGGTAAAGATAATCACCGACGTGAGGAAAAGGGTAAATGCGAAAAACAAAAGGCGTCGAAGCAAGAAGCGTCCCATACCTTATGCCTTTGCCTTATTCAGAAGGTAAGCCTGGATTTGCGCTAACTCTTCAGGCGTCCGGTGGCATCGAATGTGATGCTCGTTGCCGTGATGCTGCCAGGGCGGGGATTCGACCTCGCAGATTTGACCCAGTTTATGCGGGCATCGTGTATGGAAGGCGCAGCCCGTCGGTTTATGAGCAGGGCTTGGAATTTCCCCAGAAAGATGGATGCGGTCGGTGCGGATAGCCGGATCGGGTACAGGAATAGCTGAAATCAGCGCTTCGGTATAAGGGTGGAGAGGGGGAGAAAATAAATCCCGTGCGTAGCCTACTTCGAATAGTTCGCCGAGGTACATCACGGCGACATAATCAGCCAGATAGCCCACTACTGCCAGATCATGCGAAATAAATAGGTACGCCGCATTGCGTTCTTCTTGAAGCTGAACTAACAGATTCAGCACCGCCGACTGTACAGAAACATCAAGGGCTGAGACAGGCTCGTCGCAGACGATCAGCGCAGGATTCGATGCAAAGGCGCGTGCAATGGCGACTCTCTGTTTTTCACCACCGCTCAATTCGGAAGGATAGCGATCCACATACTCTTCCCTCAGATTGACCGCCTTGAGCAAGCGGCGCGCCTCGGCTTCTGCTTGAGTGTACGTAAGCTGGGCCAGTTTGATCAAAGGCCGACGAATTGCTTCCCCAACCGTGAGGTATGGATTCAAGGACATCTGCGGATTCTGGAAGATCATTTGAAGCTGGGCCAGCACTTCGCGGCTGCGCTGGCGAACATCACCTTGCAAATCGATTCCCATTAAAGCAATCTCGCCGCTTGTTGGTTCAGTGAGGCCGATGATCATCCGGGCCAGTGTCGTCTTGCCGCTCCCGCTTTCACCAACAAGGCCATACGTTCGACCTTTAAGGATACTAAGTGTGACATCCTCAACAGCATGGGTAGGCGGGGATACTTTGCCGCCGAGGACATTAAATAAAGTGCTCTGTGAATTGAAAGTCTTGCTGAGATTATGCGCTTGCAGCAGGATTTCTCTATGGGCCAACTCGGCTACATCGCTTTCGATCTCAGTAGGGTAGACCGCATCAACGTTGCCCGCCTCAATCTCGCGCCAGCGATGGCAGCGAACAAGCCGATTCTCTCCTGACGATTCAAGCGGCGGCTTCTCTGTGCGGCAGATGTCAATCACTAACGGACACCGATCAGAGAATACGCAGGCATTTGGTCGCTCTTGCAGAAGCGGAGGTTTGCCAGGAATTGTTGCCAAAGGACGTTCGCGTTTGGTTTGGCCTGCACGGGGTATGCTATTCAGTAGCCCAATCGTATAAGGATGAAGGGGACCGGCGAAGAGATCGTTGATCTCAGCATCTTCTAGAATTTCCCCCGCATACATGACTGCTGCCCGGTCACAAAGCTGCGCCACAACTCCAAGGTTATGAGTGATATAAAGCGCACCTGTTCCCTCGGAACGGATCAGTGTTTCGATGAGATCAAGAATCGTCGCTTCAGTAGTGACATCAAGGTTCGTTGTCGGCTCATCGAGAATCAGCATCTGTGGCGATGGAATCAACGCCATTGCAATCATGACTCGCTGCTGCTGCCCGCCACTAAGTTGGTGTGGATAGCGGGTTAAGATCGCGCGCGGATCGGGCAAATTCACCCGATGGAGAGACTCAAGTACACGTTCTTGAACGACACTTTCTGGAAGCCTACGCTGCAGGCGCATTAGTTCGGCAAGCTGTTCGCCAATCCGTATTGAAGGGTTCAAAGCCGCGCCGGGATTCTGAGGAACAAGTGTGAGATCATGTGCCCATATCTGCTGCATTTCACGTAGGGATTTCTCGACTAAGTTAACCCCCTGAAAATTAACAACACTCCCTCGCTCAATGCGCCCATTATGCGGCACGTATCGCATTACAGCGCTGGCTACAGTTGATTTCCCGGAGCCAGATTCCCCAACCAAGCCGTAAACTTGCCCTGATTGGATTGCTAGCCGGAAGTCATGTACTGCTTCCATCCAACGGTTTCCAAATTGATAGCTCACCGAGAGGTTCTCAATTCGAAGGAGGGCAGCCTGGCTGGTCATTAGAATCTTTCGCTAGCCTCTTTGCACGATCCGCTTGATTCCGTCAGACATGATATTGACCCCAACTACCAAGACTGCAATCGCCAGCGCTGGATAATTCAGTGCCCAGGGAGAGAGCGCATAAATCCCCCCTCGATTCTCATTGACCATCAAACCCCAATCAGGGGAAGGTGGGCGCGCACCAACGCCGAGAAATCCAAGCGAGGCAACAAGGAAGATCGCGTAGGAAAATCTCAGCGATGCTTCAACCACCAGTGCTGGGGCAACTGATGGGAGAATTTCACGGAAGAGAATATACAGCCAAGTTTCACCCCGAATCTGCGCCGCCCAAATGAACTCGCGTGTTTTCACATCAAGTGTGCTGCTCCGCACGACCCGTGCCACAAGTGGAATATAGACAATTGCAATGACTACAAGGACACTTCTATCGGATAACACGGCTTGCCAGCTTCCTGGCGGGGGATTCAAATTCCGCAAGACACCAAGAATGACAAGCGCAATCAGAAGTGCAGGGAGCGCTAAGAAGGCATCAATGAAACGACCAATGATTTCATCGACCAATCCCCCTTGATAGCCCACCGCAAGACCAAGAAAAGTCCCCAGCACAACCGCAATCAGAGTGCCTGCTCCGGCGGTCACGAGAATGCTGCGTGCACCTAAAATGACTCGACTGTAGACATCCCGGCCAAGATAATCCGTGCCCATCGGATACTCGGCGGAGGGTTGATGAGATACAGGATGATTTTGATCGTTCGCTTTATATGGTGCAAAAGCAGGTCCGAAGATCGCCAAGAGCAGAAAGAAAATAACAATAAGGGTTCCAATGGCAGTTTGCGGGGAGCGGAAGAATTCAGTGGCGAACCGCCGGAGCGACGTAAGTCTCTGAATCCGTCTGGGGGAATTGGCTACAGGGAGCGGCGGATCAATCGCAGCCATAAGCGCTACGCTCCGAATAACAGGCGGGAACTGCAAAAGTCCCCGCCCGTTCATTGACGTTACAATCTACTTGTTGGTTGCGCGGTTGAAGTTGGTACGGCCAGCAAAGGGCTGCACATCAACACCGCCGACATTCTTCGCACTGACTCCAAACTGAGCGAAGAAATACGGAATGATCACTGGCCCGTGATCAATCAGGATGCGCTGAACTTCCTTATAGGCAGCTTTGCGCTTATCTTCATCCAGTGTAGTGCCTGCGATATCGATCTGCTTATCCAGATCAGGATCGCTGAAATGCGCTTCATTCCAAACTGCGCCAGTCTTATAGGCCACATCGAGATAGAACTGAGGAGCTGGACGCGATCCCCAAGGAGTAATCCCCAGATCAACTTCGAGCCAGCCATTATCAGCGTAATACACCGATTCTTCCTGAGGCTCAACAGTGACATGGATACCTGCTTCCTCCCATTGCGCCGCCAATGTCTGGGCTAGCGCCACACGGTCGGGAAGATTGGGAACATAGAGTGTCATTGCAAGCCCGGTTGGGAAGCCTGCTTCGGCAAGCAATGACTTTGCCTTTTCCACATCTCGTTCTGGAGGACTGAACTCCTCAGTGTAGTAAGCGGCATAGAGAGGGCCAATCGGGGTATCACGACCGAGCGCTCCGAAACCAAGCTGTGTCCGGTCGAAAATTGCCTGACGGTCTGTTGCAAGTTTGAATGCTTGGCGCACGCGGGGGTCGCTGCCGGGCTGCCGATCCGCACGCAGACGAACGAGATCATGCCCATTGGTCGCAATTTGAATGGAGGTATATTCAACGTTCGCGCTGAGG
>Ga0075431_100002344_pt1 | contig 18184 bp, 14 predicted proteins | sample RhiMetdeltSRZDD5_FD_75297 | JGI IMG/M metagenome (GOLD analysis project Ga0075431, IMG submission 75297) | Populus rhizosphere microbial communities from Tennessee, USA - Rhizosphere MetaG P. deltoides SRZDD5 | ecosystem: Host-associated > Plants > Roots > Rhizosphere > Soil | place: USA... | reverse complement strand
GGGCGGCAGAACCACCAGCGACTTGCTATACTGGCCGTTCTCGGGGAATTTTGATCGGTTCAGGGGGACTTTGATGGGTATGGCCTCCCGCGCGGTAACGTTTTCGGTCGCCCTCTTCCTGCTGTTCGCGGGCGGTCTCGCCGCGCAGGTTCCGCGCGTCCTCATCGGCGACATCGCCTGCATCCCGCGCAACGGCCACGCACTGGCGCAGGCGGTGGCCGGACCGCTCGATCCCAACGAAGACGTCCGCATCTACTTCCGCCGCCAGGGCTACGGCGACTTCTACTGGGTCCCCGCGCGCCCGACGTCGGACGGCCGCTTCTGGGGCGTGCTGCCGGTGCCGGAGCCGGACAACCACCAGGCCGAGGTCTACGCCGCGGTGGTGGCGCCCAATGGCGTGCCGCGCGCGCAGTCGCGCGTCGTGCAGGTGCCCGTCGAGGCGAACTGCCGCGTGCAGCTGCGCAACGCGCAGAGCACCGATGCCCAGCACCTGATCATCGGCGAGACCTCGCTGGGTCAGAAGTTCCGCAAGGTCGCATGGTGGCAGTGCGAGGGCATCCGCGAGCGCATCGACGTGCGCGGCGAGCACCGCGACGACGAGGCGTGCCTGCCGTTCGCGTGGTGGGAGCGGCCGGAGACGATCGCCCCGCTGACGCTCCTCTCGGGCGGCGGCATCATCACCGTGATCTCCGAGCCCCCCGGCGAGGTTTCCCCCGCCAACCCTTGACGGGCACTCCTTGACGGGTCAGGCGCCCGTCAAGCAGCGCCCGTGATGCGCTCCCGCAGCAGCGGGTAGACGCGTTCCGGAGCGAGCTCGGCGAGGCGGGCGCGACCGCCCGCGACGAGGCGCCGCGCCAGCTCGCCGTCGTCGAGCAGCCGCCGCATCTGCGCCACCCACTCCTCCGTCGAGGCGGCGAGCAGCAGGTCGCGCTCGCCCTCGCCGCCGGCGCCCGCAGCGGCAAACGGTGTGGCCACGACCGGCACGCCGGCCGCCCAGGCGTCGAGGACCTTGAGCGGCACGCCCGAGCCGCAGCGCATCGGCGCCACCGCCACCGCCGCGCCGGCGAGCAGCGCGCGCAGATCGGGCGGGCGGGCGACGAGCGTTGCTCCCTCCTGGACCAGCCGCGCCGCGAGGCGCGACGGCGGCCGGTCGCCGGCGACGGTGAGCCGCGCTCCGGGCACCGCGCGGCGGAGCGCCGGCCACGGCCCGTCGAGGAAGGAACGCAGAGCGTCCCGGTTGGGGAAGTAGCCGAGGTTGCCGGTGAGCACGATCGAGCCGGCGAGCGGCGGCGGCGTCGCCATCACCGCCGTCTGCGGTGCGACCGCGACGGGAGCGACCACGAGCCTCGCGGCGAGCGCGGGAGGCAACGCGGCGGCGAGCGCGTCGCGGTCCCGCGCGCAGACGACGAGCGCGGTACGCGATGCGGCCACGACCGTCGATTCGGCCGCGGCCATCCTCCGTGCCTCCGCTCGGAGCAGCGGACGCAGGGGCGGTGCGTCGACGGCAGCCCGCGTCGACGCGTTGAGGGAGAGGCTATCGATGAGGTCGGTGACGAGCGGCGTGCGGCCGACCTCGCGCACGTGCGGCAGGAGCCGCGCGAGCACCAGCACGACGAGGTCGTGCTCAGGCGCGAGCGCCCGCAGCCGCCGGCCGAAGTCGGGCTGGCGAAACGGCAACGCCTGCAGCGGCCACCCGCGGAGGAGACCCGGCGCCGCCGCAAGCGCCGCCCACGGCGCGGCGCGAAGCCGGAAGCGCTCGCGTCGCGCGCCACCCGGAGCCGGCGGCTCGTCGGGCGCGGCCGGCGCGAGCAGCGTCACCTCGTGCGCGACGGCGAGGGCCTCGCAGAGCTGACGCGCACGAAGCTGGTCGCCACGCCAGGGCGGCCACGGCGGCCTGCCCGCGGCGACCAGCACCTTCACGGTGCGCTCGCCCCGGGTGCGCTCGCCCCGCGCGCGAGTGGGTCGACGAGCTCGACCGCACCCGGCGCGGAGCGCCCGCCGGCGAGGCCCCTCCAGACCAGCCGATGAGGCCCCGCGGTGACCGCCACCGGCAGTCGCAGGCGCAGTCCCTGTCGCACCGGCACGCATCCGGAGCTCGAACCATCCCAGGCGACCTCGACGACCGCCCCTTCCTCGGGAGCGACGTCGACCTCGACCACGACGGCCGCCGCGACGCGCGGAGCCACCAGCTCGAGCGACGCCTCGCTGCCGTGGTACTGCCACTGCTCGCCGCCCCACACCGCGCGCGCGAGCGAGTCGGAGCGCACCTCGAGCGGCTCGCTGCGCGCGGCGGCGAGCTTCTCGCGGGCGCGGAGGTAGGCGAAGCGCTCGCGGTAGGTGCGGTGCACCTCGTCGAGCGCCTCCGCCGCCTCGTCTGCGTGGCCGCGCGCGAGCAGCGCCTCGGCCTTGGCCGTCGCGTAGGCCGCCCAGTCCGGGCTCCAGAGACGGTCCACTCGGCGCTCGAACACCTCGGCGCGCTCGAGGTCGCCGGCGGCCAGCGCCGCCATCGCCGCCTGCGCAGGCGGAAGATCCGGTGCGATGCTCGCCAGACGCCCCATCACCGCGGGCGGCAACGGCTCGTCGCCGAGCTGCCAGAGCGGCAGCGCCCAGCGGAGCCAGGCGGCGAGCGCGCCCGACTGCCCCCCACCCACGTGGCCGGGCGGCAGCTCCTCGAGGGCGCGGCTGAAGATGCCGGCGGTGCGCCGGTCTGGCGGCGCCGCGGTGGCGATGGCGAGCAGGGCCGAGCGTCCGCCCTGCAGGTCGCCGCCGGCAAGGCGAGCCTCTGCGTCGCGCAGCCGCGCGCGGAGCGCCGCGACGGTGAGCCCGAGCCAGCGGTTGCGGGCGGAGCAGAACGACGTCCAGTCCCGCTGGCGGGCGGCGCTCTCCTGCAGGAGCTCGTAGGGGCCGGGCTCCTCGGGGAGCACCGACTGCAGCTCGGTGGGGCCGCTCGCCACGGCGGCCCACGCGGGAAGCGACTGCGCCAGGGTGTCGCGATCGCGGAAGGCAGCGGTGAAGAGGCGGCGCCCGGCGGCGCGCTCGTCGTCCGAGAGCGCCTGCCAGGAGGCGAGGTAGCCGCCGACCAGCAGGCGCCGGGGCTCCGGGCTCCCGGGTGCCAGCTTCTCGGCGTGCAATAGCGGCGCGCGCCAGCGATCGGGGCGCGTGTAGAGCTCCTCTTCGCGACCGCGCAGCGCGGCAAGGAGCCGCGCCCCGCCGAGGACCATCGCCGCATCCCAGGCCGCGGGGCGGGCGGCGAGGGAGATGGCCGCCTCCTCGGCTGCGGCGACGAGGGAGCGCTCGGTACGAGCCGCCTCGGCCGCCGCCTCTGCCCGCGGCAGGCTCGCGATGCCGCGCGTGTCGGAGGCGTCGGCGTAGAGCGCCCGTGCGAGAGCCTGCCGGCTCGCCAGCGGATCTGGATCGCGCGCCGCACGCGCAGCCGCGGACGGTCGTCGCAGGGCGGCGCCCGTAACCTCCCAGCGAGCGACGAGCGCGGATCGCTGCGCGCGCTCGCGCCGGCACTCGCGCACCGAGGTGCCGGCGAGAATCACCGCGGCCAGTGCCGCCACCCAGCGCAGCGATGGGAGGCGGCGCATCCGGCAATTGTCCTACGGATGCAGGGCAATATAGTACGGGACCTTGCGCCGGCTCCCCGCGACCGTCTGGGCCCTCCTCGCTCTCGCCTGGGCCCTGCTCGTGTGGGTGCTCCTCACGGCTCCCGACGTGCCGCCGGCGCCTCTCGTCGACGCGATGATGCCGGCGATGCTCGAGCCGTGGGCGGACAAGCTCGCGCACGCCGGCGTGTTCTTCGTCCAGACGCTGCTCGCGACGCGCGCGGCGAGCGATCGTCTCGGGGCCAGGCGCGCCGCGCTGGCGGCGGTCGCCCTGTGTGCGGCGATGGGGCTCGCCACCGAGTGGCGCCAGCGTGCGCTTCCCGGTCGCGAGGCCGACGCCGCCGACTTCGCCGCCGACCTCGTCGGCGGTGTCGGCGCGGTGGGGCTCGCGGCGCTGGTGCGGAGGCAGGCGAGCTGGCGGGCGGCGCAGACCGTCCGATGATCGCCTGGCCGCGGCCGACCGGCTACTGGCGACCTCTTGCACCCGCACCCAGCCGCGGCGCCAAGGAGACGCCGACCCTGCCCTAGCCGCGCTCGACCGGAGCCTCCACGGCAACCGGTTCGCGCAGCGGCTCGTCCGGTGGCTTCGGTGGCTCGTACAGCGCGAGGATCTCGGCGGGCTGGCCGTCCATCACCAGCTGTCCGTCGGCGAGCCAGAGGCAGCGCGAGCACTCGTCGATCAGCATCCGGCCGACGTGCGAAACCATGAGCACCGTCGCGCCGCTCGCCAGCACCTCGCGGAGTCGCGTGTGGCACTTCTGCTGGAAGGCGGCGTCCCCCACCACCAGCACCTCGTCAAGGATGAGGATCTCCGGATCCCACGCGGTGGCGATGGCGAAGCCCAGCCGCGCGGTCATGCCCGAGGAGTAGTTGCGCAGGGGCACGTCGATGAACTCGCCGAGCTCGGAGAAATCGACGATGGCGTCGAAGCGCTCCCGCACCTCCCTGCGGCTGCGCCCGAGCAGGAGGGCGTTGAGCATCACGTTCTCGCGCCCGGTGAGCTCGAAGTCGAAGCCGGTGCCGAGCTCGAGGAGCGGCGACACCCGCCCGCGCACGTCGGCGCGACCGCGGGTCGGCTTGAGGATGCCGGAGATCACCTTGAGCAGCGTGCTCTTGCCGGCGCCGTTGCGCCCGACGATGCCCACCACCTCGCCGCGCTCGATGGAGAAGCTCACGTCCTGGAGGGCCCAGAGCTCCTGGTAGGTGAGTGCGCCGCGAACCAGGTGGATGGCGTACTCCTTGAGCGAGGGGATGCGCTGCTTGGCGAGCCGGTAGCGCAGCGCGATGTGGTCGAGGCGGATGACCGTCATGGGCCCAGCCGCACCTCAGACGTAGAAGGGGATGCGGTCGGCCGAGCGGCGGAAGCTCCAGCAGCCGAGCGCGAAGGCGAGCAGCGCCACGGTCAGCGCCACCGTGAGGTGCGACAGCGGCGGAACCTTGTTGTAGAAGATCGGGTCGCGGAAGACCTCGAGGATCGAGCGGATCGGGTTGAAGCGCACGAACCAGTGGAAGGTCGGGGGCAGGATCGACATCGGGTAGAAGATCGGCGTCGCGTACATGGCGAGCATCATCACCACGCCGACCACCTCGACGACGTCGTAGAAGATCACCGCGAGCGGCGAGAGCAGGAGGCCGGCGCCGAGCGTGAACAGGGTGGCGATGGCGATCGACACCGGCAGGAAGAGCAGCGACGGAGAGAGACCGTGGCCGGTGACGACCAGCAACGCGAGCAGCGGCACCAGCGCCAGCACCAGGTTGACGACCCCCGCCGCGACGGTGGCGATCGGAAAGACCGCGTGCGGCACCGGTAGCTTCTTGAGCAGCCCCGCGTTGCCGCGCAGGCTGTTCATCGAGCTGATGATGCTTTGCGAGAAGAAGTTCCAGAACAGCACCCCGGCGAGCACGTAGACCGCGTAGTTGGGGATCTGGAAGCGGAAGATCGAGCTGAAGACGATGTGCAGCACGGCCATCGTCAGCATCGGCTGCAGCATCGTCCAGAGGAAGCCGATGGTCGAGCGCTTGTAGCGCACCGTCAGCTCGCGGGCGATGAGGGTGAGGATCAGGTCGCGGTAGCGGAAGAGGTTGCGCACGCGGGTGAACCTGCCGGGGGGTCAGCGCGTTGTACTACGTTCGGCGGCCCTCGGCAAGCGGCCGGCCGGCGCCTCGCTGGCGGCGGCGCGCGCCGCGGCGGCGGCCTCGCGCAGCATCCGGCGCTCCTGCCGGGCGTTCATGGGAGCGGCTCGGAGAGCTCCCTCGGCCACGAGGATCAGGCGCTGAACCGCGCCCCCGAGGCGCAGGATTCGCGCCGCTCGCCGCGCGGCCGCCGGCCCCCGGCGTTTGGCCACCCAGCGGACCAGGTCGGCCCAGAGCAGGCCCGCGTCGTGGCGCGCCGCGCCGACGCCGCCGGCCGCCCCCACCGTCGCCCCGTGGTGGTGGGAGACGCGGCACTCGGAGACCACGGCGACCTCCCACCCCGCGTCGCGCGCGCGCAAGCAGAAGTCGAGGTCCTGCCCGTAGAGGACGAAACGGGGGTCGAGCGGCCCCACCTCGGCCCACACGGCGCGGCGGGTGGCGAGCGCGGCACCGGTGACCCACTCGACCCTGGAGGCTCCATGGCCCGAGACGGCGCGCCGCCGCCGCCACGCGCCGAGCCCGCCGAGGCGGAACGCGAGGCCGCTGGCGAGCGCGAAGAGCCAGAGCGCGCCCGGCCTCCGGCCGCCGCTCCACTGCGGCCGGTCGTCGGGGTACCGCAGCGCGGCGCCCGCCACGCCGAGGCGAGGGTTCCCGGCGAAGGCGCCGACGAGCGCTCCGAGGGCATCGACGGCCACCTCGGTGTCGCTGTTGAGGAGCAGGAGCAGGTCGCTCTCGGCGAACGCCGCGCCGGCGTTGACGGCGACCGTGAAGCCTCGGGCCTCCTCGTGCCGGAGCAGCCGGGCGCCAGGGTACGATGCGGCGACCGCCTCGGCAGTACCGTCCCGGCTGCCGTCGTCGACGACGATGACCTCGGCGGGGGCGGGGCGGGCGGAGGCGAGCGAGGCGAGGCAGCAGAGCGTCAGCGCCCGGGTGTCGTGGGTGGGGATCACCACCGACAGCGGCGCCGGCGAGCCCGGTAGGTCCTGGGCGCGGGGCGCACCACTTGCGGGCGCACCGATCGAGCCCTCGCCGCTCATCCAGCGATCACGGTATCACCCGCCCCGACAGCATTGCCGGAAGCGCCTGGGATGACGAAGAGCCGACCGAAGCGCCCGACGGGCCGCGCACAGCACCAGAAATCGCTGGGGGAGCGCCAGGGGTCGCACGCGGAGCGGCAGAGGTCGCAGGCAGAGCGCGCCGCTCACCGCGGCGGCACGGCGGAGCCAGCAGCCGTCCGCTGGGGCTGGTGGCTCGCGGCCGCGGCGCTCGTCCTGCCGCCGTTTGTCATCCTCCCGGGCGCTCTCGACGCGGTGCGGCTCCCGCAACGACTCGTCGCCGAGTGGCTGGCGCTCGCCTCGCTGATCCCGCTGGCGGCGGTGACGACGACCCCTCGCTGGCAGGAGTCCCTGCGGCGGGCCGCGCCGCGGGCCGTCCTGCCGCTCGTCGGCCTCGCCATCCTCGGGCTCGCCTGGACCGCGCACCCGACGATCGTCGTCGACGCCCTCGTCGACCTCGCGATCGGCGCCGCGGCGCTCGTCGTCTGGTCGCTGGCGATGCCTGCCGAGCGCCTGCGCCGCCTCCTCGATGCGCTCCTCGTCCCAGCGGCGGCACTCGCGCTCCTCGCCGTGCTGCAGCTCCATCACCTCTGGCAACCGGTCGCGTTCGGTGAAGCGATCTCCGACGAGCGCACCGGGGTCTCGGCGCTCGCCGGCAACCCGGGCGACCTCGCCGCGTGGCTCGTGCTGCCGTGCCTCGTGGCGCAGGCGAGCCTGCCGGGCGCTCGGGCGACGAGGCGTATTCTGCTCCTGGCAGTTGCGGCACTCTGCCTCTACGCGCTCGTCGGCACCCGCACCCTCACCGCGGTGGTGGCAGTTGGTGCGGGGAGCGTCGTGCTCTGGACGGCGCGGCTGGGCCGCCGGCGGCTCCTGCCCCTCGGCGCGGCGGTCGTCGTCGCGGCGCTCGGGCTCGCCGTGCTCGTTCCACCGCTGCGCCAGCGCGTCACCCACGCCTGGCAGCTCGCGATCGAGAAGGGCGACGCCAACGCGCTCCTCTCCGGCCGTCTCGACGGCTGGCGCGTGGCGCTGCGGCTCCTGCGCGAGCACCCGCTCGGCGGCGTCGGCTTCGGCGCCTATCGCGCGGAGTTCACCGGCGCCAAGCTGCAGCTCCTCGCCCAAGGCGTGCCTTTCTACGCCGGGCACCTCAATCCGAATTTCGCCAGCGCCCACGACGAGTACCTCGAGGTGGCCGCGGAGCTCGGCTGGCCCGGCGTCGCCGCCCTCGGCTGGGGGCTCGCCGTGACGTTCCTCGCCGCGCGCGCCGTGGCGTCCCGGGTGCGGAGCCAGCGGGGGCTCGTCTGGGGCGGCCTGGTGGCCTTGGCGCTCCTCGCGCTCGCCTACTTCCCCTTCCGGCTCGCTCCGGTCGCCCTGTCCTGGGTCGCGTGGCTGGCGTGGCTCTTTGCGGCGAGCGAGACGGAGGCCACGACATGAGGCACCGCGGCGCCACCGTCGTCGGGGCCCTGGCGGCGCTCGCCCTCGCCGGCCACTCCGTACGCGCCTGGCACAGGCTCGAGTCGAGCCTTCTCGTCCGCGCCGTGCAGCAGCAGATGACCGCCCTGGGCGGCGGTCGCGCGCCGGGCCCGCTCCTGCGGATCGCGGATGACGCGCTGGTGCGCGCGCACCGCGGCGACCCGGGTGCCGTCGAGCCGCTGGCCTTCCGCGCCGACCTCCTGCTCGTCGCCGGCCGGCTCGCCGACGCCGACGCCGCCTACCGTCGCGCCGCCCTGCACGAGGCGCGTCCGGAGGTTCTCTTCAACTGGGGCCTGGCGCTCTGGCAGGGAGGGCGTCGCGCCGACGGCGTGTTGCAGATGCGGCGCGGGGTGACGCTCTCGCCGATGCGGCTCGCGAGTCAGATCCCGGTCGAGGCGCACGCCATGGTGGACGCGGCGCCGCTCGTGCCCATCCCGCCGCTCGATGCGGCGGCGGCCCTCGCAGCGCCGGCCCGGCCAGGCGAGCGTGGCGCACCGCCCCGGCCCCGGTAGGCGGCTCCTAGACCCCGTGCGAGCCGAGCACCGTGCGCACGGTGCGGGCGAGGATCGAGAGGTCGAGCCAGAAGCTCCAGTTGGCCTGGTAGGCGAGGTCGTAGCGGAGCTTGTTCTCCGGCGTCGAGTCGTATTCGCCGTTGACCTGGGCGAGGCCGGTGAGGCCGGGGCGCAGCGAGAAGCGCTCCGCGTAGCCGGGGACCCGCTCGAGATAGGTGCGCACGAAGCCGGGCCGCTCCGGCCGCGGCCCGACGAGGCTCATCGAGCCGGCGAGCACGTTGAGCAGCTGCGGCAGCTCGTCGAGCCGGGTGCGGCGCAAGAAGGCGCCCACCGGAGTCAGCCGCGGGTCGCCCGGCGTGGCGAGGACCTCCTCGCCCTGCTCGGCGCCGAGCTTCATGGTGCGGAACTTGAGGAGCGTGAACGGCGCCTGGGCTCGCCCCACCCGGATCTGGCGGTAGAGCACGGGTCCCGGCGAGGTGAGCCGCACGGCGACCGCGCAAAGGAGCATCAACGGCGAGGTCACGAGCAGCGCCGCGCCCGCGCCGAGGACGTCGCTGAGGCGCTTGACCGGCTGGTGGAGTCGCCACTCGGCGGCGCCGATCACCTCGATGAGGGGTAGATCGCTCACCCAGCGGTAGCGCATGCCCCCGATCAGGCTCTCGAACGGCCCAGGGAGGAGCAGCAGGGCTGTTTGGGCGCGGCGCTCACCGGCGAGCAGGTCGACGAGCCGGCTCTGCCAGGTCGTGGTCGGCGCCACGACGACGAGATGATCGAAGAGGTCGGCGTGCAATACGTCCGACACCTCGTCGACGCCGCCGAAACACTCGCCGAGCGCGCCGCCGTCCGCCTCGCCGGGCGGTGGATCGGCGGGAGTGTGGAAGTGCCCGACGACGTCGAGGCCGTGCCAGTGGTGGCGCGCGATCTTCGTCGCCAGCTCGAGCGCCGCCTCGCCGCAACCGACGAGGGCGACGCGCCGCCGTCGCGGCCGGTAGCGGCCCTGCGCGAGGCTGCGCCAGAGGAGCACGAGGAGCCAGTCGAAGAAGACGTAGAGCAGCAGCACCGAGCGCGGAAACGTGCGGTCGGCGAAGAAGAGGTAGGCGGTCAGCACGAGCCCCTGCAGCGTGGCCGCGCCGAGCAGCCGGCTCGCGATCTCGACGCGGGGACGCGGCTCCGGCGAGTGGTAGAAGCCGACCAGGTAGAGCGTGAGGAGCTGCAGCGCCAGGACCAGCAACGTCACCGGGTGGACCAGCCCGACGCGCTCGGGGGGAAGCAGGCCGCTGGTGAACGGCAGCGGCACCGTGACCCGCAGCCAGACGGCGCCGTACCATGCGACGGCGGCCGCGAGGCCGTCGCCCAGGTAGCGCCGAAGGCGCCAGCCGGCGGTGCCGCCCATGGGGTCCATGGCGCGCCATCTTACGTGCCGTGAGCGCTCGACGGCCGCAGTTGGCTATCATTGCGGGCTTCATGAAGGTCACCGAGCACCTCGCGAACGCCACGCGCCCGCTGATCAGCTTCGAGCTCATCCCGCCGCTGCGCGGCGGCGACGTCAGCAGCTTGCTCTCGCTGCTCGACGAGCTGATGGTCTTCGGGCCGCCGTTCATCGACATCACCAGCCATGCGGCGCAGGTGTCGATCGAAGAGACCTCGCACGGCCTCGAGCGGCGCGTCAAGCGCAAGCGACCCGGCACCCTCGGCGTCTGCGCGCTGATCCAGAACAAATACCGTATCGACGCCGTGCCGCACGTGCTCTGCACCGGCTTCTCGCGCGAGGAGACCGAGGACTTCCTGATCGAGCTGCGCTACCTCGGCATCGACAACGTGCTGACGGTGCGCGGCGACGACAACGGCTACCAGAAGCCGCTGCAGCACGGGCGCTCGGCCAACCGCTACGCCGTCGAGCTCGTCAAGCAGGTGGCGGCGATGAACAGGGGCCGTTACCTCGAGGACGACCTCCTCGACGCCGACCCCGCTGACTTCTGCATCGGCGTCGCCGGCTACCCCGAGCGCCATTTCGAGTCGCCGAACCTGATCACCGACATCCGCGCCACCAAGGAGAAGGTGGAGGCGGGCGGGCACTACATCGTCACCCAGATGTTCTTCGACAACCGGCACTACTTCCACTTCGTCGAGCTCTGCCGGCAGGAGGGGATCACGGTGCCGATCATCCCCGGCTTGAAGGTGCTCTCCTCGTCGGCGCAGCTCAAGTCCATCCCGCGCACCTTCCACGTCGAGATCCCGCTCGAGCTCGCCGACGCGGCCACGGCCGCGGCCCCCGAGCACACGCTCGACGTCGGCGTCGAGTGGTCGGTGCGCCAGGTGCGCGAGCTGCTCGAGGCCGGCGTGCCCGCCGTGCACTTCTACATCATGCAGAGCGCGAAGGCGGTCAAGCGGGTGATCGGGCAGCTCGGCCTCTAGGAGCCCCCCGCGCGCAGAGCGCTGCCGCCCCCCCACCCGACCCCCTCCCTGGGTTGTTCCGCGGCTGGCCGCGGACGGCCACCCGCTCCACGACGTCGCCGCTCATCTCCGACTCGCAGCTCCCCTCGCCGGGGAAGAGGGGCCCGGATCGTCAGCATTGCTAGGCGTTCGCCGTCGGATCGCGCCCGGTCACTCCGTCGCCTTTGTGTGGAGGGGGCCCGCCGGAACGTGGATTGCATCGCGCGGGAGGCCGCGGGGCGCGTCTGCTCCGTCAGGAGGTCCCATGGAGCCACTCATTCTGCAGCTCACCTTCCGCGACATCCCGCCGCGACGCCTTTCCGAGGTCGAGGCGCACGTGCGGCATCGCGCTGCGAGGCTCGAGCGCTATTGCGACCGGATCGTGAGCTGCCGTGTGGCCATCGAGCGCCCGGACCGGGCCGAGGATTCGGGGAACCCAGTTTCGAGTAGCCCAGTCTCGGGCAACCCCTACCTCGTGCGCATCGACCTGACAGTGCCTCCGGGCCACGAGGTGGTGGTGCGCAAGGAGCCCGGAGATAGCGATCCGTTTGCCGACGTGGTGACGGTGGTCGACGTCGCCTTCGAGGCCGCAGAGGGCCAGCTCAAGGCGCTGGTCGACAAGCAGCGCGGGGAAGCGAAGACCCACGACACGCCTTTCGACAGGTCCGGCGCCACGCCGGGGAACGCGGCAGACGAGACGGTGTTCCCTGAGCCGCTGGGCTGAAGAGGCGGGAGCGCTGACTTTCGAGGCGTCGTTGATCCGGCCCCCCGCGAGGCCTATGCTGAACTTGGCGCAATGACGGGCAAGGACGCGCTCGACGCTGCCGAGCAAGCCCGCGCCGAGGCCGAGGCGCTCTTCCAGCTCACCGCGGCGATCAACCAGGCGGAGGGCCTCGAGGACGTCTTTGCCCAGGCCCTCGAGGCCATCACCCGGCTCCTGCGGGTCGAGCGCGCGTCGATCCTGCTCTACGACGCCGAGGGCGTGATGCGCTTCCGTGCCTGGCGCGGGCTGTCGGACGGCTACCGCCGCGCCGTCGACGGGCACTCGCCCTGGACGCGGGACGCGGTGGCGCCGCCCCCGCTGCTGGTCGCCGACGTGCTCGAGGACGAGTCGATGGAGGCCTACCGGCCGATCTTCGCCGCCGAGCAGATCCGCGCCCTCGGCTTCGTGCCCCTGCTCCACAGGTCGCGACTTCTCGGCAAGTTCATGCTCTACAGCACGATGCCGCGCACCTTCCACGATGGCGAGGTGCGCCTCGCGCAGGCAATCGCAGGCCAGATCGCGCAGGCGGTGGGGCGCACGCGGCTCCTCGCCGAGGAGCGGGCGGCGCGCGAGTCCGCGCAGCGCAGCGCCGAGCGGTTGACCCGCCTGCAGGCCGTGACCGCGCGGCTCACGGGCGCGCTGCGTCCCGAGGACGTCGCCGAGGTGGTGATCGACGAGGGGACGACGGCCGTCGGCGGCTGGGGCGGCGGCCTCTGGGTGCCGTCGAAGGACCGGTCCCACCTCGAGCTGCTGCGCGCGCGCGGCTATCCGCCCGACGACGCCTTGCGCAACCTGCCGTTCGACGACTCGCATCCGCTGGGCGACGCCGTCGTGCACGGCGAGCCGGTCTGGCTGGCGTCGCGCGCCGAATACGCCGCGCGCTACCCGGGGTTCGAGTCGCAGCACCACCGCGCGAGCGGCCACGACGATCTCGCGATCGCCTGCCTGCCGCTGCGCCTCGGCGACACCGTTCTGGGCGGTCTCGCCTTCGCCTTCGACGAGTCTCGCCACCTCGTCGACGAAGACCGACAGCTCCTGCTCGCCATCGCCGAGCAGTGCGCGCAGGGGCTCGAGCGGGCCGACCTGTACGCCGCCCTCGAGGAGGCGAGCCGGCGCAAGGACGAGTTCCTCGCCCTGCTCGGCCACGAGCTGCGCAACCCGCTGGCGCCGATCCTCACCGCGCTCCATCTCATGCGGTTGAAGGGGGAGACGAGCACCGAGCGCGAGCGCCAGGTCATCGAGCGCCAGGTGCTGCACGTCAACCGGCTCGTCGACGACCTCCTCGATGTCTCGCGCATCACCCGCGGCAAGCTGGAGCTCGAGACCGAGCCGCATGAGGTGCGCGCCGTCGTCGCCCGTGCCATCGAGATGGCGAGCCCGTTGCTCGAGGAGCGCGGCCACGAGCTCAGGCTCGACGTGCCGCGCCACCTCTGGGCGAAGCTCGACGGCGAGCGCTTCGCTCAGGTGCTCGCGAACCTGCTCACCAACGCGGCGAAGTTCACGGCGGCAGGGGGCACGGTCGAGGTGCGGGCGTTCGAGGAGTCAGGGATGGTGGTCGTCTCGGTCCGCGACACCGGGCGCGGCATCGCGCCGGAGGCGCTCCCCGACCTGTTCGATCCCTTCTTTCAGGTCGAGCGCACGGTGGAGCGCGGCCACGGCGGGCTTGGCCTGGGGCTGGCGCTGGTCAAGAGCATCGTCGAGCTGCACGGCGGCACCGTCGAGGCCAGGAGCGCCGGCCTCGGCTGCGGCAGCGAGTTCCTCGTCCGCGTCGCCGCGGCGGCGGCGGAGCGCGAGGTCGAGGAGACGGTCGCGCCCATGCGTCACCTGGCGCTCGCCCCGGCGCAGGTGCGGCGCGTGCTGGTGGTCGACGACATCCCGGACGTGGCGGAGGGCCTCGCCGAAGTGCTGCGGGTGCACGGCCACGAAGTGGCGGTGGCCCACGACAGCGCGGAGGCGCTCGCCGTCGCCGCTCACTTCGACTTCGACGTCGCGCTGCTCGACCTCGGGCTGCCGGTCATGGACGGCTGCGAGCTTGCCCGGCACCTCCGCGCCGACGGTCGCCGCGGCAGCCTGGTGGCGGTGACGGGCTACGGCCAAGAGTCCGACCGCGCGCGAACGCTCGACGCCGGGTTCTGCGAGCACCTCACCAAACCGGTGCAGCCCGAGCGGCTGCTGGCGGCGGTCGAAGCGCAGCCGCGGGTCGAACGTGACGCGGAACCCGTCCGCTAGCTACTCCCTTCTGGTGGCCGTCCGCGGGGTTCCCACCGACGGACTGAACGACCCTCAGAGCCGTGGATCCAACGGCTCGCTCTCGAGCGCCAGCACTCCGAACACGCACTCGTGAACCCGGCGCAGGGGCTCCCGGGCAACGAAACGCTCGAGGGCTTCGATGCCCAGCGCCAGCTCGCGGAGCGCCAGGCCGCGTTTCCTCCCGAGGCCGCGCTTGCGCAGGCGCTTCAGGTGATGCTCGCGCGTGTACTCCGGGCCGTAGATGATGCGCAGGTATTCCCTGCCGCGGCACTTGAGCGCGGGCTGCACGAGGCCTCGCCTTCCCGTGGCCAGGAAGGAGATCGGCTTGACCACCATGCCCTCGCCGCGGCGCCCGGTGAGCTCCTCCCACCATGCGATGGCCGACTCGCGGCTTGCGAGCGATGCGAGGTCGACCTCGAGGTGCGCAGTCTCGACGACGACTCCGTCGGCGGCCTCGGCGAGCCGTGAGCCCATCCTCAGATGCCAGGGATGGGTCTGCGTTGCGTGGACCGCCCCTTCGCTTGCCAGCAGGTGAAACGGAGCGAGACGGACGTCCGCGAGGGAGTCGACGGGCCAGCAATACGCGCGGTAGGCGCGAGCGTACCGCTCGATCAGCTCCTCACGCTCGCGGAGCTCGTCGGCGAGGTCGTCGATCCCGGGTGCCCGGTTCTCGGCGCCGTCGACGAGCGCGCGAGCCACGCCGAGGGCGGCGGTCGCCGCGGCCGCCACCGGCGCGTACTGCTGCCGGATCAGCTCCTGCGCCTTGAGCGACCACGGCATGAGCTCGCAGTCGAGGCAGAGCCAGTCGGTCGCCAACTCGTCCCAGAGCCCCGCAGCGCCGGCTGCATCGCGCAGGCAGTCGAGCAGCTCAGCCTCGAGCCGCCCGTCATTGAAGAAACGCCGCCCAGTGCGGGTGTAGCAGATGCCGCCCTCGCCGGTGTCGACGCCGAAGCGCGCCTGCGCCGCCTGCGCGCTGCGGCAGACGACGACCACCGCGCGGCTGCCCATGTGCTTCTCCTCGCACAGGAGGCCATCGACGCCTGCCTTCTCGTAGTAAGCGAAGGCGTCTTCCGGATGCTCGAGGAAACCCTCACGCTCGGAGGTCTCGCTCGGCGACATCGTCGGCGGCAGGTAGATGAGCCACCGCGGATCGGCGCCGAAGCGGCTCATCGCCTCGAGCGCCGCCGTCGCGTTCTCGGCGCGGACGGTGACGTTGCCCCGCAGCCGCGTCGCGACGATGCGCTTCCCCTGCACGTCCTCGATGTGGAGCAGGCCGTCGTCGTGGGCGACCGCCGCCGGCGCGGTGACCAGGGGCCGCACCGGCTCGCTGTAGGTCGCGCTCGCCGGCACCGACACCAGCTCCTTCTCGGGCCAGCGCAGCGCCGTGAGGCGCCCGCCGAAGACGCAGCCGGTGTCGATGTTGACGGTGCGGTTTACCCATTCGGGCTCCGGCACCGGCGTGTGGCCGTAGACGACGACGGCGCGCCCGCGGTATTCGCGGGCCCAGTCGAACCTGACAGGCAGGCCCATCTCGTCGGTCTCGCCAGTCGTCTCGCCGTAGAGGGCGAACGCGCGCACGACGCCCGAGGCGCGTCCCTGCATCTCCTCGCGCATGCCGGCGTGGGCCACCACCAGCCGGCCCTCGTCGAGCTCGTAGTGGCTGACGAGGCCGTCGATGAAGTCGGCGACGCGCCGGCGAAAGTCCTCGCTCTCCGCGCCGAGCTGGGCGAGCGAGCGGTCGAGGCCATGGGTGAGCTGCACATCGCGGCCCTGCAGCGCCTTCAGGAGCTTGACGTCGTGGTTGCCGGGCACGCAGAGCGCCTGACCGCCGACCACTGCGTCCATCACCAGGCGGAGCACCTGGGGAACGGCAGGCCCGCGGTCGACGAGGTCGCCCAGGAAAACCAGCTTTCGCCCGGTTGGGTGCGCCACCTCGAATCGCGGGCTCGAGCCGTCGTCCGCGCGGACCACCCAGCCGAGCGAGGCGAGCAGCGCGAGCAGCTCCTCGAAGCAGCCATGGACGTCGCCCACGATGTCGAACGGCCCGTGCTCGTGGCGCAGGTTCGTCCAGACCCGCTGCCGCTCGACCGCCGCCGCTTCCACCTCCTCGGGCGAGCGGAAGACGTAGACATAGCGGAAGCCCTCCCGCTGGAGCCCACGCAGCGACTGCCGGAGCTGGATTGCCTGATTGCGCACCACGTGGGGCCCGAAGTCGCGGTCGGCGCGCCCGCGGTTGCGCTCCTGGCAGAGCCGCGGATCGAGGGCGAGCACGATGGCGACCGGCAGACAGTGGTGCTTGCGCGCCAGCTCCACGATCGCCTTGCGCGCCTCGCGCTGCACGTTCGTGGCGTCGACGACGGTGAGCAGGCGCCGCGCGAGGCGCTTCTCCGCGACGTAGTAGAGCGCATCGAAGGCGTCGTTTGTGGCGGCCTGTTCGTTCTCGTCGTTGGAGACCAGGCCCCGAAAGGAGTCCGAAGAGAGGACCTCGGTCGGCGCGAAGTGACGGCGGGCGAACGTCGACTTGCCGGAGCCGGAGGGGCCCACGAGCGCGACGAGCGAGAGCTCGGGCAGGATCAACCGCATGCGAGCCTCAGTCGGCGCGTGTGAAGACCACCACCTGTGTCAGCGGGCCGAGCTCCGCGTCCGTCTCGCCGATCCCCCCGAAGCGGGTGTCGTAGCCGAACCGGTCGCCGACGCCGCGCGCCCACGCCTCGAGCTCGGCGCGCGTCCATTCGAAGCGGTGGTCCTTGTGCCGCAGAGTGCCCGCCGAGAGGTTCTCGAACTTCGCGTTGTACTCGCGATTCGGCGTGGTGAGGACGACGGCTCGCGGGCGCGCGTGCTGCCAGACCACCCGCTCGAATGACGCCAGGCGGGGCGGGTCGAGGTGCTCGACGACCTCGACGAGGGCGGCCGCGTCGAAGCCGTCCATGCGCGGGTCGCGGTAGGTGAGGGCGCCATGAAGGAGCTCGACTCGCTCGCGGAGCCTGGGGCCTGCCTCCTCGAGGTGCAGCCGTCGATGCGCGATCTCGAGCGCCCGCACGCTTGCGTCCAGGCCGACGATGCGCTCGAACTGGCCTGCCTTGAGGAGACGCTCGATGAGTCTCCCCTCGCCGCAGCCGAGGTCGAGAACGGTTCGGGCACCCAGGCGCTGGAGCTCGTCGGCGACGGCAGCCAGGCGGACGTCGTTGAGCTTGAGCGGCCGCTCGAGTTGGAGCTCCTCCTCGTCGCGCACGCGCCGGTGCTCTTCGGCGTCGACCTCCTCGTCCTCGGTCAACCGCGCCAGGGCGAGCCGGGTGAGGCGACCGCGATGACGAAGATAGCGGTCGACGATGAGCTTCTTGTCGGGATGCCCAGCCAGCCACCCCTCGCCGCGGCGGAGCAGCTTTTCGATCTCGCGCTCGTCGACCCAGTAGTGCTTGCGGTCGTCGAGAACCGGGATGAGCACGTAGAGGTGGCGCAGCAGATCGGCGAGGCGGCACTCGGCCTCGAGGGCAACCTGGCAATACGGCGAGTCGCCCCACGCGGGGAACGCCGGGTCGAGGGTGTGGCGCGTGACCTCGATCCGGTATCCGAGCGGCTCGAAGAGTCGGCGGAGGATCGGCTCTCCGCCGCGGGCGGGGAGCGCCGGCATCTCGGCGCGAAGCGGGATCGGCTGGTCGGCGAGCGCCTGCCGCTCCTTGGAACGCCCGCCGAGCGCCGTGCCGAACGCCTTGCCGAGCGCGACGCTCACGAACGAGGAGACCACGTACGGCCGGTCGTTGACGTACTCCTCGAGCGCGGCGTCAGGGCGCCTGCGGCTCAGCTGTACCGGGTCGACGTCGAGCAGCAGGGCGGCGGTGCACCGCTCCTCGGTTGCCTGCGGGAAGAAGACGCGGGCGCCGCCGAACGCCACCTCGATCTCGTGAACGCGACCCGGGTGCTTGTGGAGCAGGTGCCCGAGGTCGGTCGCGGGTCGGTGGG